>Ga0207701_10004208_pt1 | contig 14644 bp, 10 predicted proteins | sample KBSSwiSSwithPhiX_FD_184294 | JGI IMG/M metagenome (GOLD analysis project Ga0207701, IMG submission 184294) | Switchgrass rhizosphere bulk soil microbial communities from Kellogg Biological Station, Michigan, USA, with PhiX - S5 (SPAdes) (version 2) | ecosystem: Environmental > Terrestrial >... | reverse complement strand
CAGGAGACAGGAAGCCGGCCGGTTCCAGGGGGAACCGGTGATCGCCGGGTCCAAGGGGACCCGGCCTACGGGGATTCGTCGGGTCTGAAGACCCGGCCTACGTGATCGCCGGGTCCAGGGGGACCCGGCCTACGTGATCGCCGGGTCCAAGGGGACCCGGCCTACTTCGCCCGCGGAACTGGCTTGCCGTACACCTCGATCTGCGCGACGTCGGACCAGCCGCCAGCGCCGTGACCGCTGCCCGGCATCAGATCGGCGAAGCCGACTTCGTCGACCTTCGTCAGATCGACGTTGTCGACGATGTTGCCCTTGGTGACGACCTGCGCGATATCGAGCTTCATCCACTTCACGTCGGCGACGTTGAACTCGGTGGTGATCCAGTCACGCGTCGCGCCATCGGCGCGATCGCCGATGAACCAGTTCCCGTCCGCCAGCTTGACGATCGGGTGGATCTGATGGAACCCGGACATCTTCGTGTTCCACTTGATGCGCGCCAGGCCGGTCAGATCGACCATGTTGTTCTTGTCGCGCAGGGCGACGGCGCATGGCCCCGTACACGTGCCGGTCCAGACGTGGATCGGGTTGTTCTCGTCGCCCGCGGCGCCGGTGAGCAGCAGTTCCTTGCTCGAGGGTCCGTAGACCTTCAGCTCGAGGTTCGGATTGCCGACCGACTCGGGAAGGAGCGGATGCTCACCACCCTTGTCCGTCTGCTTCCACTCCTCCTTGAAGAAGAGCGGTGGACGACGGTTCGCGCCGCCGGCGGCCGGACCGCCCTGTCTGGCGCCGCCCGGCGCTGGCGCGGGCGCAGGCGCCTGCGCCTGAATCGTGGCGGCTCCGACGGCGCCGGCCACGAGCAACATGAGTACGACTCGCAGGCTGTTCGACATCACTCCCGTCCTCCAAAGGAGGAAGGATACTGTAGATTCTCGCCATGCGACATTCCCGCACGAGTGGAAACGGCATTCTCGACCGGCGGACGTTTCTGACCGCCTCGCTGGGTGTGGCGGCGGCCGCCCGCGCCCTGGCACAGGCACCTCAGGCGCCGGCCGCACCGGCACTGCCCGCGCCGTCGACACGCGACTTCTCCAGGACCGAACCGACGCCCTACCCCGACGCCGATATCGTCGCGATCACCCCCGCCTTCCGTCGCTACATCGTCTTCAATGCGTCGATCAAACGACTGCACACCGGCACCGCCTGGGCCGAAGGACCAGCCTGGAACGGCGTAGGCCGCTACCTGGTGTGGAGCGACATTCCGGCCAACGTCCAGCTCCGCTGGATCGACGACGACGCACGCGTGACGACGTTCAGGAATCCGTCAGGCCAGAGCAACGGCAACACGTTCGACTACGAGGGACGGCAGCTGTCCTGCGAGCATGCCGGCCGCCGGGTGGTGCGATACGAGTCGAATGGAACGATCACCACCATCGCCGAACGGTACGAGGGCAAACGTCTGAACTCGCCGAACGACGTCGTGGTGCACCCCGACGGCGGCATCTGGTTCACCGATCCGACGTACGGGATCAACGGCAACTACGAAGGGTTCAAGGCGCAGTCGGAGGTCAAGCAGGCGGTCTATCGCGCCGACGGCAAGACCGGACAGCTGCAGAAAGTGACCGATGACGTGAATCAGCCGAACGGCATCTGCTTCTCGCCGGACTACAAGAAGCTTTACGTGGCCGACACCGGCGCCGGCGACATCAAGGTCTGGGATCTCGACGGCGCATCGCTGCGCGGCGGCAAGCGCTTCACGGCCGGCGGCGGCGACGGCATCCGCTGCGATGTCGACGGCAACGTCTGGGCCGGCGCCCGGCCCGGTGTGCAGATCACCGCACCCACCGGCGAGACGATCGGCGCCATTCGACTGCCGGAGATCTGCGCGAACATCTGCTTCGGGGGAGCACGCCGCAATCGGCTGTTCATGGCCGCCAGCCAGTCGCTGTACGCCGTCTACGTCGATACGGCGGGGGCGCACATTGCCTGAGTTCCGCCTGAAGACGGAACCCACGAGCCTGAAGGCGGAACCCACTGAGCCGAGGGCGGAACCCAGGGGCCTGAAGGGGGCACCCACGGGCCTGGAGGCCGGGCCCGCGCCTTCATCTCCCGGTTGGCTTTCGCATCCGCTCGCGCAGCTGACCCTCGTGCGCATGCGTGAGTTCATCCGCGAGCCGGAAGCACTGTTCTGGTCGCTGCTGTTTCCGATCCTGCTTGCGGCGGGCCTCGGTATCGCATTCCGTAATCGCCCGCCAGACGTCCTCAAGATCGCGACCGAGGACGCCGCGCTCGCTGACGCGTTGCGCAAAGAGCCGATGCTCGACGTCCAGCTGCGACCCGCAGGCGGCGGGGAGCAGGCGGTGCGCACAGGGGAAGTCGCGCTGCTGGTCACGCGTGGCGGTGCCTCCGCTCCGGTGGTCTACCGCTACGACGACACGAACCCGGAGGGGCGTACGGCACGGATGCTCGCCGACGCGGCCATACAACGAGCGGGAGGCCGCACCGACCCGGTGCCGGCCTCCGATCGGCTGATGCGGGAAACGGGATCGCGCTACATCGATTTCCTGCTGCCCGGCCTGATCGGCATGGGCATCATGGGCAACTCCATCTGGGGCCTCGGCTTCTCGATCGTCGATGCCCGTCGCCGCAAGCTGATGAAACGCATCGTCGCCACGCCGATGCGCCGGCATCACTACCTGCTGTCATTCCTCGTGTTCCGGATGACGCTGCTGATCATCGAAGTCGGCGTACCGCTCGCCTTCGGTCTGATCGCATTCGGAGTGCCGTTCCGCGGCTCGGCGCTGACCCTGATCGGCTACTGCGTGCTCGGCTCTCTGTCGTTCAGTGCCATCGGCCTGCTGATCGCGTCGCGGGTGAAGACCATCGAGGCGATCTCCGGACTGACCAACGTCGTCATGCTGCCGATGTGGGTGTTGTCGGGTGTGTTCTTCTCGGCGCAGCGCTTTCCGGATGCCGTGCAACCGATCATTCGAGCCCTGCCGCTGACCGTGCTCATCGATGCACTCCGCGGGATCATGCTGCAGGGCGCCGGACCGGCGGCGCTGACGCGTGAGGCCGCCACGCTGGCGATGTGGCTGGTCGCCTGCTTCGCCGTGGCGCTCAAGCTGTTTCGCTGGCGCTGAGCAGGCCAGGCTCTTCCGGCCTGTCGCGCTAAATCGGCCTGGCGGTGATGAGGAGATGCCAGCCCAGACGGCGCTCGAGCGCAGCGAACAGGTCGCGCGGCATCGCCTTGAACCACGGCTGCAGCTCGTATTCGTAGCGCACGTACTTCTCGACGACATAGGGGAAGATGTGCGCCTGGCGCATCTCGGTGACCGTGAAGCATCCGTGCAGCAGCTCCTCCACCTGCCCGGATGAATACGTCAACGCGATGGGACAGCCGGACTGCGCCTCGGGCTGATCGAAGCCCTCCTCGATCATGATCGCCTTCCACGACTGACGCGCGTACAGCATGATCCGCAACTCTCCGTCGGGGCGGATCACCCGCCGGGCGCTCTCGATCACCGCGCGCGGATTCGGCGTGTGGTGAATCACGCCGAAGGAGTAGACGAGATCGAAGGAGTCGGCAGCGAGCTGGGCGGGCAGCGTCTCGGCATTGCTGAAAATGAATTCGCCGGTCAGCCCGAAGATCTCGAACCGCTTGCGTGCCAGCTCGAGGCTGACCTCGGAAACATCGACGCCGACGTATCGCGCGCCGGCACGCGCGAAATTTGTCGCATCCGTGCCGAGACCGCAGCCGATCTCGAGCACCGACTTTCCCGCCCAGCGCGCAAAATCCGCGAACGCGGGAATGTGAGGCTCGACGAAGTACTTCCGCTGCTCGACCTCGTCGAAGTACTCACGTGTGCCGACATCGCGAGTCGAGTGGCGGATGTTGCAGGGACGGCGATTCCAATAAGCGAGGACATCGTCGATGCTGGCAGTGGCGTCTGGTGTAGGACTGGTCATTGCGATAAAGCTAGCGGTGGACTGAACCGTGTCAAGGTGACGCTCTCGACGACGAAGTCGATGTAGCGCCCGCGGAAGATGCGGATTTCAACGACGCGGCGCCGGGCCGTATCGTGCGGCACCTGGAAGGTCAGGCTGACCGTTCCCGCCCCGATGAACCGCGCCCGCGCCTCCGCGATACGTTCGGCGCCGATGACGGCATCGAGGATGACGGGACGGAATGCACCGCTCAAGCCGAACGGGTTTCGCGATGTGAGCCTGAAGTCCGCACGATAGTTTCCCGGCGACAGAATCTGGGACGGACCGCGGCAGACATAACCGCGGCGGCCGAAGGGCGCGACCAACCGTCCGTTTCCATTCGACCCGCCGTCGCCGGCGCGGAGCAGCGGCAGGAGGTCAATCGTGTGTGTCGTGCCCACCGTCATTTCCGGCGGCGGCCAGACGGCAACCGTCGGTTCCATCGCTCCGGACGTGTGCACGAACCCGTGACGCAGTCGGGTCGAGAAAGGCGCCGTGGCCGCCGCCAGATACTGCCGGACGAGGGTTTCGTACCGATTGTGAATGGAGTCGATGCAGACGAAACGCCGTGGCGGCGCGCCGTTGCCCACGCGGATGCGCTCTGCTCCAGCCAGCGTCACGAAGCGGTTGCCGACGAAGTCCTCGAATGCAGCCTCGATGATCTTCGCGTCGCCGGGCAGTGTCGTTCGCAGCGCCGACGCGGGGGGAGCACCGAAATCGAACACGAGCGTGTCGGCCTGTTGATCGATGCCCTGCGTCTCGGTGATCTGCACGCACGCCGGCAGTTCGCCGTCGAGCAGCGGGGCTGCCCAGCGATCAATCAGGATGCGGCCGGTGAAACCGAGCCGCTCCCAGGCGCTGCAGAACATGGCGAGCCTATCGACACGGCCGCCGAGCCACCCGAGATTGATATGACGAGGCAGCGAGGCGAAGAGATCGACGAGAAACGGCAGCACATGGCGGGCGTCGTACGAGGTGCGGCCCCAGGTCGAATGACTGTAGTTCACCGCCTGAGGGTCGTCGAGTTCCCCCACGATCGCCTTCCCGACGGCGTCGACATACTCGCGGTGAATTCCGGAATCGACCTTGATCTCTTCGATGCGCTCGTTCGGACATCCCCACGTTGTCCTCTGGCCGGGGAGGGCTGACGACGTGACGTTGTCGACGAACCTGGCCGCATCGTTGGTCGGTGCGCGCTGCTCGTGTGCCGGCGTGACCTGACGCGTATGATCGCAGTGATAGCCGAGCAGCCGCCCGGCGGCGTCGCCGACCTCGCCGTGGCGGAGGTAGAGCCGACGCGCGATGTTCGAATCGACGTGCCAGCCGAGGAGCATCTCCTCGTCGAAGCCATCGATGGCAAAGAGATCGTCCCGGAGAATGAGCTGGAAGTCGCCCGGCGCGTCGTACTTGATGTACTCGCTGCCGTAAACGACCTCATTGAGGCACATCGAGCGGCCGTACTGCGCCACCAGACGCATGACCCCCGCCGGATCGGTCCGGTTGAATCCCTCCCACAACGACTCGGGCAGTTCGAACCGCGGCAGATGGTAGAAGCCGTCGGACAGCGATGCGGCGATCGTGGTCAACGATGCCCCGTCCGGCGTGACGAAGATCATGTCGGTGTTGGTCGACAGGATCCAGCGATTGGCCGGATTCGAGCGGCGCACGGCTATGTTCCGCGCGATCGGCTCGAGTGCGTGCAGCCGGGTGCGGCTGCGGAAGCGCGCGTGCAGCGACGGCCGGACGCGAAGCACGCGCAGACGCTGGCGCGCATTCGCCGTCAGCGTGTCGGAGATGGCCTCGGGAAACGTGGGGAAGTCGTCTGGTGTGTTGTAGTCGACGAAGATGATCTCGTCGTCGGCATCGGTCAGGAGCTCGGCCATGCAATTCATGCCGAGCGCGGCTCGCTTGTGCAGGTTGTAACCGTAGCTATCGTTCCGGCCGTAAAGAACGATTGAGATCATCGATGTTGCGTGCCCGAGTGGGCGTAGACGGGCACTCCTTCACCCGTCGGCGCCGCACCGCCGCGACCGAGGAACGTGACGCGAACGGCCGTGGCCAATGGCGTCCCCTGCAGGAGTCCCCAGGGGTCGATGACCGGAATGGCCCCCGCAGCGCGCGTGAACGCGCTCTCCGGCACCTCGCGAATCTCAGGCCAGGGCGTCGTAATCACCGCGGCGTCGGCACCAGCCACCGCCTGCGCGAAATCCACCGCCACCTCGGCGCCGTCCCCCAGCGCTTCGCCGGCGCGGCGCGCCGACGCCGGATCGGCGAGCGTCACGCGATACCCCTCGGCGATGAGCGCGCCGGCCAGCGCAAATCCCTGGCTCTTCTCGAACACGCCGGTGCCGGTCTTGTACGACAGGCCGAGGATGGCGATGCGCGCGCCGCGTGGCGCCAGCGCCGACACCGCACCAACGAGACGCGCGACCTGATGGTCGTTGATGCGATCCGTCGCTTCAGCGATGTCGCAGGGCACGCCAAGACACCGCGCCAGCGCGGCGAACGCCTTGTTGTCGCGTGGAAAGCAGGGCCCGCCATAGGCGACGCCGCCCTTGAGGTACTTCTGACCGATGCGCGTGTCGGCGCCGAGCGCGGCAGTGATGGCGTCCACGTCCGAGCCGGGCAGGTGATCGCACAGGTCGGAGAGCATGTTGGCGTAGGAAATCTTGGTCGTGACGAAGGTGTTGACCGCGATCTTGCAGACCTCTGCGTTCACCATCGACATCCGGTGCACCGCCGGCTTCGACTCGGTCGAGGCGCGATACACGCGCTCCAGCCAGTCGCCGTATCGGGCGTCGCATTCCCCGATCAGCACCATGTCGGGATTGAGCAGATCGCGGACGACGGAGCCAAGCGCGATGAACTCGGGGCTGTAGCACAGGCCGACGTCGACACCCACGGTCCGCCCGGAGCTCTCTTCCAGCGCTTTCCTGATGACGCCTGCGGTCGAACCGGGCATCACCGTGCTCGTGACCACGACGAGATGATCGTGGCGGGTGTGACGAAGCACGGCACCGATACGCGTCACGGCATCGATGACGTAGTCGTTGCTGAAGAAGTGGTCGGCGCCGCTCGGCGTCGGGACGATCACGAAACTGATGTCGGTCGCGGCAATCGCGTCGGCGAAGTCGCCGGTGGCGCGCAGCCGCGCGCGAGAGGCATCGAGAAGATCCTGGAGCTGCGCCTCGTCCACCGGAGCACGGCCGTGATTCAGCGACTCGACGTAATCGCGATTCAGATCGACGCCAATCACGTCGTAACCCTTCGACGCGAACACGGCGGCCATTGGCGCACCGAGCTTACCGAGGCCGATGACCGCGAGTCGTGGTTCTCGGCTGCCTGTTACCGGCATTCCCCGCCTCCAGAATTGGGATGTGAGTAAGCAGTGATTCTATCGCTGAGATTCGCTCTTGAGAACAGCTAACAACGGGTTTCGGCGTTGTTACAGCCGAGCACCGCCGGCGAAGCAGGTCATGGTAAAGCCATCCGCGGCACGGCGGGACGTTCTGGAAACCTCGACGGGCCGACCGGATCCGGGGTAGCGGCCGGTGGGAAGAACGATCGCGTCTCATTCGAGGGCCCGCGCGTGTCGATTCGACAATCGCGGACATCTACCACGGAAGAAAAAGCGCCGGTCAGGCGAAAGTGCTGCTCGTGCGCGAGGCCATCATCTGCTTGAGAATCCACTCGTAGGTGTGCCGCATGCCGTCTTCGAGACGAATCGAAGGCGCCCATCCGAGCTTGCTCGCGATCAGCGTGTTGTCGCTGTTGCGGCCGCGCACACCTTTCGGCGCTTCGAGCTGATACTTCCGCGTCAATTGGACACCGGCGATCTGCTCGACGATGTCAACCAGCTGGTTGATGGTGACGAGCTGGTCGCTCCCGATATTCAACGGCTCGTCGACGTCGCTCGCCGTCAACTTCAGCGTGCCCTCGAGGCAGTCGTCGATGTACGTGAAACTGCGCGTCTGTTCACCGTCGCCCCAGATCTGGATGACGCCCGAACCGGACAGCTGTGCCTCGATGACTTTGCGGCAGATGGCGGCGGGGGCCTTCTCACGACCGCCGTCATACGTGCCAAACGGGCCGTACACGTTGTGGTACCGCGCGATGCGCGTGACCAGACCGAAGTCCTCGCGGAAGTGACGGCACATGCGCTCGCTGAACAGCTTCTCCCAGCCGTAGCCGTCCTCGGGCATGGCCGGGTACGCGTCGGCCTCGCGCAGCGGCTGCACTGCAGCTGCCGTCTGCTTCTCGGCGGCATAGACGCAGGCCGATGAGGAAAAGAAGAACCTCTCCACTCCCGCGTCCCGCGACGCCATCAGCATGTGGGTATTGATCAATACCGTCAGCATGCACAGCGCCTTGTTCTGTTCGATGAATCCCATGCCGCCCATGTCGGCGGCAAGATTGAACACCGTCGCCGCGCCGCGCGCCGCGACCGCGCAGGCGTCCATCGACGACAAATCCAGCGTCAGATTCTCGACGTCGTCGAACCGCTGATACCACTCGCCGAGCGGCTTGATGTCGACGGCACGAATACGGAGGCAGCCGCGGCGGCGCAACTCCGCCACCAGGTGGCCTCCAATGAAGCCACCGCCTCCGGTGACCAGGACCAGCGCATTGGGATTGGGCTCGTTCATCGCACCAGATTCTCGCAACAAGTGAAACGTTACTATAACCTCACGGCCGCGACCGCGCACTCTCGGAAGGACCGAGGTATGTCGGGGCCCGCCTCGACGCCGGCGTGTCGACGAGGATCCTCTGGACCACCACACCCGGATCGATCATCCAGATCTTCAGCGTGTGCGGTCCGCTCGTCGCCAGTGTGTGCGTGCTCGTCACCAGGCGGGCATTGTTGCGGACCGACTCCTCCCAGTCGCGATTGCCATTCTGACCGTCGTACTGGGCGGGCACCACGGTCACGATCTGCGGCGCCTGCTCGTCGAACGACACCGCGAGGCGTAAGGCCCGGCCGGGGACGAAGTTCAGCGTCGGTCCCAGAGTCACGCTGGTGGTGAGCGTCCCGGGCGTCACGAGATACAGCTGATATTCGAGGCGCGGAGACGTGGCGCCGGGCTCGATGGCGGCCGCGTCGACCGGCGCCGTCGCGCGCATGCCGGACAACGTGCGGCCGTAGTCCTCGACGCGCATCCAGCGCGCATCCGCGGCATCGACGATGCGCGAGGCATGCTCGGGCTCGATGGCGACGAACCCCTGCGTCTCGGCGAAGCCGCGCAGCGTCGCCAGCGTCACGTTCGGCGGCCGCAGCGCCTCGACGTGAATCGTCACCGCCTTCTCGCCCGCGGACACCGACACGTCTCCAGTCGCCATCCCGATCGGCGCCCGCGCCCAGTCGACGCTGACCCAGATCCGGGTGTCCTTTTCGACCTGTCCCTTTGCCGCGCTCAAGGTAATCCACGGCACGCTCGCCGTGGCGAGGAAGGTGTAGGCCGTCCGCCCGCGGTTGAAGACGTCCACGTAAAAGCGCTGCTGGCCGAGCGCATCGAAGCGAGGCAGCGCCGGCTCGGTCGCGGCGCCGGGCCAGGCCTGCGCAGACCCTTCGATGGCAACGCCGAGCGATGCCTCGATGGGCACCTGGATCTCTGTCAGCGGGATCGCGGCCAGGGTGTTCTGCGGCGGGTCGCGCCAGGTCGTGTAGCCGATATGCGCCTGGTCCTGGAAATGCTCCCACTTTCCACCCGCCAGCACAGTATTGAAGTGCGTCATCAGGTCCGCGTCGGCCTTGAACAGGTCGCGCGCCAGTTTCGCCATGTCGTTCGTGCTGGCGCGTCCCTGCCGGGCGTAGAGCGCATTGCGTGCCGCCGCGTAATACATCGCATTCACAGTGGACGAGGCCTTGGTCGGGAACAGCACGAGCTGATAGAACGCGTCGCGTTTGTGCGGCGGCATCTGCTCGTAGAGGCGCTCTGCTCTGGCCGTCACCGCCGCGAAATCGTCGACCACCCGCTCCCACTCGCGCTCGTTGATCAGCGAGTAGGTGCCCGGCTCGAGCAGCTCGGGCTTCCGCCGGCCGTTGTATTTCGTGTACGTGGCGATGACCTCGGCGATCTCGCTGGCGTGAGCTGCGCCGAATTCGCGTTCGGCCCAGAGGCGTGTGTACTCCCGGACATTCGTGTTGGTCCAGCGGCTGCTGTTCCACGCCAGACCGAGAAAGTACTCGGTGGGGAACGCATACGCCTTGAGATGCCCGACGTTGACGATCCAGATGCGATCGGCGCCGTACTGCTTGGCCAGCGTCATCTGATCCCAGATCTTGGCGATCGGATTCGTGTTGACCCACTGATAGCTGCGCGGGCCGCCGTGATAGTCGAAGTGGTAGTAGACGCCGGCGCCGCCCGCACGCTTCCGCTCCTCAGCGGTCGGCAGCCGTCGCACGTTGCCCCAGTTGTCCTCGGCCCACAGCAGCGTCACGTCGTCGGGGACACGCAGGCCGCTCTCGTAGTAGTTCTGCACCTCCTTGTACAGCGCCCAGACCTGCGGCACCTTGCTGATGTCCGGATTGATTTCTTCAACGAGCATCCGCCGCTGCGCCGCGACGATCTTCTCGAGCAGCGCCATGCTCTCGCGGAAGCCGTTGATCATCGCGGTGTCGTTCTGGCCGCGGAGTCCGAGCGTGTAGATTTGCTCGAAGTTCTTCCGGCCGCGGATGCCGTCGCGCCAGAAGCGTTCGAGCACCTCGGGCTGGGTGGCGTAGTTCCAGTTGCCGTACTGGCGCTGCTGGTGCCAGTCCCATTCCTTCTGTGCGCGGCCCATCGGTTCCTGATGCGACGTGCCCATGACGATGCCGTACTCGTCGGCCAGCCGCGGATTGTCCGGGTCGTCCTCGGCGAAGGCGTTGTTCCACATCGCCGGCCACAGATAGTTCGCCTTGAGCCGCAGCAGCAGCTCGAAGATGCGCGCGTAGAACTGCGAGTTGTAGTTGGCCACCATTGCCGGCGGATTGCCCGGCGACGGGTGCTCCCCGAACTTCGCGCGCACCCATCGGGTCAGGTTGGGATCTTCGTCGTTGAGAAAGATGCCGCGATACCGGACGCTCGGTTCCCCCTGTTGATAGCGGCCCGGCTTGATGAAGAGCGCGGTCTTCCGGTCCGGCGCCACATCCTGCCACCAGTACCACGGCGAGACGCCGATCTGCTCGGACAGGTCGTAGATGCCGAAGATCGTGCCGCGTTTGTCGCTGCCGGCGATGATCACCGCGCGCGCCACGCCGGGCATCGGGGTGAGCACCGTCTGCAGGATGAACGATTCCCATTTCCCGGCGATCGCGGAAACATCGAGCTTCCGCTCGCGCACGAGCCCGTCGATGAGCGGGCTCCGGCCGATTGTGCCGATAAGGACCACGTCACCGCTGGCTGCGGCGGCGGAGGTCACCAGGGTCGGCGTCACGCCGGTCACGCGGTTGATGTCGGCCTGCAGATCCTTGGCGGCGCGCGTCACGCCAGGCCAGTCGGCGGCGTCGACGACGAGCCGCGCGGCGACGCCGGCCTGGACAAGCGGAAAGGTACCGACCCGCGGCGTCGTCTCCATGTAGCCGGGCTGGCCGATGGCCATCACTGGCACCGGCATCAGCAAGGCGCCAAGGATCACCACCGAAAATTGGCGGCGGCATCGGAGGCGATGTGGGCACGTCACGTGGATCCTCTTGGCAATCAATGAGGTGAATTGCCGCTGTAGAGCCTGATCACGCCTGCGGCAGTCTTAATCCGCGCGGCGCTGTAAGGACTATCCATGGCTCGAACCAGAATGCCGGCGACATCAGGTCCTCCGAGCGCGAGCAAAGCGTTGACGACGAACTCATCGACGTTCTGCTCAGCCCCGAGGAGCGCCTCGAGCTTCGGAATGAACTGGCGGTCACCGAGCTTCCCGGCGACGTAAATCAACGATAGCCCTCCGCCATTGAATGTCTTCGCCGCCGCCTCGTTGGACTCCGGCCAAAGCCGCTGAAGAATCGCCGCTCCGCGCTCCGGCGCGGCGGTGGCGATCTCATCGACAAGCAGATTGGGCCAGACAGGATCCGTGAGAACGACCGCCTCGAGCGCGCCAACGCTCTCCGTATCAGATGGAAAGAGCGATAACAGTTTGCGCGCGGCCGTAATTCTGATGGCAGTCTCCGGATCGCGCAAACCAGCGCGTAGCATGCGCTCATCCGCTGGCGTGACGCGCGCAGTCAAGCCGGCGAAGGCCGGCGCTCGTACCGCCAATGGTCCGGGCTCGAGCCACGCACGCAGCAGAACCTCACGCACGGTGGCCGTGGGAAAGGATTGCAGTCCCCGCATGGCCCCGGCACTCGCGTCCGAGTCCGCGCTGTGAAGCAAATCCACGAGCGCACTGAGGTAACCCGCAACGCCGAGTGCATTGAGTGCGCCCATCGCCAGATAGCGGCCGTTGCGATCAGAACCTGCTGCGACGGCACGGAGCACTGGTACGGCCGCCGGGTCCCCCAGCCGTGCGAGCATCAATGCTGCATTCGTGCTCGCCCAGGACTCTGAGTCCTGCAACGTCTGCCGCAGTATCCGCTCAGGATGCAGACGGCGCAGCGCATCGAGAGACTCGGCGGCGTCTGGACGAAGCGACGGATCCAGGCGAGCCGATAGAGCAAGCGCCACGTGCGCTCGCGCGTGACGATTTCCCGTATCGAGCACGTCGAGCATGAGAGGAAACGCCAGTGCACCAAGTGTTCCGGCTGCCCCACCCGCACGCTCGACCGTCTCGCTGTCATCACTCGCCAGAGCGTGCTGCAAGAGTGGGAGCACGGCCGGGTCGCGAATGGCATTGAGACCTGCGATGGCCTCGATCCGAACGGAGCGGTCAGGGTCAGCGATGGCAGACGCGATTGCAGGCAGATACTCCGCGCGACCAGACCAGGCGAGGGAGCGAAGCGCCGTCGCCCGAGTTGGCGACGCCGATTGGGCAACTCGGTCCACTCGGACCATCGCCTCGGGCGTGCCGACACCTGCGAGAGCGATCACTGCGACGCCCTGCTCCCACACCGATCCTTTGTCGAGGTATCGATCCAGTAGCGCCCACGCACGTGCGACAACCGCTGAAGGCGTCTCGCCCGTTTGTGCCGCTGCCGTCCCGCCGGACACGCATATCAGAACTACGGCCAGACACGGCGCTGCCCACACGCGGCAGAACGATGACAGGCGCGGGCTAGGCAGTAGCACTTGTTGACCCACGGTGCGCGAAGAATAACCCAAGCACGCGCCCGAGGCGCGAAGGTGCAGCCCAGCGGTGAACCGGGCAGACGGGACACGGGAAACGGTCGTATGATGAGCGGCCGTACACCGGCTTCATCCATTTTTTGCGACCCCTCCGTTTCACGGCGGGTTCGCAGGAGAGATTCATGACACGAACCGCACGCGCGTTGTGCATCGGCGGGTGCCTGGCAATAGGCCTGACGAATCTTGCGACCGTTCTGGCACAGGCGCCGCCGCCGGCAGCCGCTCAGGGCGGCCGCGGTGGCGGCCGTGGCCCCGCGGCGCCGCAGGTCACGTCGCCGGAGGTAACCGCCGATCAGAAGATCACGTTCCGGATCGCCGCACCGCAGGCGCAATCGGTACGGATGTCGGCCAGCGATATTCCGAACATCGGCCAGGGCACGCTCACGAAGAAGGACACCGGCGTCTGGGAAGTGACCGTGGGCCCGGTGCCGCCGGGGGCGTATCGCTACAACTTCAACGTCGACGGCGTGGCGACGCTCGACCCGCGTAATCCGCTGACCAGCGAATCGCAGAACAACGCGTGGAGCCTCGTCTACGTCGCCGGCTCCGAGTTCGCCGACTCGAAAAGCGTCCCTCACGGCAGCATCTCGGAAGTGACCTACTTCTCGACCGCGCTGAAGGCCGACCGCCGCCTGCACGTGTACCTGCCACCCGGATACGAAACCAGCAGCCGGAAGTATCCGGTGTTCTATCTCCTGCATGGCGCCGGAGACAGTGATGACTCGTGGAGCACCGTCGGCCGTGCCGGATTCATCCTCGACAACCTGATTGCCGCGAAGAAAGCCAGGCCGATGGTCGTCGTCATGCCCGCCGGACACGTGCGCGCGACGCCAGGCGCCCCGGCGCCGGCGGCCGGCACCGACGCCTTCGTCAGCGACTTCACGACCGACATCATGCCGCTGGTGCAGAAGAACTACCGCGTGTCCACCGATCGCGCGAGCACGGCGATTGCCGGACTCTCGATGGGCGGCAGCCAGACGCTCAACATCGCGATTCCGAATCTCGAGAAGTTCGGGTACATCGGTGTCTACAGTTCCGGACTGCTGGGAGCGTTCCCGGCGGCGGGTCGCGGAGGTGCGGCTCAGGGTCGGGGCGGTGCGGCGCCGGCCGCGCCGGCTGCAGCGACCAATGGCGCCACCGAATGGGAAACGCGCTACGCCGCCAAGCTCGATGATGCGAACTTGAAGAAGGGGTTGAAAGTGTTCTGGTTCGCCACGGGCAAGGACGACTTCCTGATCGGCACGACTACGTCCTCGGTCGATCTGTTCAAGAAGCACGGCTTCACGCCGGTCTTCAAGGAGAGCCTCGGCGGGCACACCTGGATGAACTGGCGCGATTATCTGAATGAGTTCGCGCCCATGTTGTTCTGATCAATGCCCAATGCACAATGCTCAATGCTCAATGCCCAATGA
>Ga0207701_10004207_pt1 | contig 14648 bp, 19 predicted proteins | sample KBSSwiSSwithPhiX_FD_184294 | JGI IMG/M metagenome (GOLD analysis project Ga0207701, IMG submission 184294) | Switchgrass rhizosphere bulk soil microbial communities from Kellogg Biological Station, Michigan, USA, with PhiX - S5 (SPAdes) (version 2) | ecosystem: Environmental > Terrestrial >... | reverse complement strand
CGATTTCACCTCACAAAGCGCCCACTACGCTGTTACCTCAGTTAAATGGTAAAACATTGGTTCTTATTAAATAACGGATAAATCACGGAAGCCAGTGCATGAGAAATCATGAGGAGGCAGTCATGAAACGAACCGAACTCGACCGGATGAGTACTGACGACCTATGGTCGCTGCACGTCGAGGTCTCTCAATTGTTGCAGCAAAGAATCCAACAGGAAAAACTGCAACTGGAAGAGCGCCTGAAGCTGTTGCGAACTCCAGTGTCAGGGCGCCGGCCATACCCGCCGGTCCCCCCCAAATACCGCAATCCTGACGAGCCTTCAGAGACTTGGGCCGGTCGTGGCAAGCAGCCGCGCTGGCTGGTCGCGCAGTTGCGCTCCGGAAGGCGGATCGACGATTTCAGGATCAAGAGGGCGGCAAGTAGACGATAAGCCACCGCCGCCTGATCCGGTTCACTCTATGCCGGCGGCGTTGCACCGCTGTCGCTGTCTCTGATCAGGTGCACGAGCACGGTCGTGCAGGCCTTCTCAGCCTCGGCGAGCGTCTTAAACGGAGAGCCGCCGACCTTTATGGCACTCCGGTTTTGATAGATCGGACGCCAGGATGCCACGAAGCCGGGACGTCCATGAAAGCCGGGACCGCTGCGGCTCGAAAAACTGATTACGAACGAAAAACCGTTGTTGGTCGCGTTCCATACTTGCAGATCCACGAAACTAATGATGCGGCTGAACTGCATGTGCATCCGACGTAGGCCCCTGTGGGAAGGGGACAGTACTTCGCTGAGTCGGACAATGCAGCGCCGCTGACGCAACGGCCGGTTTCCCCAAGTTGGGGATGCCAGTGGGCTTCCAAAAGTCATGGGCGCGTGATCGGGCGCCTTTTTGGCAACGGGATCGGCCCAGTGATTGGTGGCTCATCGCCGGCAGATGCCGGAGTGTTCGGTGCTCGCCTTAGGATCGCCGTGGCGGCTTCCTGGAAGGCTGCGGCTGCTTTCTCATCCGCACTTGGGCGCAGATCAATACTTGTCGAAGCCGTCGTGTCAGGATCTCGTAAATTGGGCGCGGTCGGCGGCAATCGCTGATCGGCCTCGACCCACGCTGGCGAAGGGGTAACGAAATAGGTAAAGCACCCCGCCGCGGCAGCAGCGGCTAGAATTGCGGGAACGGCAAAGCGCAAAGTGACCATTTCTTGGCCTTCTGCCCAGCTCTACTGTTTCCGGCCGGGGCGGGATTACTGCGATGGCGTCCTTCTGTCAGCGGAACCGTTGCCGAGAATCACCAGTAACAACAGAACTGGTGCAGGGCTCTCGAATCATTTTAACTGTGCAACGAGTCAGTATCTTACTTGGGCCATTGCGTGGAAAGCCCATGTTTGAAGCTATTATAGCATTTCTTATGGTTCTTAGCGTTGGCATCCTTGCTGCCCACGCCCTCGACGTTTTTCGCTCGTAAGGCGGCCTAACTTTTTCGCCTTCAGGTAGGATGTTGCACACAACTGCCTGCGATTCGGAGGGGCCATGACCATGCGTCAGCCAAGGACCGGTAACCTCTTAGCGATGCGTGCAGAGACCGGAGAGAAATTCGATAAATTTCCCGCTGCGCGTTTCCCGGTTCAACACGAAATCCAGCAACTGCAAAAGGAATTGAACGATTTTAACGAACGAATCATAGAATTGGAAAATGAAGGTCATCGCGGTCATGCGATGGAAGTGTTGAAGGCAAATGCAATAGACTTTGCACGGCGGATCGATGAACTTCGCTGCTTGCTAGTTCGATCCCAACGGTCATGAACGGTCACCCTTCAGCTTCCGTTCCCCCAATGGATATCTTTGTGATCGCGATTGAACACCCGCTCGACATGATGGTTCAGCGCTTTCATCCGGCGGCGAGACCTGATCCATAATACCGACGCGGCCGTTCCGGCAGGAGCCCGCCGCGTCTCTATCGCAGCCTGTTCATTCAGGCGCGTGGGTGCTGAAAAAAAATTGCTTGCGCACCTTAACTTAGGGGAGCCACTGCGCGAGAAAGGTGGCGGTTTCCTTCGGGGCCCGCGCCTGGGCCGCCTCGAACTGTTCATCGTTAATGGTCGGTCTACTCGGCTGCCTGCAACTGGCGGCTCTCTTCGACGACCTCCTCAGAGATGACAGTAAAGCGCGCTAGCGCTGCCGAGCCAAACGCAGTGGAAATCGCGACGTCGGCAGCATCACGGCCGCGTGCGATAACGATTCGACCGACACGAGGATGATTGTGCCTTGCATCAAAGGTGTACCACCTGCCTTCGAGAAAGACCTCGAACCATGCGCTGAAGTCCATTGGCGCGGGGTCTGCGGGCACGCCTATATCCCCAAGATAGCCGGTGCAGTATCGGGCAGGAATGTTCATGGAACGGCAAAGCGTGACCGCCAAGTGCGCAAAGTCGCGGCAAACGCCGATGCGTTCCTCGTGCCCTTCGGACGCAGTCCGATCGCATCGGGCGTGGTGGTATCCGAATTCAATACGGTCATGAACATAGTCACAGATCGCCTGAACTCGCTGCCAACCGCCTGCGATCCCACCAAACATCGCCCATGCCTGATCCGAGAGCTTCTGCGTGTCGCAATACCGGCTACCAAGAAGGTACGGCAGCGCTTCATCTGGCAGGTCGCCCACGGGCCACTGCTCGGCATGAGTATTTATTTCGTCAGGGAGGCCGCTGTCCGAGATCAGGAATTCGTTGCTGAGTTCGATCAATCCGGGAGGGGCGACCAGGCGGGTGCAAACGTTGCCGAACGCGTCCAGGCAATCACGGGCGTCGACATTTGACGAAAAGCAGATGACGTCGTCCGACAATAAGTCCTGCTGCCGCGAAGGATGGACGCTCAGCATGAGAAGCATTGGAACTTCCTGAATGCAGTTGAATGCGATGTCGTAGCCTGCCCTAATCTTCAATTTTACCTCCGCTTCTCGATATGGAAATATAATCCGAAGCTTCCTCCCTCGTTCCCGTTGCACGCCTCCCAACTTGCTGAAAGACAAGGCAGGGGGCACAGCAAACGACCCCGCAGCGGACGGAATCTGCTTCCGGCTGCAGAGGAGGGCGCAAGATGTGTTCCAGGAAGGTAGAGTCGATTCAAGGACACGGGTCTTGGCGTTATGACTGTTTTCAGCGTTCATCACACGACCACCTATCGGTATAGAAATCCGGTCACGCCGGGTCGGCATCAAATGCTGTTCCGGCCCCGAGACAGCTTCGACCAGCGCCTGCTTGATTCCCGTCTTGCCGTGACGCCTGATCCCGTCGAAATCCGCTGGATTCACGACGTGTTCGGAAACTGTGTGACGTTGATTGATTTTGTGGAGCGCACAAGATTTTTGAAATTCGAGTCGGTCATCCGTCTGGAGCACACGCCGGAGAACGCCCCCGATTTCCGGATCGAGGATTACGCGCGTTCACACCCCTTTACTTATGCCGAGGATGAACTGCCGGACTTGGCGACCTACATGCGGCGGCATCATCTCGGAAGCGGAGTGGACCACTGGCTCGGTAAGTTCGTCACTGCGGGGGCGAACCGGCCAACAGGGCAGCTCCTCATGACGCTCAACGAAGCTATTGCGGAGGGCTTTTCATATAAGCGGAGGGTTTCCCCGGGAACCCAAACGCCGGATGAAACAATCGCGAAACAACAAGGCACATGCAGGGACTTCGCCTTGCTAATGATGGAAGCGGCGAGATCATTAGGATTTGCCGCTCGCTTCGTCACCGGATACGTGTATGTGCCCGAACGCGATGGCCCGCAGCGGCTGGGCGGTGGCTCGACCCATGCGTGGTGTCAAATTTACGTCCCCGGATCCGGCTGGGTCGAGTTCGACCCGACGAACGGCATCGTCGGCAATCGCGATTTGATCAGGGTGGGAGTCGCCAGGACGCCCCAACAGGCGATTCCCCTGTCCGGTAGCTACTGGGGCGACGCTGATGAGGACCTCGGAATGGAGGTCACCGTCAACGTGAAGACGGAAGACAGCTCGCCGGTTTGCTCAACGGCTGTCGGGGCCAAGTGACGACGCAATGTTCTGGGCAGTTGTTCCTTTGCGGCCAAGGTTGCCCGCAGCGCGCGACAGTTAACTAGGGAAAGGGGCTGATCCCCCTTGCCCTGACTAGCGGCCGTTGCGGTTTAGGCTCCATTGACCGATGCGGGCGAACATGGTCGGTCGGCCAAGATCGACCATTCCTTTTTTCGGAAGCGCGGTGATGTAGCTCGCCGGGTCGTGCAGCGTGACGAACGTTCGGCCGTTGGGCAGCGGTATCGGATCGTTGAACTTGCGTTGCCAACCTCGGTCATTATCCGGCGCAAGGCCTCCCACCGCGGAATTAGGAAATTTGACTGGGACGGGTCTCTTTTGCGGTTGATAGTACAGCGCGAATGAGGCCGACTGGAAGTGTATTTGGCGTTATGTGAATGGGCGAAGTTAATTGCGCAGCCTAGGGCACCCAGCGGCAAGCAGCTATAGCTGGGCGGAGCCAGCGGGGCGCCCCCCGAGTATCTTCGCGTCAATCTGCAGTCGGAAAATGCCGGATGGCAAATTCAATCTGACCATCGGGAAGTTGTCGCCATTTCTCAATGATTGGCAGTAAGCCGCTCCGTGGAGACTGACCGATAATCTCGCGGGCTTTGCATCGAGCCGCGTCAATGGGCAGCGTAAATATCTCAATCTGATGATGAGACATCCGGTCTGCCAAATCACGCGGGCGAACAAGCATGTCGGAACTCCAGCATTGATCAATACAGGCGGTCGCGTTACATCCGACCGTCGGATTAGTAATTGCAATCAATCAGGCTGATTTGTCCCCGTTGTTCGGGATAGCAGCCAATGAAGGGATGAGGCTTTCCTTACGCAAACTGGGCGTGCATCCGCAAGCCGCTATGCCCGTTTCGAGGCAGAACGGCTAACCTCCAACGCTCCCTACGGGCCTCCTCGGGTGACCCACCAGCCGCTGCATAGTGCATCCTTTGGGGTTGTTTGGTCCATCAGTCCACAATGTTGCCCCATGTCCGACCGTTGCTGGCCTTGGGTGAGCTCCCCGTTATCCCGTCGCTGGCCTTCGTTGTTGTCTCGCTGGTGCTGGCTGGTCATTGGGCCGGTGGTCGTTGAATGATGGGTTGGTGATGGGAGATTACCGCTTCAGATTGATGGAGCAATTCTGATCATTTGGGGAATAGTGGAATTTTATGCTCCAGCGTCCACGTACGCCACCGCGATGAAGATCGCGACCTCGATGCTGCGAATACCGAGGCCGAGCACCGCCAGCCTGCGAAGTGAGGCTCAGCCATCAGCGCGTCTCCATTAGTGGTGCCCGTCGATTAACTCCCTTTGCGTCCCCAACACTTGCCGGAGATAAGCAACCGAGCCGTGCCCTAGATTTGGGATACTGCGCAATGCGCCGTCCGAACTTTCTCGGATTTCACCGACAGTCTTTAGGCCAATTTCTGCAAGTGCATTCCTAATCCGCGTCGGAAACCAAATATTTTCGGTTGGCGTATCGTCAGGAGTTTCGGGGGTGGGGTGGATTAGCATGCCGATCCATTTCGCCTTGAAGGTTGCCGCATATTGGTCAGCGTCGGGTTCAGCATCACCTGCGCGACGTAGGGGTTGTAGTCAGTGCCGAACAACCAAGCTCTTGTGTCCCGCCAAGCGAATCCGTGTAACCATAGATAGGCGTGCCTGGCCGTCGTAACGAATGACTTTGACCGCGTCGCGCATTTGGTCGAGCAGGAAATCGATAGATGTCGAACGGCGATGGCAACTTCCCTCTCTTCGTGGTTTACGAGCACTTGTTTCCAAGTGCGATCCGCGTAATCTGATGACGCAACAGTCATTTCAGAATAGCAGAACAAGATGGGCAGGGAACGGTCCGAGGTCGCAGCAAGATTCGGCCTTTTGGGCCGTGCGGGTTTCAATGAAAGGCCGGGGTTCGGACACGGCCTAAAGTCCAATCTCTTGGACTTTAGGCACCCGGCGATCCGCCTTTGGTCCAGAAGAATTACGCTGCTACAGAAATTTTCCGTCTATCTGTTCATGGTCCTCGGATTGACCATGGTCGCCGTCGGCACATGGATGAGCGCTCGAATTGAAGACGGTATCCTGCGCAGCAATGCTGGCGCAGCGGCATTGTACATGGGCAGCTTTGTCGAACCACACGTCCAGTCGATTGATGACGGAGCGATGCTATCAGCCGACGACTTGGCCAATCTTACCCGGATCAGCAATGATTTCGCATTGCGGCGTCACGTTGAGTCGATAAAGGTCTGGCGGCCTGACGGAACAATTCTGTTCAGCAAGCAAGAAGCGCTAATCGGCAGAAAATTCAACCCCGCTGGCATCCAGCCTTCCCTTAATGGAGAGATCAGGGTCACGAGAGCGAAACTCGACGATGAGGACAATGAATTCGAGCGAACGCTAACGATGCCGCTCTACGAGATCATTGCTCCTCTTTACAAGGACGGCACAGGAAAGATCATCGCTGTCGCCGAGTTCTATCAAAGCGTCGATTCTCCGGCTTATGACGTAACAACGGTCCGCAATTCCTGGCTGATTGTTGGTGGATCGTCCCTTGCCATGTTCATCGCTCTGTTCGCGATCGTCTACCGGGGCAACGTCAGGATCGAGCAACAAAGAGCCTTGCTGAAGAGTCGAATTCGTGAGCAAGCACGCCTTCGCAGCGAGAACAGTCAGCTCGAGAAGAGAATTCGCGAGGCACTCACGGAATCCGCCCGAATTGACGACCTCAATCAGAGGCGCCTTGGTGCCGAGTTACATGACGGCCCGGCCCAGTTAATCGCTTTGATTCTTTTGAGGCTAGAAGAAATAGAAAGCAGAGCTGGAGAAACATCAGCCGTCGTCGACGCGCTTCGCGAAGTCGCGTCGGAAGCCTTGAAGGAGCTCCGCGCGATTTCAAGCGACCTTTTCTTCCCGGGCGCTGATGATGCGCTTAGCATGACGGACGTTTTGCGCAAAGTAATTGAAAATCACGAGCGTCGCACCAACTCGATCGTTAAATGGCGCGTTTCGAACTTGCCGGGGCACGTTTCGACCGACGTCACGCGATGTCTCACACGTGTTGTCCAGGAAGCGCTGAACAACTGTTTCAAACACGCGGCGGCAGCGGATCAGACGGTTTCGGTCACTGGAGCGGATCGCGCGTTAATCATAACCATTCGGGATAGCGGCCCTGGGATTACTGACACCAGCCCCTCAGGCAGAGAAAAGCTTGGTCTCAAGGGCATGAAATACCGTGTCGAGGCGGTCGGCGGCGTCTTTGAAATGAGATCTCCACGAGGAACAGGCACCGAGATTTGGTGCAAAATTCCTGTCAACCCTTCCGTGCAATAATGGTTACGCTAATAGCCCGCTCAATTCTGTTGAAACAGCTATAATGCGGGCTATTCTGATCGCATTGCACTGACGCGCGATACCTGAGCGTTTCCTGTCAGGAGGTTTGTTATGAGCGATTGTTACCGAATATCAGTTGCTGTTGTGGATGATCATCCGATCCTGCGTCAGGGACTAGCTGCGGTCCTGCGAAATGACTCCCGATTTCGGTTTGTTGCAGAAGGCGGAAACGCCGACGAAGCGGTGCAAATCGCCAAACTGCATCGTCCTGATATCCTTCTACTTGACTTGAACATTCCCGGAGGCGGCAGCGAAGCATTGAGGCAGATTGTGCTGGAATTCCCATCGATTCGCTGCATTATCCTGACTGTCTGCGATGGCGCGGATACCGCCATTGGTGCACTCAATGCGGGAGCGAAGGGCTACATCCTCAAGGGCGTCAGCGGAGGTGAACTCAAATCGGCAATCTTGACCGTATTTAACAACGAGTCATTCGTGTCGCCAGAATTTGCGACAAAGCTATTGCTTGCCGCCCAGAACAAAAGCCTGGAGATGTCGATTGGCGACAGCCGGCTGAGTCTCCGCGAGATGCAAATATTGCGCGAAGTAATGGCCGGCCTCAGTAATCGAATGGTGGCGGAAAAACTCAGCATCAGCGAAAAGACCGTCAAGCATCACATGTCCACCATCATGCAAAAGTACGGCGTGAGCAATCGCGTCGCGGCTGTCATGGCCTTCCAAAAAGCCTGCCTATCGCATTCAAGTGCTTGAATGAGGCACATTTTTTTCTCGCAATCAGTCTGGGATGCAGTCCGGCGTTTCTGGATCGCCTGCGAGCCACGCGACCGGCCCCTTCACGCGATCAAGATGCAGTCCGGTGAAGATCCCCACGCTATCGCCAACCGGCTGACGATGCAGATCCATCGCGCGTCGCGGGGTGATGGCATCTCGGGCTTCAATCGGCGCCTGGACTATCCAGCATTGGGACCATCGCAGAAACGGCAGCTCTTGCAGGATTGCTCATCGAAAGGCGCAACTTTCTCGGCCCGATATAGCTCCGTGGCGGCCCCCACCCCCAAGTGAATGGGAGTAGCCTAATGAGGAGCGGCTCCCGGTATATCCGCAATCCTACGGGGCCCAGCAAAAACAGTGGGCGGCCTTCTGAATGAGAAACGGCCCCAGTCCCTGGGGGAGGGCTGGAGCCGCCATTCGAATACGCCGGGAGGCCATCATCCGGCGCGGCATCATAACTCGCTCAACGCTCACCCGTTCCCACCTTCGCTTGCTCAAACAGCGGTCTGACATCGACGCCGCAGGTGGCCGCACACCTGACAGGTGAACTTGGGCTCAAGGTCGGAGGGCGGGACGTGATCGGGCCAAAGTTCAGAGCTGATCACGACCGAATGGGCACACTTGTAGTCGCCGCAGTAGTAGACTAGCGGTGCTGCCGGGTGGTTCATCGCAACTTGGGTGACGAGGCTTTGAAGAGCACTTCTGAGTAGGGCACTTCTGACGGCGGTAAGGGCAGTCCCGGCATCTCCAAACGATGGCCGAACGCCGTCACAATGGCAGCGTCACATGGTTCAGCGGAAGCGGCCAACACTTCCGCCGCTTCAATCAAGTCCGCCAGCCAAACGGTGCTGGGATCGGTACTCGGTCCGGTACGGCCCATAAAAATACCCATCAGCGAGCCACGAAGATGCTGAGGCTGAAAATGACACCCGCTGCCGCGACTACCTAGGTCATCCGGCAAAACCGCCGCAATTCCTCATGGCGAAACATAGGATTGTGAGAACAGAGCTGCAACCGTACCGCGCAAAATCGTTAAGGGATGGTTAACCACGAACTTGCGCCCTGCCTTGAAATGCCGGGACGGCACCGACATCAATCGAGCGATCATTCCTTCGGGTGCCTGGCACTGGTGTCCTAAAGGCAGTCCGAGACCGCGATTGAGTGAAACGAACCCCATCGTTAGTAAGGCAATAGTTCCGAAGCATTTGCTCCGGTCAGGCTGTGGAAATTCTTGCAATGACCTATCACTGTAGCGGCGGCATGACGCTCGGTCGAAGGTGACTGCGACCACAGCATTGTGGTTGCAGCAATGAGAAGGGTAACGGCTGCGATTGCGGATAATATTAGGTGCTTCATGGGAAGCCTCCGGTTTCCGCCCGATACATGATCGAACCCCGTTGTTTGATCAGGGGTTATGGGAGCACTGGTTCGTTTCCGGGTGACTTCGTCGACTAGGAAAATGGTTTCGTCAGCCCCAGCGCCGGGTAGGGCTGCCCGACGACCGCAATTCGCCGAGAGTGATTTTTTCGTGGGCGCGGCATGTTCCATCCGCTGCGAGATGAACCAATTGTGGCCAGAACCGTCTTATCTGGATGGAGATGGTCTATGGCTCTGAGTGAAGACCCACGGGAGATAGAACTGAAGATCGAACGAGCGAACCGCATTGCCTCCAGGGTCACTGACCAGACCACTATTGAGCTGTTAGGGGCCTGGGTTGAGGAGCTTAGGCAGAAGCTGCGGCAGCTACTGGATGCAAGACGTACCAAGCACGAGATCAAAGCACGCGCTCGGGAACTCTGGGAGCAAAACGGTTGCCCTTCAGGCCGTGACCTGGAGTTCTGGCTTCAAGCCGAATCTGAAATCAAGGCGCGCGAACGGCAAGTGTGAGGCTATCTCGCTAACTCGGCGACGTGTGCTTGACCGACCGGATCAGTCTATCCAGTTGCCATAGCTCGACGTCGTGGCCGTCAAGAAGTTGCTTGGCTCGCTCAATCGCCTCGCTCTCATCACTGCACCGCAAATCAACGCGCTTATGGACGTGGCCGTCCGGTCCCATGATGTAGGCGCGGTACTCTTGCATCTCTGCCTCCCATCCTGAGACCGAGAAAGCCATATAATGCTGTGCCCGTCTGTCGGGTTCCAGACCCGAAATTCCCCCGCTCCGGCTGGCGCGCTACGCCCTGCGGGCGGTATGCGACATTCACGGGGCCAACGAAGGAACATTGTGATTGGAGCAACGTTCCCGGAGTCCCTCAGGAGGCGTAGATATGGCAGAGCAGCAATTCAAGTTAGAAGTTCCTGCGCAAATCAAAGAAGTAGCCGAGAAAACAATCGATCAAGCTGAGAGGAGTTTTCACGCATTCATTGAAGCCGCAAATAAGTCAGTCTCCATGCTTCCCAATCCAACCACTGACCTGTCGCTTAGGGCCTTGTCGCTCACCGAGCAAAATATGAAAAGCGCCTTTGATCATGCGAAAAAGCTTCTTCACGCAAACGACCTGCAAGAAGCAATGCGGATTCAAACCGACTTTCTGAAAACGCAGTACGAGGCCGCAACGGAGCAGCTAAAGGAAATCGGAAATAGCGTTCGCTCTTCTGGCGCAGACGTTTCCAAAAAATCGGTCGAGATCAAGTAACAGGTGATTATCGCTCGCGGGACCTCTTGGCCGCCCATCCGCGAATCGACCCTGGTAGGCTAGCGGTGATGGGGTTCTCCTTCGGTGACCGCACCCTGTTGATTACGAACAGTGCGAGATTAGGCCCGGAGTTGTTCCGTATGCTGCCTGTTAGGTCTCGAAGGCCTAGGCTCGAAACCCGCGAGAGCACCTATCGCGGCGGCCGCTCCGATCGCTGGTCAAGGTGAAGAACCGGCATCCAGCGTTCGCGCGCGTCTGGGATCTGAGGATGCCGCCATGGAAGTCGTCGACGCCAAGCACCAAGCGAAGGTGATCCTCAAGGAGATTATCGATCAGCATCCGGGTGATCACGACCTTACAGCGATTTGGGATGTCTGGTTCGAGCGGATGGCGGACGGCGTTCACCTCGTCTACCTGACCCCAACGCAGCTCGCGGAGCTCAAACAAAGTTTCGACGATGCCTACGCCGAGTTGATCGCTGCCTCAGGCCCTTCGGGCCCCTTAACGGGCTAGGGGAGATCGTTGGCCTGAGTCGTGGATGAAAGTTGCTGACCCAGTGCTTACCGGACATCAGTCTCAGACCATCTTGAATTTGAAGTGACCACAAATAGGCTTTTAATTTCATGGTGAGCGCGGAGGGACTCGAACCCTCGACCCCATGATTAAAAGTCACGTGCTTATAGCTCGAAACAAAGCGGCCTGCAATTAGCGGACCTCCGCCAGTGATGCGCTGGCCAAACTGGAATGGGGCGGAAAACGCTACAGCCTAAGCCCAAGATTGAACGTGAACAATAGAGAAAGAAGTAGCGCCGAAAAATCAAGTAATTCAATGGCCTTCCAACGAGGCCAACCCGTTCGGGACGCAGGGGGCGAGATTACGAGTGCTCTCCAGCGCTCGCCGTTTTTTAAAGCAGCCCGAGAAGGACGAAAGTTAAGTAAAATCTCATTTCCCGCAGTTGGCACTAGCTCGCTCGTGATAGCGGAATGATTTTACCACTTCCCAGTGTAAGGGCGGTGATGTGGTCCGCCCACCATTGCATCATTCGTCGACGGTCAGGCATCCACTCCGCAGCGTTGTAAGCGCGCCGCACTTCATTCCTTTCAACGTGCGCAAGCTGGCGTTCAATCCAATCCCGGTTGAAGTGATTGCTTTCATTTAGGATCGTGGAAGCCACGGCTCGAAAGCCGTGCGTAGTGGCCCGGCCGTGATACCCCATCCGGTAGAGCGCATAGAGCATCGTGTTGCTGGACATGCACCCCTCTTTGCCTGGCGAGGGAAAAATATTAGGGCTGCCGCCCGAGAGGGTGCGCAGCTCGTGCAACACGTCGACTGCCTGGCGTGATAGAGGCACCAAGTGTTCCAGCCGCATTTTCATGCGTTCGGCCGGAATGCGCCACTGGGCGGACTCTACATCCAAGTTCTCCAGTTCGCTCCAAATGCCACCGCGCAATTCTGTTGTTCTAAGAAATGTCAATGTCACGAGCTTCAGCGCAAGTTTGGTTTGCCGCTCACCGCTGTAGGTGTCCAATTTTTGCAAAAACGTGGGCAACTCTAGGAGTGGCATGGCTTTGTGACGCTTTGGTTCTCCCATAGCACGCAAAGCGTCTTTGAGATCAGCCGACGGATCCCGTTTCGCTCGCCCCGTCACAATTGCGAAACGAAATATCTGTCCGACGAGCTGCTTTAACCGTCGTGCCGTTTCGTGCACCCCGCGCCTCTCAACTTTCCGCAGCATATCGAGCAGCTCCGGTGATTCGATGTCGGCGATCGGAAGCCGACCAATCGCTGGGAAGGTATCCGCTTCCAGACGCCGGAGGATTTGGCCTGCGTAGTAGGGCGTCCGACCGCCTTTCCAGTTTTCGTGCCATTCGCGCGCGACCGCTTCGAAGGAATTGCCAGCGGCGATCTTGGCAGCCCGTTTACGCTCACGCTTCACCATGGAGGGATCAAGGCTGGCAGCTAGACTGCGCTTGGCGTCGTCGCGCGCTGCACGCGCCTCCACAAGCCCAACGGCCGGATAAACGCCGAGCGCAAGCGTGCGTTGCTTGCCATGCCACCGATAGGCCAAGCGCCAGTACTTAGCTCCGTCTGCATTGACTAATAGGTGCAAGCCGCCGCCATCGGAGAGCTTATGTGGTTTGATTTTCCTCTTCGCATTTCGACACTTCACATCTGTCAATGGCATGTTGGTATCTCGCTTCGGCGCTCAAAAATCTACCAACAGATATACCAACAAATTGGGTGGATGTCAGCACACGAACAGCGGACGTCTCTGGACGTCAACAGATCGAAAAGTCACTGAAAACAAAGCCCGTTGGCTTACTTCACTGGACAAAGATGGACGCTCTTGGGCGTTGATGGACACCCAGTGTGGTGGGCCCGGCAGGACTCGAACCTGCAACCAGACCGTTATGAGCGGCCGGCTCTAACCATTGAGCTACAGGCCCCGCCGCGAGCGGCCCGAAGGGATCGGCCGGCAACGGTGCCGGCATCGTTTACAGGCATGACTGCGATACGGCAATGCCGGGTTCTGGACCGAGAACAGGCTTTCATAACCCGCCGCGGTTGCCTACAAATCCCTGCGTCTTTCGTCAGGGAACGCTTGAGGCCAAAAATGAAACTCGCTTGGATTGCCTGTGCCGGTCTCTTTCTGTTGGCGGGTGGCGCTGCGGCGCAGGATGGAGGCAAGGCCATTACCAAAACCACGATCAGCCTGGGCACGGCGACGCCGGGCGGTGGCTTCCCGGTCTACGGCAATGCATTCGCTGAAATCATGAACGCCGCCGATCCCGGACTTTCGATCGAGCCGCGCAACACCAAGGGCTCCAACGAGAACATTCCGCTGCTGGAAAGCGATCAGCTCGATATCGCATTGGTGGCGGGCGAGCCCTCCTATGAGGCCTTCATGGGTATCGGGCGGGCGCCGACCAAACTGAAAGTTCTCACCGCGATGTATTCCAGCCCCGGCATGTTCGTGGTGCGCGCCGACAGCCCCTACAAAACGATCGGGGATCTCGTCGGCCAGCCGGTCGCGTTCGGGGCCAAGGGCTCGGGCTTGCCGATCCTGTCGCGTTACATGCTCGATGGCATCGGGCTGAAGCAGGACGAGGACTTCAAGTCGATCTATCTCGATCGCGCGGGTGACGGCCCTACCATGGTGCAGGACGGTCGCGCGGCGGCGCTGTGGGGTGCCGGCGTCGGCTGGCCTGGATTTGCCGCGATGGTGCAGGCTCCCGGCGGCGCCCGGTTCATCGCGCCGGACGCAAGCGAGATCGCGCGCATCCGCGCCAAGCACACCTTCCTTAAACCCCTGACGGTCCCGGCCAACAGTTATCCCAATCAGACCGCGGCCATTGATTCCGTCGGTTCATGGAGTTTTGTGCTCGCGCGCGAAAGCCTACCCGATGACGTCGCCTACCGGCTGGCGCGCACGCTGCACGGAGCCGAAGCGGCGCTGTGCAAGAAGTTGGCGCAGGCCTGCGAGACCACGGCAGCGAACACGGTTGCCGCCGCGCCGAATGCGGGGCTGATCCATCCCGGCGTGATGAAATATTTTCGCGAGATCGGCGTGGTGAAGTGACCGTCGCCGATGGAAGCTTTCTTCTATCGGCAGAGGTCATTCCGGGATGGTCCGCAGGACCAGACCCGGAATCTCGAGATTCTCGGGTGCGCAATTGCGCACCATAGTTCGCTTGCGCGCCCCGGAATGACTGCTACGCAGTCACTTCTTCACCATCGCACAGGCCGGATCGGGCGGGCCGAACGCTTCATCGCCCGGGATCTTGGCGAGGATGGTGTAGTAGTCCCACGGATATTTCGATTCCTCCGGCTTCTTGACCTGCACCAGCCACA
>Ga0207701_10004206_pt1 | contig 14649 bp, 11 predicted proteins | sample KBSSwiSSwithPhiX_FD_184294 | JGI IMG/M metagenome (GOLD analysis project Ga0207701, IMG submission 184294) | Switchgrass rhizosphere bulk soil microbial communities from Kellogg Biological Station, Michigan, USA, with PhiX - S5 (SPAdes) (version 2) | ecosystem: Environmental > Terrestrial >... | reverse complement strand
CCTTTCCGCCGAGCTGCACCTGCCGCATGCTGCCGGCGGAGGTGATGCGGCCGAAGTTCGCAGCGGCAAACGTCGTATTTGGATTGCCGTAGTTCACGTCGGGCAACATGAAACGCCTTGTCAGCAGAGCTGGTATTGCACGGAAGCGCCAGCTTTTGTGATAGAAACGGCGTCTTTCAACGGTCCATATAGTGCGCCCGGTAGTCGCGCGGTGTGCGTCCGAATTGCCGCCGGAACTCGCGCGAGAAGTGGCTCTGATCTGCAAAGCCGCACCTCAAGGCGATCTCGGACAGCGATTCATCCGTGTACATCAGTGCACGGCTCGCGATGCGCAGCCGAAGCTTTCGCAGGAACTTCTGCGGCGGAAGATGAAAGGCGGCACGGAACTGCCGCTCGAACGCGCGCAACGACATGTTCGAGATGGACGCGAGGTCCCGGTTGGTGATCTCGTGATGAAAATGGGCGCGCATGTGGGCCAGGGCCGGCCCGAAGCCCGTGGGGGTTGCCTCGAGAGGGCTCGCTGGTCCGGCCGCCCGGGTGATCCCGGCGCTGCCGACGATTGCGCCCTTCGCATCCACGACCGGGATTTTGTCGGTGATGTTCCAGACCGTCGTGTCGTCCGACTCTCCCAGCCGCTCCAGCCGATTGATGATGCGGTGGCCGGCCAGGACCTGTTCGTCGTCGTGCCGGAATTGATCGGCCAGGAACGCCGGGGACAAGTCGTAGTCGGTCTTGCCGAGAATGTTCTCGACCGAGACGAACTCGTGCTCACCCGGGTGATCGAGCGAATATTGAACGACGAAGGCTCGATTGACCCACAGATAGCGTCCCTGCCGATCCTTGACCCACGCCAGCACGTCGGGAAGAAAATCCAGGAGCTCGGCGAAGTGCGACGAGATCTTGCTGGAGGTCATCGCGACGAGAGTGTTGCAACGCCGCCGATCGCCAGTAAGATTCGCCGCATGCCACGCCATACTACATCGCGCCGATCGGCTATCGCACTGGCCTCGCTTCTCGGTCTGACCGCCGCGATCGGCGCGGCGGCCGCCGTTCAGGCGCAGGCGCCGCGAAAGCGCCTGCTGGTGATCGGTGAAGAAAAGGGCTATCGGCACGAGGCCGTGACGCACGCGATGGTAACGATCGAGCGCCTCGGCAAGGAGACCGGGTTGTGGGACACGGTGATTCGCACTGACACCGAGGCGCTCACGAAGAAGAAGCTGGAGTACAACGCGAAGAATCTGAACGATTTCGATGCCGTCGTGTTCTACACCGGCGGGACGCTCGAGATGGACCCCGGCCAGCAGGCCGACTTCCTGTCGTTCGTTCACGAGGACGGCAAGGGGTTCATCGGGATCCACAGTGCGGCGATCACGTTCACGAAATGGCCGGCGTACGGCGAAATGATCGGCGGGTATTTCGACGAACACCCGTGGGGCACCTTCGACGCTCCCGTGATCGTCGAAGACCCGGCTTTTCCCGGCATGAAGCCATGGCGGTCAACGTTCACGATCAACGACGAGATCTATCAGATCAAGGATTTCTCGAGGACCACGACGCGTGTACTGATGCGCCTCGATCCATCGAAGCTGGATCTCAACAACCCGCGGGTGCATCGCAAGGACGGTGACTTCGCGGTGACCTGGGCCAAGATGTACGGGCAGGGACGCGTCTTCTACTCCACGCTCGGCCACGTCGAAGCCAATTGGGACAAGCCGGAGATGCAGACGATGATCGCCGAAGCGATCAGATGGGTGCTCAAGCTCGTCGACGCCGACGTCAGTCCGCGGGCGCTGCCGCTAGAATCGAAACTTGTAGGTCGCCTTCGCTAACAGCATCCGGTTGCGAGCTTCCAGATTGGGACGATCGAAGCGATCCCTGCTCTCGTCGTACACGAGATAGATCTCGCTGCCTGGCCGGTACTCCCAACCCACCAGGACATTCGCCGACACCCTCTGGTCGAGATCGTTCCACTGGATGTACGACTTCACGAACAGGTCGGTCGTGAACGCGTAGAGGACACGGTTGCTGATCGTCGTCGTGTCGAAGGCGCCCGCGGGGTGGTCGACCGTGTTGTGGGTGTAGATGAAGTCGACCGACAGGTTGGCCGTCGGGTGGACGTTCGTCGAAAACAGCAGCTGCCGGCGTTCCCCGCTCCAGTAGTCGAACAGGCCGTAGCTCACGACTCCCGAGACGGGCCGGCTGGCGTTGCTCTCGAAGGTGAACTCGTGCGACCGGTTGGTGTAGTCGCCGGGCTGAATGATGATCGGGCCGACCGGGAAGGGAGCGGAGATGCGTTCCGTCGCCGGACCGTAGGAATAGCCGATCCTGTCATTCGACTCCAGGGTCAGCTTCGCCCCGGCCGTGCCGCGCCTTCCGAGGAAGCCGCCGTCGTAGAACGCATCGTAGGCCATGGCGCCGGAGTAAATGACGTTCCGCACACGCTTCCCGTTGATCCATTGTGTGTATCCAAGATCGACGGAGGAACGCCGGAGATCGTTCTGCGTCACGAACCCCATCTCCGGGACGAAGTCGGGACCGACCGCGTAGTAGCGGAGGTCTGCAACGATGTCCCGCTTGGAGAACATCAGGCGCCCGATTCCGAGGCTGTCGCTCTTGACGCCTGATGGATTGAAGGTGTGGGCCAGCAGCAACTCTCCCTTCAGGGCAGGACTGAACCAGAAGTTGCCGTCGAGACCCGCCAACCGGCTGAAATCGGTACTGCTGCTCTGGTTGCTGGTGACGATCGCCCCGATGCTGCTGTTGGTGAACAGGTTGCGCTTGATCCGGATCACGCTGTAGTTCGTCGACGGTTCTCGCACCGTGGACCCGGCCGGCAGCGACAGGTCGACGCTCTCGGTCTGCACGTTCATCACGCCGACCGAATAGGGTCCCACTCGACCCGAGAGCTTGCCCGCAGCCAGAATCGGCACTTCCTGCCCGTTGGACAGGCCGATCCGGCGGCTGTAGAACATCATCATTTCCTGTTCGAGGCCAACGTTGAACAGTCCGGCGTCCTGCAGGAAGAAGTCTCTCTTTTCCGGAAAGAAGAGCGGGAACCGGGTGAAATTGATCACTTCCTGATCGGCTTCCACCTGCGCGAAGTCGGTCCGGATCGAGACGGTCCCCTGAAGGTTCGGCGTGAAGTCGTAGAGAACGTCGCCGCCGATGTTGAACCGGGGATCCGATGACGCGGGCCGGTAGCTGCGCTCTCCGCCGCCGAGCACGTAGGGCTCCGCTTCCCACTTGGCGTAGGCCTGATCGGTTCGTATGCCGATCAACTGGCCGAAGCGCTCGGCCCGCCAGGTCGCACGACCACCGAGCCACCTCGGGATCGGCGCCCAGTAGTCCGACTCCTGCCTGCGGCGGATGGCGCGACTGAGCTGGAGGCCCCAGGTCATCGGCTGGTCGCCTCCGAACCTGAGCGTGGAGAAAGGAATCCGGAACTCGGCGGTCCAGCCGGTGTCGGTCACCTGCGTCTTGACCTGCCAGATGCCGTTCCACGCCGTGTTGTACGACCGCGCATCGGTGACGATGCCATCGCGGCGAGTGCCCAGGGAGTTGGTCGAGAAGTAGTAGAAGTTGCGATGATCGTGGTAGGTGTCGAGGTAGATCCCGACGTAGTCGTCGTTCGAGAGGGGCGCATCGCGCCGCATGTCCAGGGCGATGATCCCCTTCGGATTGGCGTCGTGGCAGATGACCCCGAAGTAGAGTGCCCGATCGTCCTGGACGACACGGACTTCGGTGTCCTCGGTGGCCGGAACCCGGTCGAGGGGCGCGTACTGCCAGAACCGTGTGGCCGGCACGGCCCGCTGCCACACCGCCTCGTCCAGGATCCCGTCGACCTTGATTGACTCGCCGCCGGGGATGGCGTGGACGTTCAGTTGGTCCGGCGTCGGAAGGTCCGGGCGGTTGTCATCCTGCGCCCACACCGTGGCTGGCCGGAGGCTCGTCAGAGCGAACAGGACCAGCACGCCCAGCAGTGCGACGGGCCGGACACCACCGGATGACCTGTTGTCGTGCGAGAACGCCGGGGTGACCACCGTGCCAAGAATATTCGTGACGTCCTGGACCCCACAACCACCCCGTTTTGAGTACGCTAGGAGCATGGGTGGCCTCCGAACGGTGATTGCCGCGTTCGTGATCGCGCTCGTGCCCGCCGCTGCGATGGCGCAGCGGGTGACAAAGGTCACTGACGGCGACACGCTCGTCGTCGACGGCGTGGGGAAGGTTCATCTCCTGGGTGTCAAGGGGGCCGACCAACCGGCGCTGCAGATGGGCTCGTCCACTCCGCCGCCGCAGCCGCCGCGGGATCCGGGGACGTCGGCGCCGGCAGCCGCCAGCGGCCGTCTCAACCTCTCCCGCGATCGTCCATCGCGTGATTTGCTGCGGAAGCTCGCCCTGGGCAAGACCGTGCACATTGAATACGATCCGCTCGTGGGATCGAGCAGCGATCGCGTGGCCTACTTGTTCCTCGAGGATGGGACGCTGCTCAACGCGGCGATGCTGAAAGCCGGGCGGGCGCGGGTCGACCTCTCGCGTCAGTTCGTGCGCGAAAAGGAATTCCAGCGCCTCGAGGAAGAAGCGCACGCCGCGTCGGTGGGGATCTGGATCCGCTAGCGCGCGAGTTCACGGCTGAGTCCTGCCACGGGATAGGAGTTCCACGAGGGCAGTTCTACTCGCTGCTCAGGCGCCACGGCCTCACCGACGCCCGCCGATAGCGCCCGCGGAAACCTCAGGGCATATAGGGCGGCCGGTTCTTCGCGATCGCGTCGAACTCGTCGCCGGTCAGGGGCAGCAGCTTGCGCATCGCGGCCCAGGCGCCGCCGGGCGTGACGGTCGCCGTCGTCGCATCGGAACCGAAGAGGACTCTCGTCGAAAGCTTTCCGATCGCTGCCGCCCATCGCCGTGCATTGTCGGGGGTCGGATCGGCGCCCACGGTCGTGACATCGAAATACAGGCGACGCGTCCGCGGATCGTGACGGGCGACCGCGTCGACGAACACATCGAGCGCCTGCTGGGCGCCTTCATCCTCCGGCGATCCCGCGCCCGCGAGGTGCGCCACCTGAACGACCACGTCCGGAGCCGCCGGCAGGAGCTCGTTCAGGAAGATCATGGCCTCGTCGCGCCCGTACGGCAGCTTCTGCGTCACCGATGCGCGTGCGTGAACCACGATCGCCATGCGACGGTCGTTTGCGGCCCTGAAGATCCGTCGAACCTGTTCGATATGCGCAGGGTTGTGGTAGTCGACGACGGAGTTGCCGAAGTGGAGCTTGAGGCCGCGGCGGAGGTTCGGATCGGCGGCGCACCGCGCGAGCTCCCCGAGCGCGTAGTCCTTCAGCGGGTTCAGCCCGCAGAACCCGATGAGACGATCCGGGAACTCCGCGACCTGCCTGCTGGTCCAATCGTTGTCGCGCTTGAGCTTTTCTTCGGCGTGGTCAGCTTTACGGGACGGCTGTTCGAAGATATAGGCCGTGGACAGGACGACCGCGCGCCTGATCCCTGCCGCGTCGAGTTGCTCGATCAGGTCCGCCGCGGTCCGCGGCTGCACCGAAGTGACCGGCGGCGTGGTCGTCATCAGCGCCGCGAGCTCAGGGCTGAACAGGTGCTGATGGTAGTCGGCGAGCGGCGCCGAGGGAGTGTTGCTGCGGCCCTGCTCCGGTGCCGCAAACGCCTCCGCGATCTTCAACGCCACCGATCGGGCGTCCGCGAAGGCGGTGTTCGACATCACGGCGACGACGAGGCCTCGCTCGGGAAATGTCATGAGGTACGTCGTGCCGCCGATGAAATCGGCCTTGGTGCCGTGTCCTGCCATGCGCGCCGGCTGGCCCGCGAGCGGCAGCGTCTCGAGCTTCCAGCCAAGACCGTAGCCGGTCTCTTCGCCCGACGGCAGCCGCAGCGATGTCTGGAGGAGCGTGACGGTGCCGGGCTGCAGCAGCTTGCCGCCTTGGGCGCCGGAGCCGGGGCGGAGGCCGCTGTTGATCGCCATCCCGAACCGTACGAGGTCCGACGGCGTCGACAGGAATGCGCTGGCGCCGGCGTAACAGGAATGGTCTCCTTCGCGGGCTGATTCCGGGCCGTATCGGGTGTTCCCCGCAAACCTGGGGAAGTAGAACGTTGCCCGATCTGCGATCGCCTCGTTCACCGAATCGGGCCTCGTCGCAGCCATGCCGAGCGGCTCGAAGATCTGCGAGCGCATGAACCTGAAGAATCGTTCGTTCGCGGCCGCCTCGACCGCTGCACTCACGAGAATCCAGCCGTAGCTCGAAGCGTGATACCGGGTGCCAGGCTCGAAGAGCAGCTTGCCATCCGCAAAGAGCCCCAGCCCGTCGAGCGTCTTCTCACAGGGGGACAGCCATGCCTCGTCACCGGCGTCGTCTCCGAGACCGGCTACATGGCCCATCAACTGGCGGACCGTCACGGGCCACTGCTTCTTCGGGAAGGCGGGCACGTAGGTCTGGATCTCGTCATCGAGCTTCAGCTTGCCTTGCTCGAGGAGAAGGCCCACGGCGGCCGAGGTGAGCGCCTTGGAGGCTTCGCCGGCCCTGAACCGCGTGTCCGGTGTCACGCGCCGCTGGTTCTCGAGATCCGCGAAGCCGAAGCCCTCGGCCCATACGACCTCGCCCGCGAATCCGACTGCCACCGAAAGCCCCGGGAGGTTCTGGTCCAGAAGACCCACGCGCGCGATTGCTCGTCCATGCTCCACCGCGCCGGTCCACTTCGCCCGTGGTGCCGAGCTCGTCACCGACGGCACGTGCTGCGGGTCAGGGTGCAGCGGTCTCGTAGTGGCGAGCACGTACACCCACAGTCCCGCAATTGCCGCCATCAGTCCGACCACGCCCATCGCGAACAGGATCGCGATCGTTTGTACGCGAAGCCTCACTTCGAATTTGTGTAATAGGTGTACACGTACTTCCACGTCGTCGTCTTGCCCGGGTCGGTGCTGAGATCGACGAACGGTTCAACGGAAATCACGCTGCGGATCGACCAGAAACCGATGCTGGCCGGGGCCCGGTCCGAGGTCACCCTGAAGCCGGCGCCGGTGCGCCGGTTTTCCACTCTTACGTCGTAATCTTTCGGCTCTTTTCCAAGGCCCTGGATGGGAAACGTGACCCGTTCCTCGCCTTCGAGCGTCTTGAGATACAGGATCTGGTTCGCGCGGATCTCGGCGAGCTTGGGATCGGGCGGCCGAGGGGTCTGGATCGGAAACGGGCACGTGATCGTGAATTCCGGCCCGGTGGTCGCGCGATCGAGCACGAGAAAGTTGTGATTGTACTGATTGGCATCGAGCGGCAGGCGGCCAGTGTTCTGCAGGCTGTGCTCGATGACGAGCTCAGGACGGCCGGCGGTCAGCCGCACCGTTTTCCGATAGACGTAACCGTAGCCGGATCGCGAATCGTCGAGCGTCTGCGAGAACTCGACTGAATCCCGGCCCGGACGGCTCGACCACTTGCCTGCATCGACGATCTCGTAGGTGTCGTAGGCGCTGTACGGCGCATCGTCTTTCTTGCGCAACGCGCCAACGCCGATCTTGATGAACGTCTCGCCGGGCTTGGCCGTGGTGTAGCCCTGCGGGCGCTGGAATTCCTCGGCCGGCCCGAGCGCGCCGCTCTGCGCGCTGACGACGATATCCTGTCCGCGATAGACGAAGTCCCGGACTGAGGGATCGGATCCGGTGAACCACGGGCCGTAGTACTGATGGCCGTTGTATTCCAGGCTGGCGATCATGCCCGACCAGTCGAACCGGGTCGATCGATAGAAGCCGCGCTGCGGGTCCGGAAGATAGATCTTCGCCGTGACCTGGCCATTCGAGATCGTCGCTTCTGGAAACGTCATGGCTGGCTGACTCGCGGGAACGGGAGCGTGCGCGAATGCGGGAACAACGGGAACGCTTGAATCCCACGACACCGCAAGCAGTGCGCACGCAACGAACGTCAATCGGATTGTCATCTCGAGCATGTCCACGCACCTGGCTGATTGCCCGCGATGATAATTCACCCGGGTCGTTTTCGCCGGCCGCCATCGCCAGACATGGTGCCCGTCACTCGACCGCTTCGGTCAGGGCCCCTTCGGGAACGTGCACCCGCACGGATGCGGGCGAAGGGCGGCGCCGCGAGGCCGGCCACTCGCGGATAGCCCTGGGGCTCGCATGATGGACCAGCCGCAGCGCGGTCGTCCATCTGGCGAGCGCGCGCGCGTCGCGCGGCCGCCACGTGAAGCCGTACTCTTCGCGGATTGCCGGGGGCAGCAGCCCGATGGTGACGAGCTGCAGCACTCGAAACGCCGGCCACATGAGCCACCAGCCGGGAGGAAAGAGAATCGCCCGGGCAATCGCCCGGCTTCTCGGGCTGACGGCGAGGCGGCGGCTGGCGAGCATCTCTCGTACGTAGGCGTCGAGCCGGGCTGAATTCCTCGGAAGCAGCCCTTCGGGAATCCCGAACAGCGGCTCGATCACCGCGGCCTCCGCGCAATACCGGTCGCGCTCGTCGGTCGTGAGCGCGCCGACAAGCTGCTCGTAGACCAGCGGGATCGATTCGAGCAGCGTCGCGTGTACCCAGCGCGCCAGTTCGGGATCGTGCGCGGAGTAGCGCTCGCCGGCCTGGAGTGTCCCGGTGGGTTCGCTGAGACTCCCGGAGACGTGATCGTGGATGCAGTTGATTCGAGCCGCCGTGCTGATGGCCTCGTCATCCGTCCCGAAGGTCAGTGACAACATCGCCCCGACCGTCGACGTGAGTCGCTTGAAGCCCGTCACCAGGTTGCCGCGAAAGGAACTGTGGTCGGCGACGCCTGCGCCAATGAGCGGATGCGCGAGCTGCAGCAGGATGGCGCGGCCCCACCCGGCGATTGCGATCACCTCGCGATTGATCTTCCAGGAGACGCTGGTGGCATCCGCCCGGACGGCGGCCGCCTTCCGCATCCGTTCACGAATCGCAGCGCGATGCCGGTCAAGGGCCAGTGTCTCCAAATCGGTCTCCAGTCGCGTCCCGCCGGTTCGAGCGCCGGGAACGCTAAGGATCCACTGTACAGGCCTTTGCGGTCTTGACGTGCAGGTGAGTGTTCCGTGAGATTTCGGTGAGATAGGGGCAGGAACGCGATCAGTAGCCCTTCGTCGTGATCCAGAAGCTCTCTTCCCAGGAGCCGCCGGGGGGGACACTCTGGAGCTCCTTATAGACACCCTTCTGCGCGAGGTTCAGCGCGTTGGTGATGGCCACCATCGGCTCGAAGGCGATGAAGCCCTTCGTGGTCGGCGCCGGCGCACCCTCGGCCGCGGGAGCGGCTGGAGGCGCAACCTTCACGCCCTGCGCCGGATCGACGGGGAAAGGACCGGAAGGCGCGGGCGGCGCTGCCGGAGCCCCCTGACCGGGGCCGCGACCACCACCACCACCAGCGCGGCCGCCGCCACCAGGGGCCAGCGGCGTGGACCAGGCCAGCACGGTCTTGAACTTCGGGCCGAGGCTGACGTGGAGCTCTTTGCCGCTGTACATCAGCTTCATCGTCGCGCGGCCGTTCGCGTCGCGGATCAGATCGGTGAACACGTCGTCGATCAACGCGTACTTCTTGAGCTGAATCGCGGTCCGATCGGATCCGAAGAAGCTCTCGATCGGTTGCGTCTCGCCGGTCGGCAGCCGTTGCGGAATCTCGATCCAGTGCGTCTTCGCGTCGAGCGAGACGGTCCAGTCGTTCCGGTTGCCGTCCGGCAGCTCGAAGATCGGATGGAAGCCAATGACCGCCGGCATCGGATCGGTGCTCAGGTTGTCGAGGCGCGTGTGGACTTCGAGCGCACCATCCGAGACGCGGTAGGTCATGGTGATCGTGTGCGCGAACGGGAACTGCGCCATGAACAGCGGATTCTTGTAGAAATCCAGCCGGCAGCTCACCCAGGCGCTGCGCTGGTCCGCCTTGGCTTCGACGAGCTGCCATGCCGTCGAGCCATTGACATAGCCCGTCGACGGGATCGGCCCGCGCACGTTCCCGAGCTCGAGATCGAAGTTGTACTTCTTGCCGTTGGCGTAGAAGGCGGTCTCATCGAGCCGGTTGGCGAACGGCGCGAGGATCGGCATGCCGTTGAAGCCTGGGCGGGCCTGAAAATCGGCCAGGGTTGCGGAGGTTCGTACGAGGTCCTTGCCCTTGACCTGGATGCGCCACGCGTTGCACATGTTCCAGACTACAGAGACATTCATCTGGGCGGCGGCGTCCGCGAGCTCGATCAGGTCGCCGTCCTGCTTCGCGGTGTACCTCTGCGCCGCCGCGGGCGCGGCAGCCGCCACGAGCAGCATCAGGGCGAGTCCAAGTCGCATCAGTCTCATCACGAATCTCCGAAAACACCAGGGTTCATGGCGGGGAAGTCCGCGAAGGTTATCACGCAGTGAAGCTCATCTGTGCTAGCGTCCACACGGTGAATCGGGCCGTGTCTCACTCGCAACGCGTCCTGGCGCGCCCCGAACGGGTGATCGGCACAACCGCGCTCGCCGGGGTCGCCGTCAATTGCATCATCGGGTCCGGCATCTTCGGCCTGCCGGGCATGGCGGCGGCCATCATGGGTCCAGCAGCCATCCTCGCGTACTTGCTCTGTGCGCTGATGATTGGCCTCGTCGGCCTGTGCTTCGCCGAAGTCGGCAGCCGGGTCAACAGCGCCGGCGGTCTCTATGCCTACGCTCTCGTGGCGTTCGGCCCGATCGTCGGCGGGATTGCCGGCACGCTGATGTGGGTCGCGAACGCGGTCGTGCCCAACGCCGCGGTCTCCGTACTTCTCCTGGATACGCTCGCGTCGTACGTGCCTGCACTTGGTGGCGGCGCGGTCCGCATCGTGACGCTTTTCGCAGTTTATGGAGCGCTCGCCGCCGTGAACATCCGCGGCGCGCGTTCCGGCGCGCGCTTGTCCACGACCCTTGTGGTCGTCAAGATCGCGCCGCTGTTCGTGCTGGTGATCGCCGGACTTTTCACCCTGTCGGGTCCGAATCTGCATTGGGAGCAGCTTCCGCCTGCCTCGAGCCTCGGCCAGACTGCGGTGCTGCTGTCGTTCGCGTTCATCGGCATCGAAGGCGGGCTCAACACCAGCGGTGAAGTGGCTGACAGCGCACGGACCGTACCGCGCGCGATCCTGCTGGCGCTGACGCTCGTCGCCACTCTCTACATCGGGCTCCAGACGGCCGCACAAGGTGTGCTGGGCCCCCGGCTGGCCGGAGAAGGGGCGCCGCTCGTGGCGACGGCGGCGGCCATCTTCGGCGGGTGGGGTGCAACAGTGCTCTCCGCGACCATCGCGCTCTCGGTCGCGGGCTATCTCTCCGCCGATATCCTTGGCTCTCCTCGAATCCTTCACGCCATGGCAGAGCGCGGCCAGCTGCCGGCCGGTCTCTCCGCCATCCATCCACGGTTGAAGACGCCAGCCCGCGCGATTGGTCTGTACGCCCTCATGTGCGCGGTGGTGGCGTCGACCGGGTCGTTCCGCCAGCTCGTGCTGGCGGGGGCATCCGGCACGCTGGTGGTCTACTTGATCTGCTGCCTCGGTGTGTTCCCGCTGCGCAGCCGGAACGTCACGAGTGGCAGCGCACCCTTCGTGGCACCAGGCGGGGCGCTTGCGCCTCTTGCCGCTTCGGCGATCATCGTGTGGATGCTCTCGACGCTTCCGGTCAAGGAGCTGGGGGCTGCCGCGTCGATCGTGGCCGTGTCAGGGCTTGCCTACACCCTGCAGAGATTCGGGCAGCGAGCCAGTGCCCATCGAGCGGCAGTCGCGCCGTCGAATCCCTAAGCCGCCGCGCGGCCGCAGTACGCCGCGCCGCGTCGACTGGATCCTGGTCGGAGGCTCTTCACTTGTCACGCCGCCTTCGGCGAGATGCGGCCTTCGGCCGCATTCACGACGGGGCGACGACACGACGTTGCAGACGGGTCGCGCCTTCGGCGCTCTTTCACAGAGCGGCCGTTGCCGTGACGGTGATCGAGGTGGCCCTCATTGTCACGTTGAGGATCGCTGGCCGGGGCAGCCGAGACGCTGGCAGGGCAGTCGGGCCAGTCGCAGATGTATTCGGAGATGGTTTCTTCCCGACCGTCGACGTTGATCCGAAGAGTCGCCTGAGGTATCCGCTTCCTGCCCTCTGGCAGGCAAGAAGGGCGCCAGACGGGGAAGGCCGATTTATCGAGGCAGGCCGGTTCGACCTGTCATCGCTGGGAAGTTGTGTGTACCGGCGTGAACCGCCGGACAACACTTCTGCCTCCTCGTCGACCAGCTCGGCCCCTTGGGTTGGGGTCCGGCGTCCGCTCAGGACGCTTTCGGGTGGTACGCCTGAGCGGATCCGACCAGGTCTCGCGAGCTCTTGCTCTCGTTCAGCCGGTAGCGTTGCTCGTGGTCGTAGGTCAGCGTGCCGTCCCGCAGCAGGGCCCCGAGCAATCGCTGGCAGACGTCAGGCCTCAGATCGAAGAGACGCTGAGCCTGGCGGCCGGTCAGCCGCAGGCAGGGCATTTCCTGGAACTCAGCGACGACGCGCGTGAGGAGTGCGTCGCGCGATCGTTGATTGCGACGATCCGGAATAGGGGACGAAAAGAAAAGTTTGGGCATTTCGTATCCTTTCATGACGAGTTGCCCCTCGGCAGAGCAGGTGCCGGGCCGGTACGAATAGAGTAGATCAGCACCATACACCCGGACACCTCTCGAGTCGACGGGAAAGTTTCCTCCTGATGTGACTTTTCGTTGGCGACTTGAGCAGGTCATGCAGCGACTGACAACTGGTCGTGTTCTGGTTGGACGATCCTGTGGCCTGAGCGGTCGGGAACGGCCAGCATGGGCGCGGGAACGACTCTGAGGAGGCGCACGGCCGTGACGCCGAAGAGGCCTCTCGAGAGTGCGTTCCGGCGGGGAACGCCCGCGACGACGAGGTCGGCCTCAATCTCGTTGGCGACACGCGTGACTTCCGTTGCGGGATCGCCTGTCACGACTCGCGCATGAACTTTGCCAGGCCGCTTCAGATCGAAGGGGACCGCCTGCAGCAGCCTGCGGCGCGCATCCCTGACCAGTCCTCGCTGATATTCGGCGATCCCGTAGCGATACAGGGCTCGGGGAGGCTCAGCCTCGGAAAAGCCAGGCACAACGTGCACCAGCGTGACGCGGTCACCCGGATCGGACGCCAGGGCAAGACCCCAATCGACCGCGCGCTCGGATGCTTCACTGAAGTCGACAGCGACAGCAATGTGGCGGAACGGCAAACTGACGTCGTCGGCGCCGCGGCGAGGCGGGACAATCAGGACGGGCTGTGTGGCCTTGACGGCAACGCGCTCGGCGACCGATCCGGTCCGCAGGCGATCGAGGCCGGTCCGTTGGTGCGTGCCCAATACGATCAAGTCGGGATCCAGAGCACTCGCATGCAGGAGGATCACTCCAACTGGATCGCCGTGCTGGACGCTCACGTGGAACCGGACGCCGGCACCTTCCGCGCGGCGCCGCAGCTTTGCGGCCAGCGCGAGACGTGCGCGAGCCCGCCACTGGAACGACTGGGTTGCCGGCACGGCGTGGACGACCGTGAGCTCGGCGCCATACCGCCGGCTGAGCGCGAGCGCCTGGTCAAAGGCGGCACGGGCAGGTTTGGAGAAATCGATGGCGGCGAGAATCCGCGAAAGCGAGGTCATGATGTTGGACTCCTTCCCCTTTCCAGAGGCAAGAACCCGCCCACCTCCCGCGCCCGCGCATATTTTGGAAAGTGTGTGTTTTGAGTGGTTTATGGGACGAAACAGGGTGGAAACCGGGGGGCATCGTTGACGAGGCCTTTCAATCTGCAGCGGGCGTTTCAATCTGCAACGCAGCCGCGCGGGTGACATCGACCGCACTTGCACCTTCGCGCAGCCGGAGGGGTCAGGCCCCCGTCATCAGCAGCCAGAGCGTTCCGAAGCCGAGCGTCACGATCGTGACCGGCAGGCCGACACGCACGTACTCACCGAACCCGATTGAGTACCCCTCGGCAGCGGCGCGCTCGACGACGATGATGTTCGCGATGGAACCGGTGATCGTCAGGTTCCCGGCGAGCGTCGAGGCCATCGCCAGCACCAGCCAGCCGCCGTGCGGATCGGGAAAGCTCTCGACCACCGTCCGCAGGAGCATGACCGCGGGGACGTTGCTGACGAAGTTGGACAGGATGGCCGTGACCGGCACGAAGAGCGGAATGCTGTGCAGGTTCCAGTCGGCAATCGGCTCGAGCAGCGCGGCGGTCAATCCTGCGCGATCGGCTCCGGCGACGATGATGAACAAGCCGACGAAGAACACCAGGAGTCCCCAGTCGATGTCGTCATAAACTTTCCGGGGCTCGGTCGTGCGCGTGATCAGCAGGAGCGCGGCGCAGACGGCGGAGGTCAGCGACGGCGGCGCTCCGGCAAGAAACCCGGCGAGAAGCAGCACCAGCACGAAGACCGGCTTCTTTCGCATCGGGGCCAGCCTGAACTCCGGAGCCGACAGCACGTCCGCAATGGGTGCTCGGTCGCGCGCGCCTCGCAGGTAAAGGTGATAGATCACCGCCCAGTTCAAGACCAGGCCGGCGGCGGCGATCGGCCCCAGGTGCGCGATGAAATCGAGATAGCCAATCCCGGACAGTGACCCGATCAGGATGTTCTGCGGGTTGCCGGTGATCGTGGCCACGCTGCCGATGTTCGATGCCGTCGCGACGGCCAGCA
>Ga0207701_10004205_pt1 | contig 14651 bp, 11 predicted proteins | sample KBSSwiSSwithPhiX_FD_184294 | JGI IMG/M metagenome (GOLD analysis project Ga0207701, IMG submission 184294) | Switchgrass rhizosphere bulk soil microbial communities from Kellogg Biological Station, Michigan, USA, with PhiX - S5 (SPAdes) (version 2) | ecosystem: Environmental > Terrestrial >... | reverse complement strand
AGTTCACGCACTGACGGCGTCGAAATTCAAGCTCAGCTCGTAGAGAATATGCTTGAAGGCAGCCGCTTGCAGCGACCACCATGGGCAAGATGGTGGGAATTGCTTGCGTTACTCGCGCTGGCTTTGCCGCTGATCTTCTTTCTGCGACGGCTTCGGCCCGAGCATACAATCATGATTTTTGCTGTCGGTGCGGCGCTTTTGGCCGTCATAAGTTTATGGCTCTTCAAGCAGTACCATTTTCTATTCGATGCGACTTTTCCAGCGGCCGGAAACCTGCTTGTCGTTCTGCTGCTACTATTCGCCGGGTTTGCCGCGTCGGAACGCCGGCGACGCGAGCTTGCCGCAGCTTTGGAGGAGCAGCGCATCGAGCGGTTGCGAGTCGCCGGCGAACTGCGGGCGGCGCGCGAAATTCAAATGGGCATGCTGCCCAATCCTCGCAGCATCGAAGGACTGCCAGGAGCTCTGGATTTTTTTGCGCTCTTGGAACCTGCGCACGAAGTCGGCGGAGATCTCTATGACGGTTTCATGCTGGACGAGCACCGCCTCTGTTTTATGATCGGCGACGTTTCCGGCAAGGGTGTTCCCGCGTCGCTGTTTATGGCGCTGACCAAGACGTTGGCCAAGAGTTTAGCCCGGCGCGAGCGTCTTCCATTGGATAAATTAGTGCGTTTGGTTAACGACGACGTTTCTCGGGAGAATCCCGCCGCGATGTTTGTGAGTGCGATCATCGGCGTCATCGATGCGCGCTCCGGCGAGGCGGAGCTGTGCAACGCAGGTCACAACGCGCCGATTTTGTTGCCCTGGAGCGGATCGCCGCGAGAACTCGACGGTGCCGGCGGTCCGCCGCTTTGCATCGATGAACAATTTCCATACACGATACAGCAGATAAAACTCGAGCCTGGCGATATTTTGCTTTTAATGACCGATGGCGTGACTGAGGCGGAGAATAAACACCAAGCCCAATACGGCACCATGAGAGCGCTTGAGTGTTTCACCAAAGAGCGCATCGGCGACGCAGCACAAGCGTGTAGCAGGCTGCACGAGGACGTCAAGAAGTTCACCGCCGGCGCGCCCGCGTCCGACGATCTGACGATTCTTGCGATTCGCTTTGTCCAAACAGGTAAAGCGTCACCATAGCAGGTAAGTGTTCTCGGTCTCCGAACCCTCACACCTGACGCTTAACCCTTAATTTTGTTTAACGTACTATGACTTCGACCCGTCGGTTCCGCGGTTCGGCTTGCTCGTCGGGAGTCGGAATCAGCGGCTCGCGTTCGCCGCGTCCAACAGCGCGAAGAAAGTTCGAATTGATGCCGCGTTGAATCAGCATGGTACGGACCGCTTCGGCTCGTTGCAGCGATAATCGATCGTTATCCGCGTCGCTGCCGACGCGATCGGTATGGCCAGTCACTTGAACTTCCACCGCTTGTCGTTTGGCGACTTCGGCAAAAAGCGCTTCGAGCATCGGTTGCGATGATGGCGTGACCTCGATGCTATTGCTTTCGAAATAAAGCGTGAAACTGATCGGTTGCGGCGGTTGCGCAGCGAGCGCATCCGTGAACATACGATTTGCCTCTTCGGCTGTAATGGTTTTCGTTTCGATACCGCCTCGTGTATCGACGGCGGCGATGCTGTACGGTTTGTCAAGCACTGTGCTTTGGCTATTGTCACCGACGGTCACGGCGCTCGCCGCGCCGCCGTCTTCCGGCAACAAAACCACGAAAGTGTTGACGGTCGTACAACCGGAAACAAAAAGCGTGGCCGCCAAAGTATTAAGGACCAACCACCTCAAGGAAATCACGTCATCCTATGGAAAACGTCACTCTTCCACTTTCACCGCGAAACGGGTGCCGCGCACGCCGAGAATCGTCGTCGGTGTTTGCACTTTCATAGCACCCGGCGAACGCTTGGCGATCTGGCCGGAGACGATCGTGAGAGTGCCGCGGTGCAATTCCGTCAGCGATTCGCCTTCCTGAGTCGTCGGGTTGAAGCGAAATTGTTTGAGCTCGATGCGGCTGTTGGGACCGGCGGATAGTCGCGTGCCGTCGATCAACGTCATGCCGAAGGAGCCATTGGCTCCGGTAATGATGATATCCGCTTGTTCAACGGTATCGCCGGGCTTGGCGGGCTGCTGCTGGTTATTGCGCAGGAGAAAGACCTGACCGGTGGTGTTTTTAATCTGCCCGATCTCCGCCGCGCTCGACACGGCGCTGAAGGCGAGCGCTGCGAAAATTGCAGCCGGCACGATCTGCGACACAAACTTCATGGCTGACTCGGGAAACAGAACAGCTTTTATCAAATTGACTCAAAAAGGTTCAAGCCTACAATTTCTTACATAGCTGGTTAGTGAACCACAGCGTCGCTCTGCATTTCGTGACGGACACCCAGGCGTCGGCCGAAGTAACGCACCAGCAGCGCTCCGCTGACAGTGAGAGCAATAATGAAAATACTGATGATACTTGCGGCTTCTCGATTGCTGATGGCCACTGAAGAAAGCTCCAGCGCCATGAGCGAAAGCGTCATGGTATCGCGCGAAGCGAGCAGAATGATGCTGCTGGTGGCGCCCGCCGCACTGACAAAATTCATCACCGCTAGAAGAATCAGGCTCGGTGTCAATATCGGCAACCAAATCATGACATAAGTTCTCAACCAGCCGGCGCCAGAAACACGCGCCGCCTCTTCCATATCGGCGCCGACCTGAACCAGCACGCCTTTCATAATATTGACCCCGGTGGTTTTGCCTTGGAGGAGAGTCACGATGATCAGGGCCCAAATCGTGCCGAACAGAAAATTCAGTCCCGGCGTACCGATAAAAACCCACAGCAACCCGAGACCGGCGAGGATGCCGGGAATCGCGCCAGCGCCCCAGATCATGAAGTCCAATGTGGCGCGGCCTGGCAGTCGCGTCCGGACGAGAATATAGGCGAGGACGGAGAAAAGGAACGGGCTGCAGATCGCCGCGGTGATGGAGAGCACTAAAGTAGTCCGGAGCGCTTTTACGAAAACCGGGTCGGTCAGCACAAACCGCCAGTGATCCAAGGTAAACCCTAAAACGAAATAGCCGATTCGCTGCATGAAACTGCCCAGAACCAGGATCGCGAGCGGTCCGACCGTGAGCAGCGCGAGCAGGAACGCGATCAAACCGAAAGCAACGTAATTCCAGTTGCCGAGATCGATGAGTCCCGGACGAAAGCTGCCGGTGATCGTCGTGTAGCGCCGTCGCGACAGAATCCAGCGCTGCAGCGGAATGATCAGAGCGATGATCAAAAGTGTTAGGCTCGCCAGAACCGTGGCTTCGCCATAATTAGGGATCTGGTTTCTGATCAAGGTGAAAATCTTCGTTGAATAAACGAAGAATCCGAACGGCATGCCGAGCAGATATTCCGTTTCGAAAGATTGAAAGACGCGCAGAAGCTGCAACGCAAACACCGTCATCAATGGCGAAATCATCAGCGGCAACGTCACTTTGAACAACGTCCTCAAATTTCCCGCGCCGCCGACGCGCGCGGCTTCCTCGAAGCTTGCATCCATGTTCCTAAACGCTGGTGTCAGGAGCATGATCTTGATCGAGATCCCGTGCCCCATCAGATTCGCCCAGATAATTCCCGGGACGCTGAAAATATTGAACGGCCCCTGATCGAGATGAAACAAATTTTTCAAAGCAACGTTGATGACGCCGATATCGGGATCGAGCAGCGTGATCCAGGCGATCGTCGTCGGTAGAGACGGCACCATGTAAGAAACCCAAAAAAGAAATTCCAACGTATGACTGAAAGGGATTTTCGTGCGTGCCAACAGCCAGGCAATGCTGACACCGACCGGGAAGCTGACCGTCACCGTGAGCGTCCAGATCAGCAAAGAGTTGCCGAGGGACGTCAGAAGTCCCGGCCGTTGAAACGCGTTGATCCAGTGACGGATGCCCCAAGATCGCGGCTCGACGAACCAATCGTTAGCCGTGTTGAAACTGTTGATCAGAAGCAGGATCACCGGCCAGATAAGAAAATAGCCGAGGCATAATAGCAATGCCGCCATGACAAAATGACCCTTGGTCAGGCGCACGGCTGGCGCCTGCGGCGCGATCTCGAGCTGATCTATGGCGGGCGATTGGTTCACAGCCGGGTGATATATACGTTCAGAACGTTAAACCTCACCTGCCCCTCCCGACGCCGCGCGGGAGAGCAATCGAGGAGGGGAACGACTTGAACGTCTTGAACCATTTGAACGTCGTGAACTCTTCGAGAACTACTTCTGCTTCGTCTCCCAAATCTTATAGATCCACTTTTGCGCCTCTTCCTGGCGTGCGGCGAATTTGGGATCGGCATCGGGGAAGGCGTACTCGACGCCGGCTTTGCGCCGTTGGTCGGGCGTGACCTCTCCAAAAGGAATATCGTTGCGCAAAGACGAGCGATCGATATTCGGCACGAGAGTGTGCGTCAATGTCTGCCCTTCTTTGGATAAAAACCAGTTTACGAAGAGCTTGGCCGCGTTCGGATGAGGCGCATTGGAAAATACTGAAATGCAGCAGCCGGAGCCGCCGGCCCGAACCAAGCCGACTTGCTTGGGCAAAAAAATCTGCTTGATTGGCAAACCTTTTTTCGCCAGCGCCGTGAGTTCCTCGGTTCCCGTGGCGACCGCCTGGAGCGGGAATCTTCCTCCCACCAGCCATGTTTCAAGGATTCGCCGATCATCCGAAAACGTCACCCCCGCATTGAGCAGATATGTCCGTACCCATTCCTGGCCTCGGTCGGGCTCGAAATAACTGTCGATCATCTGGCGTATTCCCGAAGGATCGCCCATTCCCTGACCGAGGATTTTTCCTCTCCAGCGCGGGTCGAAAAAGTCGGTTTGTTGTTTTATTGCCGCGATATCGGATTCCTTGAGTTTGTCCGTGTTGTACCAACTCTCATACTGATCCTCCTTGGTCACATGGTAAATGAACACATAGGCGGATGCTTTGTCGGCATACCAGTGCCGGCCGAGATACCAGCCCGAAGTGTCCACAACTTCCGGATGTATAAGCAACGGTGTGAACGGCACCAGCGATTCCGATGGCACCAGCCTCTGGTTGTTCTCCCGGCTGCTGATCAAGGCCACATCCATGATGTATCTTCCGGCTTTTCGCTCAGCGAGCACGCGATTAACGGTGTCGGTGGCGTTACCGGTTGAGACCTCGACTTTGACGCCGAACTTCTTCGAGAACACATCGACCACCGGCCGATACTGACGCGACGGCGCGCCCCCTGAAGCTATCGAGAGCGTACCCTCTTGTTTCGCCGCGGCGCTCAGCTTCGACCACTCCTGTTCGAAGTTTGCTGGCGCAGCGGCGAAACCAGCACTGAAGGTGAGCAAAACAAATAGTGATCCCACCGATGCGACGGATCGGAACGATTGGTCGGATAATCTTCGTCGCGGCAAGTACTCGCCAGCCGATATTACTCGAACATTCATAGATCTCCTTACTCTCCTTTATGCGACCAATCCGTTGACCATGCGCTGTGCCCCTCGGGCCGTAGTTTGAGCCAAACTCTTTTTCCCTCGTCAATCGGTTGGTGCCGCTCGCCATAAATCATCATCACGCCTTGGTCATCGACCTCGACCTGATACTCGATTCTCTCGCCAACGAAAAGCGTGGTTTTTACCGTGCCAGCGCTGATTCCCGATGGCATCGTCGCGCTAAGCGCAGGCTGAATCTCTACGTCCTCCGGACGAACCGCAATGAACACCGGATCGCCGTTTTTAATTCCGTCCGGATTGTAACTGCGGCCGAACACCACGCAATCGCGTCCGCCCGCTATGGCAATCGCAATCTGGCCCGAAGGGTTGCTGCTCTGCACCTGACCTTTGAACAGGACGGTTCTGCCGACAAAATCCCGGACAAATTCATTGACCGGCGACTCGTACAAAAGCCGTGGCTCGCCTTGCTGTTGCACCACGCCGAAATTCATCAACGCAATGCGGTTCGATAAACTTAACGCCTCGATCTGATCGTGGGTGACGAACAGCATCGCAACGCTCAACCGTTTTTGTAGCAACTTGACGCTGATGCGCATCTGCTCGCGCAATTTGGCGTCGAGATTGCTGAACGGTTCATCCAACAGCAAAACTCGCGGCTCGGTTACCAGTGCGCGCGCAAACGCCACTCTCTGCTGTTGGCCACCGCTCAGCAATGGCCCGGGGCGATCTTCGAATCCTGACAATCCGACGAGATCGAGCGCGCGCTGCACCCGTTCGGTGATTTCCGTTTTGGAAAATCTGCGCGCTTTGAGCGGGAATGAGACATTCTGCGCCACGCTCATGTGCGGCCAGATGGCGTAGGACTGAAAGACCATGCCGACATTGCGTTTGTTGGGTGGCAAGGAAAATCGGCGCGAGCTCATCACCACTGCTTGGTCGCCGAAAAAAATGTCGCCTGCATCAGGCGTTTCCAATCCTGCGACCATGCGCAATGTCGTGGTCTTGCCACAACCGCTGGGCCCAAGCAAAGTGACGATCTCACCGTCGTGTACGTCGAGGGATAGATTCTGCACGGCGGGCTTGCTACTGCCCTGATAAGTTTTCCACAAACCGCGCAGGCCGACGGCGACTCTGGCAGTTTCTGTGCTGATGCGCGACGTAGCGGCGGTACTGGACGCCGACCCGGTTTTGTCCATCGCGGCTTTCTCTTACACGAAAGTTGCCGCAGTGGCTACAGGCAATGCGGATTTAAAATTCCGAGCGACCGCCGGTCGTCTCTACAGGATCCGTCGCAATCCCGATGATGTTTGTCGCACAATCAGCGGGTGGAGGAGAGGAATCGTTCGAGATGGCGATGATGGTCGGCTTTCGAAGCTGTCCCGAGTGTAATCGAAGGATCAACTTCCCCCCTCCCCACAGCTTGTGCGTGTCAGACGCGAAAAACAAAACCAGCCAGCTTTCAAAAACCTTTGGCTTCTTCTTTCATATAGAAGCCGAGTTTTTTCATTGCCGGCCAATCGTCGATGGAGAACAGCATCGTGTCGCGCTCGGTAGTGTTCTCGTGGTGATGCCATTTCCACGCCGGCACGGCAAAGATATCGCCTTGCTCATACTCCAAGCGCTCATTTTCGATCACCACGGCGCCCGCGCCTTCGAAAGCGAAGTAAAAGGTTGTGCTGTTGTGGCGGTGCGGCAGCGTTTTTTGCCTTTTGCTTAGCAACTGCGCTTGCCACGCAATGGTTGGCAGAGTCGGTCCGCCGTCGACCGGGCTCGCAAGCATGATCATGATGCCATCGTAAGGATCGATCTCGCCGTTTTCTCTGAGCGCGGTCAAAGCGCCGTATGTATCTGCCCACGGATAGCGCATCGGCGGCAACGGAAACGGCGCTTCGTTCGTTATCGGCCGTGCCAATCCTAGGGTGCGCTGGCCGTAGGCCGCCGGTTTTTTTATTTCTTCGTACGGCTCGTCGTCGGGCATGCGCTCATTGATATTTACGTTTGGGTTATAGCCATTGTCGTAGCCGTCAATCCAAATTGCTGGCGTCATGTCTTTGTTCCAATGATCGTGATACGTCCATGCCGGGCTGATGATCACGTCACCCCTTTCCATCGGGTAAGCTTCGTATTCGCAGACAAACACCGCATCCTTCGGTGCCTGGCAGACAAGCCGGGTTTCGCTCCGCAAGTTGCGATGACACTGGGTGCGTTCCCCGGGCATTAAAATTTGCGCGTTCATCCAGATGGGAAATATTCTCGCTTCGATGCCAACCACCGAGCGCATACCGGTCATGCCATTAGGGCCGACGGTCACGATCTCTCCCGAACGCATGAGGCCGCGATAAATGCCGTCCCACTTCCAGTGCGCCGAGGTGTTGCCCTGCCGCGGCACGGCGCGTCCTTCACGTCTGAGCCCCGCGCCGACGAGATGATGGGAGGCGAGAAACTGTTCTAGATCTTCGTGGGTAGTTCCAACGTCAATCATTGCCTTTTCCATTGTCATGCACCCCAGATGTTCTTCCCCCGCGCACGTAGGGGCGATTCATGAATCGCCCCTACCATCCAAATGGAAATATTTCACGCAATTATCCACAAGCATCGCTCGTAATTCGTTTTCCGGCACTCCGGCGAAATCTTCCGCCAGATATTTTTGCGACTTAGGAAAATCGCTCGCCGCGTGCGCGAAATCCGTGCCCCACATGATTTTATCGTAACCGATGCACTGGCGTCGTTTGATCCCTATGGGATCGCGCAGAAAGCCCCAGTAGTTCCGGTCCTTCAGGTATTCACTCGGCATGCGCTCCAATTTTGGCAGTCCCCAGGCTTCATGGATCATGCCGATATAGCGTTTGTAGTGATCGTCCACCTGCCACAGTCCGTACTCGAGCCAGCCGATCATCGTTTCCGCCCAGTAGAATTTCAGTTCGGGAAAACGGTCCCACACTCCCGCGAAGGCCATTTGCAATGAAGCGGTCATGCAATCGTTGGTAAATCGCGTGAAAAACTTAAAAGCGTCTTTCTGATGCACATCGTGACCCGGGTCTTTCGGATAAAAAAAATCCGGCTCCCCTCTTCCGGATCCCATGTTGCCGGTGTTGTGATTGGTTAGCGCAATCTCCAAATCGAGCGCCGCTGCCCAGAACTTGTCGTCCTCCGGCGTCGGATAACTCTTGCCGCTGGGATAGCGGTCGAGCTTCACGCCTTTCATTCCGAGATCGACGCAGTGCTCCAGCTCTTTGATTGCGTCATCTACCCCGGTGGTCGGCAGCGTGCCCATACAAATCAATCGATCCGGCGCCGGCGCCATGTACTCCTCGGCGAGAAACTCGTTATAGGCACGGATGCAATCGCGATAAAGGTCATCGTCTTTGGTCTGACGCAGCACAAAGGTGATCTGTGAAAAAAGAATTTCGCAATCGATGCCGTCCCGATCCTGTTCCGCCAAACGTTGCTCGGGCGTGCCCGTGCCCGCGCAGGTTTCGAACGTCGGTACTTGCTTGGCGAGGTCCGCGTGCGGTACGCGCACGCTGCGCGTGATTCCGATGGTATTCGGCTTACCGCCGTCAATCACGACGGCGTCGGAGCCGTTCGGCATCTTGATCCGCTTGGGCGCGCGCTCGCGGTATTTCGCTTGCACCCGATCGCGCCAGATATCGGGATTGAGATCGATATGCCCGTCAGCAGAAACGCATTTGTATTGTCGTCGCATGACAAGTCCTTTCATCATCGGAGTGATGGAGTACTGGTTCCGGAAACCCAACTCCACCACTCCATCATCGCAAACCTATTCTTCTTCCCGGAACAGCCCCAGACTTTCGAGCACCGGCCGATCGGTTACGGAAAATATAATTGCAGGGGTTTTACTCGATGCGTTCTTGAGAGAATGCCAGTTCCAGGACGGGACGAAAAAACAGTCCCGCGTTCGCCATGTGAGATCTCTCATTGCGGACTTTGATTTTCCTACGCTGGTAACTCCCTCACCTTCAACGACGTGATAGATCGTACTGCTCGTATGGCGATGCGCAGCCGTGCTTTCGCCGGGGGGAATCATCTGCACCCAACAGCCGATCGTCGGCATTGTTGGGCCGCCGGTGACCGGATGGCTGTACTCCAGCAACACGCCATCGTGAGCGTCTAAAGGGCCGGCAGCAGCGGTTTCATTCAGCGCCTGCAGAGTGTCACGCCATTTGTAGTTGTAGGGCAAGGCCGCCCTACTGCTACCCGTGATGCGCGGGCGAATCGCGCCGTAGCGCTGCTTGCAGGCACCATCGCCCCTGACGATCGGCTGCGCCGGGCCTTCGGCGTAGTTTTCCTCGAAGCCGGCATCGAGATAACGAGTCAAATGCGAGTCCAGCACATCGAGCCAAACGACATTGCTTTTTCCAGCATTGAAATGATCATGCCAGCTCCAATTTGGCGTCAACACGAGATCGCCCGGCTCCATCAGCATCTCTTCGCCTTCAACATTGGTATAGGCGGTGCCGTCGCCCTCGACGACGAAGCGTAGCGCCGCCGCGCTATGGCGATGGCACTCGGCGCGCTCGCCCGGCTTCACGAGTTGTATCGACATCTGCAGTGTGCGCGTGGTTGCTTTCTTTGTATCGAGCGCCGGATTGACGAGCTGCACCGTACGCCGTTTCGCCGCGTCGTCGATGCCACCGAGCCGAACCACCTCGCCCGATTCCATCAAGCAGGAATAAATCATCGACCAGGGCCAAAGGTACGGCACAAGCTCAGGATTCTTTTCGCGCGCCTGCCAATGGCCGGCCAGCGAGTGTTCTGAAAGACGCGCGTGGAGAGCTTTAAGCTCAGGCGTTTCTGGGAGTGCATGAGGGTCGCTCATAGTGTGCCTCGTAGATCCATCTGTAGTGACAAACTCTTGGTCCAGTTCGGAAAATCGCTCGCTTCCTTAAAGAAGACAAACACTACATACTTGTCATTCCGAGCGCAGCGAGGAATTTTCTTGAGCAAAATCAAACTCCGCCTCATTAGCAGTCAAAAGAGGAAATCATTCGATCTCATCGACACTGTTGGTTTTCGTCCCTTTTGGCCACACTATTTCAGAAGAAAATAATTTTCCAGCCCGTTGATATCAGTCAGTCCGAAGCGCTCTTGGTGCTGAACCGTATTCAGGATAGAGGTTGATGAGGAGTGGCATCCTTATGGCGTATGGCGAGCTTTTGCCGTTACAAAGCGAAACGAATCTCTTTTTTTTTGGGCGAAGGTTATACCCCTACTGCTCGACACCAAAAACCTCGCGATCGAGCTGGGTCTGCGAGTACCGCAGGCGGTTGCGTACTTTTTTAACACCGCATCGGGACTAAAATATCTGGACGTGCTTCAGAAACCGGTGACTTAAGTCGAGAAGCTAATCGACTTTGTACCCGAGCTCCTTAGCCACGTCTCTGGCGATCCGCGCGTCGGTGATTTCTTCGAAGGCGATTTTCCTGCCAGTAAATTGTCCGAGAAGCTGTAACGACTTTACGATCTGTTCCATGCCTTCACGACTCGGCACACCGTTACCAGCCGCGCTCCGCTGATTGTCCGCAAACATTTCGTCGGCGACTTCTCGGTCCACGCGAATGGTGCGCATGATCAAATCCATCGCCTTCTCCTTCGATTGAAGCAAGGTTCGTTTGGCGAATTGCAGCGATCGGATCACACGCCTGAGCTCGTTGGTACGGTTTTGGATCGAAGCGTTCGACGCCGTCAGTCCGCCGAGCGGCATCTGCACATAACTGCTGATGTCAAGCAACTCGCGAAACCCTTTTTTCTTGGCGTGATAATTGAGCGGCGAGTTGAGCTGCGCCGATTCGATGGTGCCATTTTCCAAGCCGCTCATGAGCTGCGGTGCCCCCAAAGCAACGATAATGAAGTCTTTAGGATTTTCGCCGACTGCTTCCAAAGCGATTCTGAGCGCGACATCAGAGGTACCGCCGAGCCCAGTGAGCCCGATACGCTTGCCGCGTAATTCCTTGAGCGACTTAAATTCGGGTCGAGCCATTACCGAGTAGATCAATGATTCCGAGGCAAACCAGACCGCCTTGGAAGGCAAGCCCCTGAGTGTGGCCGCCACCGAGTTCGGGCCGACCCCGGCGACATAATGAATATCGCCGCTCGCCAATGCGGAGTTCGCCGCCTGCGAGCGCATCTGAATGATTTCCACATCGAGCCCGTTTTGCTCGAAAATCTTCCACTGCTGCGCCGCAAACAGAGCCAAACAGCAGATGGAAACATTGGGATAGGAAATACGGAGTTTGCTCCGCGCTTCCTGGGAAAACCCTGGCGAGGCAGCAATGAAAAAAAGAAGGGTTGCCGCTAGCACTGCAATGTAATGAGACCTCAGATGTTTACTATTTTTTTGCATTGATAGCCTCTGGGTTATGAACTCGAACGATTAACTTACAGCTCTAAATTTATCAGAGAATCCCTCGCCACCACGTTTAGTGGGGGAGAGGGCGGGGGGTGAGGGGGTTTTTCGCGTAGGCCCTCACCCCATCCCTCTCCCAGCGGGCAAGGGAGAGCGCATGATGCCCTGGAATCAGGACTGTCGATGCCGTATTTGCTCTGTGGCCGCAAGGTCGATCTCGAACTTGCGGCCTTCGGCGCGAATCACCACGCTGTAGTCGCGCCGCGCCGCTTCCATCGAAACGTATCCCGAACGGACATCGGCGAGCACCCGCTGGGGATCCCGTTCCATCGGCGGCCAAAATCCACCCCCGCCCCCCACCTCGACCAGAAAACCGTCGCCGGAATCGAGCGCAACATGACCCGTCGTCTTACCCGTCGGCAGTCTCTGCACCGTTCCGTCCTTGCGCACGATACTGAAACGATTGGCCATGGCATCTTTTCCACCGTGAAGTCCCCATGGCGCACAACGCGTCCGCTCCATGGCCGATTGGACACTTGCCGGCGCAACGACGCGAACTTCTTGCTCCACACCCAGTCCGCCGCGGAACTTGCCCGGCCCGCCGGAATCCTCGCGCAACCTTCTGTACGCGATAAAAATCGGACCTTTGCCTTCACCCGCTTCCACCGGTGTGTTATGCGTGTCGCCGTCGTTGATGCAAAACGTTGCATTTTGTCCGTCTCTATCGAAGAGCGCACCCCAACCACCGCCAGAAAGCGTCTGGGGAAAGTGAAACGCGCGACCCGTCTTCGGGTCGAGACCAAACGTGCGCGGCACCGCGAGATCGGCATGTTGACCGGCCATTACCCGCTCGGGACATGCCGGCGCGAGCGCTTTGAAAATCGTATCCGCCACAGTCATCGGCACAGTCATCCAGGTGCGCACGGGCGCCGGTTTCGTCGCACTTACGATCCGGCCCGGCGGCAAAATCACTTTGAGCGGCCGGAACGAGCCGTGGTTGATCGGCAAAAGCAGCGGTGTGGTGATAAATTTAAAAGCGACCTCCGACGCCGAGCGGCCTGCGGTCGTACCCGAATTGTATGGCCCGGCCACTTGCGGACTGACGCCGCTCAAATCGACGATCATCTCATCACCGCGCACTTCGAGGCGAACTTTGATGGGCACGGTCTTGCCCACGTTCACGCCATCGTCGTCCATGAAAGATTCGGCTTCATAGACTCCGTCGGGAATTTTTTCCACCGCGGCACGGGCGATCTTTTCACTCTGGTCGAAAATTCTTTGCACGCTTTGCTTGAATGCGTTGGCGCCGTAGCGTTGCAGGAGCCGGACAAGGCGGCGCTCGCCGGTCCGAATCGCAGCGATCTGGGCACGGAAGTCGCCCATCGCCAGTTCCGGCAGGCGGCAGTTGCTGCGGATGATCGCCGTGAGCTCGTCGTCCTGCTTGCCGCGCTTGTAAATTTTTACAAACGGCATCTGCAGCCCTTCGGAAAAAATATCGCGCGTGACTGTGCCCAGGACGCCGCCGACGTCCTGCCAATGACCCATCGACGACGAAAAAGCCACGAGCTCGCCCTCGTGAAATACCGGCAGGGTAAAAATCATGTGATTGAGGTGGCTGCCCATCACCTGCGGATCATTGGTGAGGAGAATATCGCCTGGGGAAATATTTTCTTTTCCCCAGTAGGAGATCTTGGCCTTGATGGCATCGGACAAACCGCGGATGAACATCGGCAAACCGAGCCCGATTGAAATGGTATTGCCCTCGGCATCGAAGAGCCCGACGGTGAAATCCTCCGCTTCGTAGATGATCATGTTATAAGCGGTGCGCATGAGATTGGATTTCATCTCATCGGTGATCGCGACCATAGCATTGCGGATGACCTCAGTCGTGAAGGCATCGACTTGGGAGTTGCGGCTTGTCTCTAGGTTATCCAACGAACTTCATCTCTCACGAGTGAAAAAAGTTCCAAGTCCTGAGTGCTGAGTCCTGAGTGGCGGATTCCGATACTCGGCACTCGGAACTCAGCACTCAGGACTCCCGTGTTTTTCGCAGTGCTCTTGTCGCCTCCAGGTCCAACTCGAAGTGCCGACCGCGCTGCCGAATCACTACGCCATAATCCTGCCGCGCGGCTTCGAGCGACACATACCCTGCCCGCACATCGTCCAGCATTCGCTCGGGATCACGCTCCAAAGGATTCCAGAATCCGCCGCCGCCTGCCGTTTCGATCAAAAATGAATCGCCGGCATCAATTTCGGTCGGCTTGATTTTTCCCGTGGAAAATTTTTCGACGCTTCCGTTGTTACGCTGAATCGAAATTCGATTCGCCAGCGCGTCTTTCCCGCCGTGCAGTCCCCAGGGAGCGCAAATCGTCCGCTCCACATGGGCATGGATAGTCGCCGTGCGCCGCATGCATACTTCATTGGCAACGCCGAGTCCGCCGCGGAATTTGCCCGGCCCGCCGGAATCTTGTCGCAGTGCGCGCTGCGCGACAATGATCGGGCTTTTGGCTTCGGTCGCTTCCACCGGTGAGTTATGCGTATCGCCGTCATTCAAGCATACCGTCGCGCTCATACCATCTTCATCGTGTTTCGCGCCCCAGCCTCCGCCCGGGTGGCCGATATGTGACCAGAAAAACCGTCCCGTCGCCGCATCGAAGCCGTGCGGGTTCACCGTGCACAAATCGGCATAATGACCGGCGATCGTGCGCTCGGGACAGGCGGGAGCTAGTGCGCGAAAGATCGTGTCGCATACCGTCATCGGCACGGTCATCCAGACGCGCACCGGCGCCGGCTTCACCGCGCTTACCACCCGTCCGGGCGGAAGAATAATGTT
>Ga0207701_10004204_pt1 | contig 14654 bp, 12 predicted proteins | sample KBSSwiSSwithPhiX_FD_184294 | JGI IMG/M metagenome (GOLD analysis project Ga0207701, IMG submission 184294) | Switchgrass rhizosphere bulk soil microbial communities from Kellogg Biological Station, Michigan, USA, with PhiX - S5 (SPAdes) (version 2) | ecosystem: Environmental > Terrestrial >... | reverse complement strand
AGGCGGACCCGCCACCACGTCCATAACTCATTTACCTCGCTTCGGTGGAAGCGACCCAGAGGAGACACGTTCATGCGAAAACTCGGTGCTGTTGGACTCGCTTTGCTGATGCTGGCGAGCTTCGGCTCGGTGGCAATGGGACAGGCTCAGCCTGCGGGCGATCCCGCGCCGGCGCCTGCGACCAGGGTCGTCGAACATGACGACAACGGGAGAAATTGGGGATGGCTCGGGCTTCTTGGCCTGGTCGGTCTCATGGGCCTGAGGCGTCGCGAAGAGAACACGATTCGCACGACGCACGGCGCCGCCAGCGTAACCCGCTAACGCAGCGTCAAGCTCGAGGCGACGTCTGGTTTTCGTATCTCGACGATCCACCGGCAGAGCACGCCGGTGGATCGTTTTTTCTAACGACGGAGAATCCTCAGCAGAGAGAAACTCACGCCTCGTGCAGGCGTGGCGGCGACGAGTCGCTGAACGATCTCGTCCGTCCGATCGCGTCAGGGGAGATTTTTACGCCCTTTGACCATGAACGAGGCGCCATTGATCGAGAAGTCGACGACCCGATCAATGGCGGTCTGGGTTCTCGGACGCCCGTCAGAAACCCCCGCCGTCTGCAGTTCGACAAGCCAGACAGACCCTGACACGAGGAGTCAGATCGCTCGAGGAGCGGGATTTCCTTTCGGTGGAAGCTGGCGGAAGCGTGTGGGAGTCGAACCCACCCGTCCCGGCTCGAGGCCGCGACGCCGACGGATTTGAAGTCCGCGAGGGTCACCGGACCCCGTGCGCTTCCGGACGAAGCCTACAACGGCCTTTCCTTCGGCCTGCCTCTTGCAGGAAACTGCCCCCGAAAGGACAACTCTGCATGAAGAACAGACCCAGACCGCAATTGGCAGCCAAGACGGCCCTTCCCGCGAAGAGGCCCTTCCTTTCCGACATCCAGACTCTGCGCGATCGGGCGCGCCAGCACATGGAGAAGGGGGCGGTGACCGAGGGCTACCGCGCCGACCGCGAGACGGTCATCAAGATCCTCAACGAGTCGCTCGCGACGGAGATCGTCTGCGTGCTCCGTTACAAGCGGCACTACTTCATGGCCGCGGGCATCCACGCGCAGGCGGTCGCGCAGGAGTTCCTCGAGCACGCCAACGAGGAGCAGCAGCACGCCGACCAGATCGCCGAGCGAATCACGCAGCTCGACGGCGAGCCGAACTTCTCTCCGGAGGGGCTCGCCTCGCGGAGCCACTCGGAGTACGTCGAGGGCACGACTCTCATCGAGATGCTCAAGGAGGACCTGGTCGCGGAGCGCATCGCGATCGAGTCCTACGGGGAGATCGTCCGCTATCTTGGAAACGACGACCCGACGACCCGACGCATGATGGAAAGCATCCTCGCCGTCGAGGAGGAGCACGCCGACGACCTGAAGACGCTCCTGGAGACGTTCGCCAAGTGAGCGGGCGCTCCGGGCTCAGTCCGGAGCGCCTTCGGCCGATTCTCGCAGTCGGAATCGCTGGATCTTTCCGGTCGCGGTCTTCGGGAGCTCCGAAACGACGGTGACCCAGCGCGGGCACTTGTAGGCCTCGAGGCGCTCGCGCGCGAATGCCCGCAGCGCCTCGGCGTCGAAGAGGCTCGCTGGGCCGGCACCCTCGCGCAGCGCCACGAAGGCGTGTGCCTTCACGAGGCCGTCGCCATCCTGGCGGGCGACGACCGCGCACTCCAGCACGGCCGCGTGCGCCGCGAGCACGGCCTCGACTTCGACGGGCGAAACCCAGATGCCGCCGATCTTGAGCATGTCGTCGCTCCGGCCGGAGTGCCAGAAGTAGCCGTCGGCATCCTCGCGATACTTGTCGCCGGTCCGGATCCAGTCGCCGGCGAGCGTGCGCTTGGTGGCTTCGTGCTTGTTCCAGTAAAACGACATCGTGGAATCCCCGCGGACGAGCAGGTCGCCGATCTCTCCCCGGGGCACGTCGGCGCCTCTCTCGTCGACGAGCCGCACGTCGTATCCCCGGACGGGCCGGCCGCTGGAGCCCGGCCGCACGTCGCCCGGATGGTTCGAGATGAAACAGTGGCACGTCTCGCTCGACCCGATGCCGTCGAGGATCTCGAGGCCCGTCCGCTCCCGCCAGCGCTCCCAGACGCTCGGGGGCAGAGCCTCTCCGGCGCTCGCGCAGGAGCGCACGCTGGAAAAGTCGGGTTCGGCGCCGCTCTCCATCGCGGCGAGCATCCGGGCGTACGCCGTCGGCACGCCGAAAAAGAGCGTTGGACGGTGCCGGCGGACCTGGTCGAAGACCGCCTCCGGCGTCGGACGACCGGAGAAGAGCACCGCCGCCGCTCCCACGTCGTACGGAAAATATTGCGCGTTGCCGAGCCCATAGGCGAAAAAGAGCCGCGCAATCGAGAAGCAACGGTCGTTCGGTCGGATGCGGACGACGTCCTCGCCGTAGGTGCGGCAGCAGATCCAGGCGTCGTGCTGGAGGTGGACGACGCCTTTCGGCTCACCCGTCGTCCCGCTCGAGTAGAGGATGAACGCCGGGCCGTCGCGGTGTGTGCGGGCGTAGCCGGACTCCTCGTGTGGATCCGCCGCCTGCAGGCGATGGGAAGCCTCGGAGACGGTCCAGGCCTCCGTGTCCTCGGGCAGGCGCGGCTCGGAAGCGCACGCCGGGTCGAAGACGAAGAGCCGCGGCTCGCAGTCGTCGAGGATCTTTTCCAGGTGCGCGGGCGTCAGCTGCGTGTTGATCGGGACGGCGACGGCGCCCGCGGCGATCGCACCCCAGAAGACGACGGAGAACACGGGCCCATCCGGGAGAAGGAGAACGACGCGGTCCCCGGGATGGACCCCCTCGCGCCGGAGGGCGGAGGCAAAACGCCGCACGCGGTCGTCGAGCTCGGCGTAGCGCATCTCCCCCGCATCCGTGACGATGGCCACGCTCTCGCCGCGGCCCTCCGCCACATGCCTCCCCACGAACCAGTGCGCGGCGTTGAAGCGATCCGGGAGGTGGTCGGCGGCGCGCATGGGGCCCTAGCGGAAATCGAACGCCTTCACTATGCGCATGGGGCCTCCCGGAACAGGACGGAAACTCTATGACAACCGGGTCCGAAAGAATCTTCACCGGCTTCCCGCCGACCCCGTTTCGGCGTTGTAGCATCCGTGGGCGCCGCATCAACGACCCCGGTGACGCTTCGCGGCGAGGGAGGCAGCACGGATGATCCGTACACGACGGTTCGGGGTCTGGCTCGGAGCGATCTCACTCCTCGTACCCTTCCTGGGAAGCTGTCGGCGTGCCGAGACGTCCACTCCGGCCGCCTCGAAGACCACGACACTTCTGCTCGCGGCATACAGCACGCCGCGCGAGGCCTACCGCGACGCCCTCCTGCCCGGATTCGAGGCCGCGTGGAAGCAGAAGACCGGAGGGGCCGTCGAGTTCCGAACGTCTTACCAGGGCAGCGGCGCGCAGGCTCGGGCGATCATCGGCGGTTTCGAGGCCGACGTCGCGGCTCTCGCGCTGGCTCCGGACATCGACAAGATCGTCACGGAGAAGCTCATCACCCAGGACTGGAAAGCGCGCGCGCATGGCGGCATGGTCACCAACTCCGTCGTCGTCATCGCGGTCCGCAAGGGGAACCCCTCGGGGATCAAGGACTGGCAGGACCTCACGCGCAGCGGCTTGAACGTTTTGACTCCGGACCCGAAGACCTCCGGCGGCGCCATGTGGAACATCAATGCCATTTACGGCGCGGCGCTCCGGGGTCACGCCGGGGTCCCGGCCAACGACCCGGCCGCGGCGGCCGCCTTTCTCGCGAGCGTTTTCAAGAACGTCACGATCATGGACAAGGGAGCGCGTGAGTCGATCACGACCTTCGAGAAGGGCGTCGGAGACGTCGCGATCACGTACGAGAACGAAGTCCTGACGGCGCAGGCCGCCGGTGAGCCGCTCGAGTACATCGTCCCCAAATCGACGATCCTGATCCAGAACCCGGCCGCCGTCGTGGACGCTTACGTCGAGAAACACGGCACGCGCGATGCCGCCGCCGCGTTTCTCGATTACCTGGTGACTCCCGACGCCCAGCGAGCCTTCGCCAAGTCTGGGTTTCGTCCCGTGGATCCCGACGTCGCAAAGGAGACGGAGGCCAGGTTTCCGAAGGTCGAGGATCTCTGGACGGTCGACGATCTCGGCGGCTGGCCCAAAGTCCTGGAGGACATCTACGGTCCGAAGGGAATCTGGACGAAGGTCTTCGCCGACAAGGGCGCTGCGAAGTGAGTCCGGCGAGGGCATCGGGCACGGCGCCCGCGGCCCGAGTGCCGGTCTCGCCTGCCTCCGCGCCTGCGCTTCCGCGTCCCTGGGGGCCCTGGGGACTGCGGGCGACCGCGATCGCCTATCTGGGGCTGGGGGTCGCACTCCCGCTCGCGGCTGTGATTGAGCGCGGATTCTCCGCGGGTCTGAGCCAGTTCTGGCGTTACGTCACGGCGCCGGCGGCGGCCCAGGCTCTCGAGCTCACGCTGTGGATGGCCGCCGTCATGACGGCGGTCAACGTCGTGTTCGGCATCGCCACCGCGTACGTCCTGGCGCGCTACGAGTTCCCGGGCCGCGGCCTCTTGAACGGGTTGGTCGACTTGCCGTTTGCGATTCCGACGCTCGTCACCGGGCTGATGCTCGTCGTCCTCTACGGGCCCGCGGGCTTTCTCGGACGGTGGCTCGAGGGCCACGGGATGAAAGTCATCTTTGCCCAGCCGGGCATCCTCCTCGCGCTTCTCTTCGTCTGCTACCCGTTCGTCGTGCGCACGGTCCAGCCGGTCCTGCTCGGAGCGGAACGCTCCGAGGAGGAGGCCGCCTGGACGCTGGGCGCCTCGCGCTGGAAAACCTTCTGGAAGATCACCCTGCCCGAGATCCTTCCCGCCGTCCTGACCGGGGCGCTGCTCTGTTTCGCCCGCGCCCTGGGCGAGTTCGGATCGATCGTCATCGTGGCCGGCAACATTCCCGGGAGAACGCTGACCGCGCCGGTCTACATCTACGGGGAGATCGAATCCCAGAATTCCCGGGCCGCGAGCGCGGTCTCGATCGTTCTCCTGACGATCTCGTTCGCGATGCTCGTTCTCGTGGACGCATACAGCAAGCGTTCGAAGGCGGCCGGTGGCTGACGCTCCCGGGCTCGAAGCCGCCGATCCCCGCGAGGGCCGTACGCGACCCCGCGGCATCGAGCTCGTGCTCGTGGCCGCCGTCGTCGCCTATGCCGGGATCCTGCTCGTCGGCCCGTTCGTCGGGCTGCTCTGGGGAGCGGTCCGCGCCGGCGCCGGGCCTTTCTGGAAGGCCCTCACGAATCCGGAAGCCCTGCACGCCCTCAAGCTGACGCTCCTTCTCGGGCTCGCCGCGACGGCGATCAACGCCGTCCTGGGCACGTGCACGGCCCTGGTCCTCGTCCGCGACCACTTTCGAGGAAAACGCGTGCTCAACGCCCTCGTCGATCTGCCTCTCGCCACTTCCCCGGTGATCGCGGGATTCATGCTCATTCTGCTCTTCGGGCGCGACGGCTGGCTCACGCCCGTGGTGCAGGCCCTCGGTATCCCCATCGTGTTCGCGCTTCCGGGGATGCTCCTCGCGACGACGTTCGTTTCGTTGCCCTTCGTCGCGCGCGAGCTGGTTCCCGTCCTCGAGCAAATCGGCACCGAGTCGGAGTCCGCGGCCTACACGATGGGCGCGAGCGCCTGGACGGCCTTCTGGAGGATCACGCTCCCGGCCGCTCGCTGGGGTCTCCTCTACGGCGTCTCGCTGACGTTCGCCCGCGCGATCGGGGAATTCGGAATGGTGCTCGTCGTCAGCGGAAGCATCGCCGGGCTCACGGAAACGGCGACGCTCTACATCTACCGCGCGCTGGACGAGCGCCATCCCGTGGACGCGCACGCCGTCGCGCTCGTCCTGGGTTTCTTTTCCTTCATCCTGCTGTTCGGCATGGAGTTCTTCCGCCGCCGGAGCCGCCGCGGGGCGAGCTCCTAGGGCGCCGGAGCTCCAGCGACGATCGCGCGCGCCGCCTTCGCGTTCGGATACCCGGGTTCGACTTCGAGCGCTCTGGCGTAGGACTGCCGGGCGAGCTCCTTGTCTCCGGTCGAGAGATACGTCTCGGCGAGGCTGTCCCACGTGTTGCCCGATCTCGGATAGAGCTCCGTGTTCAGCCGGAAGACCGCGATCGCCGCGTCGGTCTGCTTGCGCCCGAGGAAAGCGTACCCGAGCTCGTTGATCGCCTCTTCCCGGACCAGCGGCGACTGCGGATCGCTCTTCCGGATGCCCTCGAGCATCGCGGTCAGCGCCTTCGGCCCGCGTTTCGACTCGATCTCGCCAAGCACGGCGCTTCCGACTTCTCCCAGCGGATCGTTGGCCCGGAGGTACGCGTCGAGAGCCCGCGGATCCGACTCCGCGTCCTTCCCGAGCGCGGCCAGCGTCCGGCGATACTCCTCCGGGACTCCCTGGAGCAGGCGACGCCGCTCCTCCTTCGGAATCCACCGCCCGGCGACCATCACGCCTTCGGGCTCGCGGAGCCGCCGCACGTCCTCGAGCGGGTTCTCGCGGCTCAGGATCAGGTCGGCCCGCTTGCCGGCGGAGATCGTCCCGAACTCGCTTTCCTTCTTCAAGAGACGGGCCGGGTCGAGCGTCGCGGTCTGGATCGCGGCGTACGGCGTGAAGCCGAGCTCCTGGAAGATCTCGATCTCGTCGAGCAGGCAGAACCCCGGCACGCCCAGCCACGAGGCATCGGTCCCGGCGAGGATGGGCACGCCGCCGTCATGCAGCGCCTTCACGAGCTGGCGCTGGAACTCGTAGCTCACGGCGAGCCCCGGAACGAGCTCCGGATCGAACCGGGTGGCGTACGTGTTGCGCGCCGGCTCGAGCTTCTCCCGCATCGACGGCGCCATGTAAACCAGGTTCGGATCTTTCAGGTACTTCCGGACGTCGGTGGCTTGCCGCACGATGTTGCGGAAGGCGATGAGCGTCGGAATCACGGAGATGCCGGCCTCGCGCGTCATCGCGACGGCCTTCGGGATCTTGGCGGTGTCGAGGGGATGGACGACCTCCTTGCGGTTGGGGTCGTCATGGAAGAAGGTATAGACGTACTCCTCGGCGTGGGCGATCGACTGGCCCGCGGCGAGCGTCGCGGCGAATCCGGGCTCGCGCGCGACGTGCCCGACGAGGACGAGGCCCTTCTTCTTTGCCTCCGCCGTCAGCGCCGGGTACTCGGCCGCTCCCACCTGGTTGTAGATCTTGATCCCGTCGTAGCCCGCCGCCGCGATCTTGTCGACGTCCTCGACGGCCGCCTCGGGACTGCGCGGCCGGTCGAATGTCGGCCCCGTCGAGTAGATCGCCGGCCCGAGAAGCTTCCCATCCGCAATTCGCCGGCGCCACTCCAGGTACTGCGGACGCCCGTTCAGGTCGAAGACGGTCGTCACGCCGTTGACGACGTAGAGCGTGAGCTCTTCGGGGGTGTAGACGTGGACGTGCATGTCGGCGAGGCCCGGCGTGAGGTAGCCGCCGCGGGCGTCGACGACTCGTGCGCCCTTCGGAACCGCCGTTTTCGCGGTCGGCCCGACGATCGCGAACCGTCCGCCGGATACGACCACGGTTTGATCGCGCAGCACCCGCTCGGAGTCCATGGGCACCACGTTGGCGTGCACGAACGCGGTCACGTCGGAACCGCCGGCCGCAAGACTGAGGACCGCGGCGAGGATCAGCCCGAAGGCGTGGACGATCGGCATGTATGGAACCTCGCCTTCAAGCTACGCAGAAGACGGGCCGAGGTTCCGTTGAACGCGAAACGGCCGGACTCCCCGGCGAGGAGCCCGGCCGAGAAAAACCGAAATCGCGGGTTACGGAGTCTTCGTCACGATGTCCCGGAGAATGGGCGGCTGACCCATGTAATTCGTGATCTGCAGCTTTCCGTCCTTGATCGAAGCCTCGGCGGCGAGCGTCATCTTGCCCTCGCCCTTCTTCTCGCCCTTCTTCCACCGCATTTCGACGACCGACAGGTCGTACTTCTGCGCGGTGCCCGGCGCGAGCGAACCGGCCATCGAGATGGGGCGGTTGGTCGCGACGACGACCTGCCGGGTCCCGTCCGGCAGCACGTTGGAGCGGGCATACATGAGGGCGTCGCCCATCCCCGACTCCGCCGTCTTGATGTAGCCGACCTGGGGCATGTTCTGCATCTCCTGAACCATCGCCTGCGACCCCGCCGCCGCGAGGACCGACTTCAGGACCTCTCTCTCGCCATCGGTGGACCAGCGGTTGATCACGATCTCGACGATGCCGCTCTGACCGGTCTGCACGCTGAACGCCCGGGCGGTGAAGGTCTCGATCGCCTGATTGCCCGACTCCGGTCGCTGGCCGCCGACCTGCGCCTGCATTGAGGCCGCCGCCGCCAGGAGAATGACTCCGAGGATCCCGAGGACTTGGAACCTAGTCTTCATCGAATGCTCCTTAAAAATGATTCCCGAACTCTATCGCGCTCCCACGCCCCCGGCGCATTGAACCAAAGGGTTAGAAGCTAGAACCCCGGCGGCCTCTCTCCCGCCACGCCCGAGGCCTTTTCGAGAGCGATTCCCACAGTCCCGATCGTTCCTTCGTCGAAGAGCCGGCCGATCAACGTGACGCCGTGCGGAACGCGCCGCGGCGTCTTGAAGGTGGGCACCGGATTCTTGGGATCCGGGGCCCAGTCGTTGCGCGCCACCGTGACCTCCACGAAACCCGTCCGCAGAGCCAGCGCCGGGTGTCCCGTGAAGTTCGTAATAGTCAGGATCTCGCCGCGCATCGGCGGCGTCAGGAGCACGTCCACCTTCCGGAAGACCTTCTCCATCTCGATGGCAACCTTCCGGCGCAGCCGGTCGGCCTGGACGAAGTCGACGGCCGACAGGAAACGTGCCTGGCGGAAGATGTTGGGCCAGGCGTCCGGGACCTGCATCTTGAGCTCGTTCATCTTTCCCGAGAGTGTCTGCTCTTCGAACGCCGCGGCGCCTTCCGCGGACACGATGGCTCCGAGAGAGTCGTACGGCCAGTCCGGAAGCTCCACTTCGACGGGCGTCATCCCGAGCTTCGTGAGCGCCTCGAGCGCCGCGGGCTCCAACGCCGTCGCGGGCTCCTCTTTCATCCACTTCGGGATGTAGCCGAGCTTCATCCCCCGGATCGAACCGGTCGCGTCGAAATCGAGATGGCTCGGCACGCTGTAGAGATCTCCCGGGTCCGGACCCGAGATCGCCTGCACCACGAGCATCGCGTCTTCGACGCCGCGGGTCATGGGACCGAGCTTGTCGCACGTCCAGGACAGCGTCATCGCGCCCGTGCGCGGGACCCGGCCGAAGGTCGGCCGAAGACCCGTGAGGCCGCACCGCATCGTGGGATCGATGATCGATCCACCGGTCTCGCTGCCGACCGAGAACGACACCAGCGCCGCGGCCGTGGCCGACCCGGGACCCGCGCTCGATCCCCCCGACCCTTCCTCGAGCAGCCACGGATTCATCGTCTGTCCGCCGAACCAGACGTCGTTGAGGGCGAGCGCGCCGAGCGACAGCTTCGCCAGCAGGACGGCGCCGGCTTTCTTCAGCCGGTCGACGACGGCCGAGTCCTCCTGCGGGACGCGATTCCGGTAGAACTCCGCCCCGTACGTCGTCAGGATGCCCTTCGTGTCGAGGAGATCCTTCACGCCAAAGGGGATTCCGTGGAGCGGGCCCCGGTACTTGCCGGCGGCGATCTCCGCGTCGGCCTGCTTCGCCTGCGCGAGCGCGACGTCCTTCGTCAGCGTGATGATGCTTCGGAGCTTCGGATCCAGCCGTTCACTACGCTCGATGTAGATGCGGGTCAGCCTTTCCGACGTCAACGCGCGGGACTTGATCCAGGAGGATTGGGCGACGACCGTCGCGAACGCGATGTCCTCGTCCCTCTTCGGGAGCGGCCCCGGATTCGTCCCGCTGCCGACGAAGCGGTCCCGCGTCGGACCCGGCGCGACCCCGGGGATCATCGGATTCCAGAGCGTGGCCGGCGCCAGCGTGTCCTCGAGCGCGAGCTTGCGCGGGCCCGTCCGCCGTTCCATCGAGCCGGCCATCATCCGGGCCCAGCTCTCCGCGATCTGGGACTGCTCCGCGCTCGTGAACTCGATGCGCACGAGCTTCTGCGCCTCGACGATGGTCGCGGGGGTGATCTCCGGGCCGACCGGCGGCGCCGTGCCGTACACGGTCGGCATGCCCGCAGGAGCGGGCGTCGGCTTGGGATCGGGACTCGGAGGACCTGCGGCCGCGCGATTGGCCGTGACGGCGGCGGCGCCTACGAGGCCGGCGGTTGTCCGGGCGAGGAAACGGCGGCGGGATTGCGGCATGGATCCCTCCTGGTGGGCGCAATCCTATGTCGTGCGCGCGCATCTGCTAAAATGGGCCAACCGCTTCCAAAAAAGAGAGGATTCTGATGCTACGCCGTCTCCGCGCCGGAGCTTCGTCTGCCATCTGTCTGCTCTTCGTGTTCGCCGCCGCGCTCCCCGCGGCTGTCCCGGCCCCGTGCCCGGCGCTCGACGCCGCTCGGTCGGACGCCCAGGCCTCCTCCGATTCGAAAGCCGCCGAGCTCGCCCTGGAAGCCGCGTCCGAGACGTGCGCTTCCCCGCTCGCGGCTCCCGAAACGGCCACCGCGCCGCCCGCTTTCGATACGGAGGTCGAGCCGAACGACGCACCCAACACGCCGACGGCAGTGTTCTTTTACGGCGGCGTCGCGGTCATCGCCGGCGAGATCAACGGCGCCGGCGACGTGGACTACTTCCGCATCTTCCCGCCGGGCCCCGCCCGTGTCTGGCTCCAGACCGATACCGGCGGCCAACCGAAGCCGGGCGCCACGTCGCGCGACACCGTGATGGACCTCTACGGCGTCGACGGAACGACGCTCATCGAAAACGACGACGACGACGGAACCGGAAGCGGTGGCGACGGCACCCAGGAGACCGGGCTCGCGTCCTCGATCGCGGGCCGGGCGATCGGACCCAACGCCGTCTACATCCGCGTGCGGGCGTTCAACGCGAGCGGCGTCATCCGGCCGTATCGCCTGCTCGTCCTGCTGACCGAATCGGCGGGCAGTCCCGAGAGCGAGTCGAACAACACGGCCGCCACCGCCGACGTCCTGACGCCTCCGCTCGCCCTCGTCACGGGGGCCATCGGAGTCGCCGGCGACGCGGACTACTACGCGATGAGCCTCACGAAGGGGAGCGTCTTCGTCGTCAGCGCCGACGCGGACACCGATCGCGACGGAAACGGGACCGATCTGATCGTCGAGCTTCGAAACCCGGCCGATCAGCTCATCCAGTCGATCAACTCGTCGGACACGGGAAGCCTGGAGAGCCCGGCGAGCGAGGCCGGCAACTACACGATCCCCGCGGACGGGACCTACTACGTGCGCGTCCGGCATGCCGACCCCGCAGGCACCGGCGGCTACCACCTCGCGGCAGGCACTCTGCTCATCAACCCCGAAGCGTCCTCGCTCCAGGTCGACGCGCCCGGAAACGGCGTCTGGGAACCGGGCGAGACCGTCCGGGTGCAACCGGGCTGGAGCAACGTCGGCACCGGCGCCATCACGATGACGGGCTTCCTGACGCTGCCGACGGGGCCGGCGGGCGCCACGTACGCGGTGGTCAACACGGTGTCCGACTACGGAACGATCCTCCCGAGTACCGTGGGCACCTGCGAGCCCGTCGTCACTTGCGCCTCCATTTCCGTCGACAGCCCGCCGTCGCGGCCCGCGGTCCACTGGGACGCTTCCGTCCTGGAGCTCCTGTCCACCGATGTCTCGCGAACGTGGGAGCTGCACATCGGCGCGAGCTTCGCCGACGTCCCGACGACGAATCCGTTCTACGCGTACATCGAGGCGATCCTCCACAACGGCATCACCGGCGGCTGCTCGGCGACGACGTACTGCCCGGGAAATCCGGCGCTGCGCAAGCAGATGGCGGTGTTCGTGCTCAAGGCGTTGCTCGGTCCGACGCATGTACCGCCGTCGGCCGGAGGCGTCTTCACGGATGTCCCGGCGGGCGATTCCTTCGCTCCATGGATCGAGGAGCTCTACGGGCGCGGAGTCGTCGCGGGCTGCGGGCCGGGTCCGACATACTGCCCCGACAATTCCGTCAACCGGCAGCAAATGGCGATCTTCCTGCTGAAGACGCTGGAAGGCTCGGGCTACGCGCCCCCGCCGTGCACGGGCGTCTTCGCGGACGTGCCGTGCTCCAACCCGTTTGCGCCGTGGATCGAGGAACTGTTCGACCGCGGCATCGCGGCCGGGTGCGGAAGCGGCAACTTCTGTCCGGCCAACCCCACGACGCGCGGACAGATGGCGCCGTTTCTCTCGAAGACGTTCGACCGCCGCCTGTACGGACCCTAGGCGAGATACCCCGCCCGGACGGCCTGAAGCACCGCGCGGGTGCGGTCGCGAACTCCGAGCTTCGAGAGGATGCTCGATACGTGGTTTTTCACGGTGCCTTCGGCCACGCGGAGAGCGTTCGCGATCTCCCGGTTGCTGTAGCCCCCCGTCATCAGCCGCAAGACTTCCAGCTCTCGCTCGGTCAGCGGATCCGCGGGCTCGAGGCGCGGAAACGCCGGGTCCGGCCCCGCTTCGAGCCCGCGCACGATCCTTTCCGAAGCGATCGGGTGCACCGCGGTACCGCCGGCGGCGACGTCCCGGATGGCGCGGACGAGCTCGGCGAGCGACACGTCCTTGAGGAGGTAGCCCTTCGCGCCTGCACGAAGGCCCTCGAGGAGGAGCTCGTCGTCGTCGAAGGTGGTGAGAATGATCGTCGGCGGCAGGGCGCCCGCGGCGGCGAGCGCGCGGAGCACTTCGAGGCCTGACATCCGCGGCAGCCGCATGTCGAGCAGCACGACGTCCGCGCCCGAGCTCGGGATCGCGTCCACCGCCGCGGCTCCGTCGGCGGCTTCGCCCGTCACGGCGATTTCCGGATCGAGCGCGAGGAGGCTCCGGATGCCCTCCCGGACGAGCGTCTGATCCTCGACGAGAAAGACGCGGATCACGAAGACGCGCTCGCGGCCGGCAGCGGCAGAAGGGCGTCTACGCGGAACCCCTCGCCGGGAGCCGTGTCGAAAGAGACGGCGCCGCCCCGCTGCTCGAAGCGCTCGCGGAGGCCCGCGAGGCCGTGGCCGTGGGCGACCCCTCGCGCAATGTCGGTCGCCCCGCACCCGTCGTCCCGGGCGCGGATCCGGATGCCAGCCTCGGAGCGCTCGATTTCGAGCCAGAGGTTCTCGGCCCGCGCGTGCCGCACCGCATTCGTCACGATCTCCTGGGCGCAGCGCAGGACGACCTCGCCGACGGCCGGATCGTCGATCGCGAGAGACGGCGAGGCCTCGACGTGGATGCGCGGCCGGGGAATGCCGTCGGCGAGCTTGCGGAGCGCGGCCGGAAGGTCGAGGCCGTCCTCCCGAAGCGCGCCCACGACAGCGCGCACGTCGCCGAGGAGCAGCTTGGTCACGGACTGGGCCGTGTCGATCCGGGCGCGCGCCTCCCCGGCGGCCTTGTGGCTCGCGATCTCGAGGTTGAGGGAAAGGGCCGTGAGGTGATGGCCCAGCAGATCGTGCAGGTCCCGTGCGATGCGGGCGCGCTCCGCCAGGCGGGCGCTCCGGGCCAGCAGCTCGCGGGTCGCTTCGAGCTCGGCGTTCGCGACCGCGAGCCCCTCCCGCAGGGCCGTCTCTTCGGCGAGGAGGCGGGCCGTGGCGACGGCGATGAACTGGAACGGCAGGTAGGCAAACGCGAGCACCACGCCCCAGTGCCATCCCCAGTGGAGCCACATGAGCCACAGCAGGCCCACGCTTTGCGCGGTGATCCACGCCGTGGCGGCCGCGCGCGGCAGGATGGGTCCCAGCTGGAACGCGGCGAGCACGAGCAGAGCGCCCTCCAGGCCGAAGCAGGGAGGCAGCGCGACGAGCGCGAAGACGGCGGCGGCTTCCCCCGCGACGAGCAGCAGGACACCGACGCGCTCCGCGGCGGCGCGCCGCGCGGTCGCCCGCCAGAAGGCCGCGCCGAAGAGCAGCAGGACCGCGATCCAGACGGCGAGGCCGAATCCGTCGCGCGCCTTCGGCGGAGCGACGATCTGCAGGACGAGCACGGGGAGACCGACGGCGAGCCAGACCGCGAGTCCCCCGGCCCGCAGGAGGCGCCGATAGTCCTCGCGATAGAGCATCGCGGCCGAGTATAGGCGGGCGCCGCGGCGGCGGCCCCTGCCGGAAGTCATGCATGGTGACGCCGGACTCCGGGCGCCGGACGCCGCGCCGCCGTCATGACCTCCGGCACATGCGCTCCGCCCCCGGCCGCCGTACCGTTCTCGCCTCGAAAGGGGACGTCATGAAAAAGAAACTCGTTCCGGCACTCATCGCTCTGCTCGTGGTCCTGGCCCTGGCCCTCTCGAGCCGCGTCGTGCGCGGCGACCAGAAGCCCGGGCAGGAGGAAAAGAAGGAGCCCGACGTCACGCTCTCGGGCACGGTGGTCGACATGCACTGCTACGTCACGCACGGGATCCACGGCGGCGAGCACACCGGCTGCGCCAACGCATGCATCGCGCGCGGAGTGCCCGCGGGGTTCCTGACCGATGACGGCGTCCTCTACGTGCTGTTCGGCGAGACGCCGCACTCGGTCAAAGAGACTGTCAAGGACATGGCC
>Ga0207701_10004201_pt1 | contig 14658 bp, 13 predicted proteins | sample KBSSwiSSwithPhiX_FD_184294 | JGI IMG/M metagenome (GOLD analysis project Ga0207701, IMG submission 184294) | Switchgrass rhizosphere bulk soil microbial communities from Kellogg Biological Station, Michigan, USA, with PhiX - S5 (SPAdes) (version 2) | ecosystem: Environmental > Terrestrial >... | reverse complement strand
GCGGGTCCGCCTGAAGGCGGACATTACAGTACTGCGTTACCGGGGCTTGCCGCAGAGTTCAGTGCTCAGCCGTATCGCTTTTTCGATTCGGCTGAGCTTGACTACGGCTGACGTTGCCCGTAGCTTGACGCCGGGTGTTCGCCCGGTTCGTCTCAGCCGCACGCTCAGCGCAGTTCCTTCCGGTTCCTCCCCAAGGTGGATTCCATGACGCTTCGTGCTGCCACTTGTGCGGCTGTGGTCGTTGTCTGTGGTGTGCTCGGATACGAGCGCCTCGCGTCGACGCAAGCGCTGGGGCCGGCACCGAACCTCATCACTGATCTCGGGACGCTCGGCGGCGCACGGAGCCGTGCCTTTGGCCTCGCGGAGAATGCCGACGCCGTCGGCAGTTCGCTGCGCGCCGACGGCACGACGCACGCGTTCCTGGCGATGTCAGTCGGCAAAACGATTGCGGACCTCGGCACGCTCGGCGGCGCAACGAGCGTCGCGACCGACGTCAACAGTTTCTCCGGCACGGTGGTCGGCCATGCGCTCACGGCGCTGGGAAACCAGAAAGCCTTCCTTTATACAAAGGTCCGCGGGATGGTGTCGCTCCGAACGCTTGGCGGCAGCGCCAGCGATGCCACGGCCATCAATCGCGACGACGTGATCGTCGGCAGCGCCCAGACGACGAACAACGCCGCGCGGCGAGCCTTCATCTACCGCAACGGCGTGATGACGCAGCTGGGCTCGACCTTTGGTGGTACCGACAGTGCGGCCACCGCCATCAACGACGGCGGTGAAGTTGCGGGTTGGGCGTCCACCACTGGCAATGCGTCCAGGCGCGCCTTTTTCTACAGCGGCGGGGTGACGCGAAACCTTGGCACGCTCGGGGGCGACAGCGTGGCCACTGGCTTGAACAACGCCTCCGACGTCGTCGGTTACTCCGTCCTCCCGTCCGGGGCGCGACACGCGTTCCTGCACAGCGGCGGATCGATGATCGACCTCGGCACGCTGGGCGGGCGCAACAGCGAAGCCAGAGCCATCTCAGATTACAGTCCGGTGGTCGTTGGCACTTCCGAGGTTGCCGGCGGCGGCTCGCATGCATTCGTTTACCGCGACGGCTCGATGGTCGACCTCAACTCGCTGCTCCCGGCCGGCTCAGGATGGGTGCTCGAGGGCGCCACGGCCGTCAACAGCTCCGGGGAGATTGTCGGCTACGGCACCCGCAACGGGCAGCGGCACGCGTTCCGGCTCCTTCGGCCGGTGCGGATTGGGCTCCGCTCGGGCGGCACGCTGACACAAGAAGACAGCAATATCCCGCACAACGGCGTGCAGGCCGGCCGCACGGTTCGCTTCGTCACATCGGTCGGGCTTGCAGACGCAGAAGAGGTGATCGGCATGGCGCGCAACGTCGTGCTGACGAGTACCTTCGCCGGACCAGTCGAGATCCTCAGCGTGCAGACCTATCACGACAACGCCACGTGTCAGTTCCAGGGTAAAGCGGCCACCTGCAACATCCCCGCGCTCGGCCCGTTCGCGGTCTTCGACGAGGAGATGCACGTCGTCGTCCGCGTCGTCGGCCCCGGCGTCTTCTCGCACACCGCGAGCGCAACCGCCGAAAACGTCCAGGCCGGTACTACCGATACGGTCCACGAGGAGAACATCGGACTTGCGCTCGCGAGCTTCACGCTGTCCGCGACCACCGTCGCCGGCGGCAAGGCGGTCTCGGCGAGTGCGACTCTGACCAGCCTGCCGAATCCCGGCGGGTCGGTCGTCAGGATCACCAGCAGCAATCCGGCCATCGCGCCAACGCCGGCCACGCTGGTCGTCCAGGACGGAATCAACCACCGCACCTTCAACATCGTTCCGCCGGTTGTCTCGCAGCCGACGACGGTGACGATCTCTGCGACGTTTGGCCTGGTGACTATTTCCCGCAGCCTCACCGTGGTGCCGCCGGCGCTCAACACGCTGTCGCTGTCGCGCAGTACGATCATCGGCTCGTGTCAGACCGCGAGCGGCAAGGTGACGCTCACGGGTTCGGCGCCCGCCTCAGGCGCGACGGTCTCGCTGGCCACGACCACCGCTGGCGCAAAGACGCCGGCGACGGTGGTCATCCCGGCCGGCGCGACGAGTGCCACGTTCACGGTGACGACCAACGCGGTCTCGTCACTCAACAAGGGCACCTTCACGGCCTCGTATGGCGGCGGGTCGAAGGCCTTTGCGCTCAGCGTGCGGCCGATTTATCTCACCGCGGTCGCACTGACGCCGTCGACGGTGGTTGGCGGCGGCACGGTCAGCGGCCAGGCGACGCTCGAGTGTGCGGCGCCGGCGGGGGGCACGCGGGTCACGCTCCTGAGCACGAACACCACGGTGGCGACGCCGGCGACCAGCGCGATCGTCGTGGCGGCCGGAGGCACGAAGGGATCGTTCAGCGTCAGGACGAAGCAGCCGGCGGCGGCGACGACGTTGAGCATCCGTGCGACGGCGAATGGCATTACGAAGAGCGCGCCGCTGACCGTGACACGCTGAGAGGTACGGCCAGGCCGTCCCGCCACGATCACGCGGTAGGGGACGGCCTTCAGGCCGTCCCGCTACCCTCGGCCGTCCCGCGTGGGAATCCTGCCGGCGGCGTCCGATCGGTTTTACACTGTCGCGCATGGCCCCTGGGTTTCGTCACACAGTGATCGCGCTCACGCTCGCGGCCGCGGGGCTCTCGGCCGCGGTGGACGAGCCGGAGCCGAGCGAGCCGCTCGCGCGCGTGCGCGTCATCGTCGCCACGCGCGCCGCCAACGTCTCGATCACGGCTCGCGACGCCACGATCGCCAGCTTCCTGCCGTCGGTGCTCGCCGGGCCGGCGTCGCTGACCGTGAGCCGCACCGGACGGACGCTGCAGCTCTCGAGGAACATCGCCGGCCAGGCGGCCGAGGCGAGCTTCGACATCATCCTGGCCGACATGGCGCCGGGCAGCGTCGTCACCTGGAACGTGACCGCCGACTCCGCCGCGGAGACGTCGCTCGAGGTGTACTCGCTCGCCGACTCGAGCCGCGCGACGCTGGTCGATCGCTTCGTCGCCACGGCGGCGAGCGCGCAGTTCGCCAGCTCACCATCGCTCGTCCCGGCGGCCGGCCGGCTGGAGGCCAAGCCGTTCCTGCCGCGGCGCGTGCTCGCGTTCTACTACCCGTGGTACGAAGTCGAGACGTGGCAGAGCTCGCAGCTGGTCGATCGGCCCGTGCCGCGATACTCGACCGAAGCGCAGGCGGACGTGGACCGTCAGGTCGCGCAGGCCCAGGCGGTCGGGATCGATACCTTCGTCGTCTCGTGGCAGGGCCGCGACACGCAAGGCGGATTCAACGATCGACGCCTGCGCCTCGTCCTCGAGGCCGGCCGCAGGGCCGGCATGCAGGTCTGCGTCTACACGGAAACCTACGTCGCCAACCGCGACAGCAACCCCACGGCGCCGATCGATCCGCAGACGCTGTTCGGATGGCTCGCGGACATCGTCGATCTGTACGGCAGCCATCCCGCGTACCTGCACATCGGCGGCCGGCCGGTGATCTTCACCTACGCTGCGTCGCTCTTTCCGCAGCAGGGCTGGGCCGACCTCGTCGCGCGCCTGCGCAGCAGCGGACGGAACCCGTTCCTGGTCGGCGATTTCTCGCGCTCGACGCTGCTCGACGTCTTCGACGGCGAGTATCAGTACAGCAACGTGTTCTCATCGGGCAATACGCTCATCGATCTCAATCGCGCCGAGAGCCTGCGCGTGCGCACCATCAACCTGCTGCGGCCCGGCGATCGCCGCCGCCTGTGGGTCGCCTCGGTGACGCCGGGGTACGACGATTCGAAGCTCGTCGGCCGTCCAGCCGCGTACGTCGTCGATCGCGAGAACGGGTCGACCTACGACCGGCAGTGGGCGGCCGCCATCGACACCGTCGCCGACTGGATCGTCGTCACGACCTGGAACGAATGGTGGGAGAACACGCAGATTGAAGCCGGCGAGCGATACGGCAGCACCTACCTCGATCGCACGCGCGCCTGGGCGGCGGCATTCAGGAACGCGAAACGACCGCCAGCTACGAGAACGCCAGTCGCAGAGTTTTGACAGCCGGTAGTCACGGGCCTTTCCCCCAGGAGGATCCGATGTATCGCCGCAACCACCACCTTGCACTGCTCGCCGTTCTGGTCGTCGGCGCGGCGGCCTGCGACTCGGACGGTTCGCCGACCGCGCCGCAATCCATCCGCGTCACCGGCAGCACGATTCGCCCCGCGCCGCCGAGCGCGGTGATGCCGGCGCAACCGGTCGTCAACCCGCCGGCGCCGACTCCAGCCGCGCCGCTGCCGCCAACGCCTCCGGCGCCGACCACCCCCGCGGCGCCCAACCCGCCGGGTCCGCTGCCGCCGGTGGCGATGCCGCCGCCAGCGCCCCCGGCGCCGAATCCGCCGGTCGCCGTGCCGCTGCCGACGCCGCCCGCTCCCGCGCCGCCGGCGCCGAACACGCCCACGCCGTCGGTGCCGCAGCCGCCGCCGGCGCCGAACCCGCGCTGAATGTGACGCCGTACCGCGCGCTCGTGATTGGTGCGACCGGCGAGGTCGGCGGCGCGCTCGTGCGCGAGCTCGCCGCGTCACCCGCCTGCGCCGGCATCGTCGCGCTGACGCGGCGGAAAGTCGATGCGCTGCAGGCGCTGCCGAAACTTGTCGCGCACGTCGTGCCGTTCGAGGCGCTCGAAGCGCGCACGGCGGAGCTCGGCGCCGGCTGCGACGTCGCCTTCTGTACGATGGGCGTCGGCCAGCCGCGCAAGATGCCATTCGCAGAGGTTCGCAAGGTCGACGTCGACTACGCCGGCGCCTTCGCCCGCGGCGCGGCCGCGGCCGGCGTGCGCCACGTCTCGCTGCTGTCGTCGGTCGGCGCGAACGCGGCGTCGCGCAATCCCTACATCCGCATCAAGGGTGATGCCGAGCACGTCGTCGCCGCGGCGGGCATCACGCGCACCAGCCTCTTCCGCCCGAGCCTGCTCGTCACCCGCGAGATCCGCTACGGCCTGCAGGATCGCATCACGCAGGCGCTGTTTCCAATCCTCGCGCCGCTGCTGCCAAGCCGCTATCATCAGATCCGCGTCGAGGACCTCGGGCGGGCAATGCGCGTCAACGCCGAGCGTCCTGGCCAGCCCGGCACCGAGATACTCGAGTATCGTGACTTCATCCAGCTTCTGAGGGCCTCATGAAACACCCGCTGCGCCTCGCGGCGATCGTCGTCCTCGCCATCGTTCCGCTTGCCGTTCGCGGCAGCGCCCAGGCGCCGGCTTCTCTGCCGAGCATCGAGCTTCCTCCCGCGCTGGCACGGGTGCTGACCGACTATGAAACGGCATGGGGGAAGAAAGACGCGGCCGCGCTTGCCGCGCTGTTCGCGGAAGACGGCTTCGTGCTGTCGTCGGGTGTGCCGCCGGTGCGCGGCCGCGCCGCGATCCAGCAGCACTACGCAAAGGCCGGCGGCCCGCTGTCGCTGCGCGCGCTCGCGTCCTCCACCTCGGGCGAGATCGGCTACATCATCGGCGCGTTCGCGATGCAGAAGGGCGGGCCGGACGCCGGCAAATTCACGCTGACACTGAAGAAAGATGCCGCCGGGCGCTGGCTGATCATGTCCGACATGGACAACGGCAACTCGCGCCCGGGCCAGGGCAGCGCCGCGGGCGCCGACGCGTTGCCGCGTGCCACGCCGGAGTCGGTCGGCTTCGCGCCGGATCGTCTTCGCCTCGCGACCGAGATGCTGTCGAAGTTCGCCGCCGACGGCAAGATTCCCGGCGCCGTCGCCGGCGTCGCGCGAACAGGCAAGCTCGCGTACCTCGAGGCCGCCGGCTTTCAGGATCTGGAGACGCGCGCGCCGATGACGCCGCGGTCGCTGTTCCGCATCTACTCGATGACCAAGCCGGTCACCGCCGTCGCCGCGATGATGCTGCAGGAAGAGGGCAAATTCAGCCTCACCGATCCAGTGTCGAAGTACCTGCCTGAATTGTCGCGCGTCACCGTCTTCGTCTCGGGCGAGGCCGGCCCGACACGCCCGGCGGCGCGCGAGATCACAATTGAAGATCTCCTACTTCACACCTCGGGATTCAACCATCGAACCTCGCACCTGTACGAGCGCGCCGAGGTGCGTTCGCGCGCCATCACGCTCCCCAAATTCATCGAGAACATCACCCGTGTGCCGCTGATGGAGGATCCGCACACGCGCTTCCGCTACAGCGAAGCCACCACCATCGTCGGGCGGCTCGTCGAAGTGTGGTCGGGCAAACCGTTCGAGGTGTTCCTGCAGGAGCGGCTGCTCGGCCCGCTGAAGATGTCCGACACGACCTTCTGGGTCGAGCGCGAGCACCAGGCACGCCTGACGCGCGTCTACCAGACGACGCCGAATGGGCTGACGCCGAGAGAGCTGGAAGCGGTGCCGTTCACGGAGAAGCCGGCGCTGATGGAAGGCGCGGTCGGTCTCGTCTCGACGGTTCCCGACTACATCCGCTTCAGCCAGATGCTGCTGAACAAGGGTGAGCTCGACGGCGTGCGTCTGCTCAATCCCGCGACCGTCGAGAAGATGACCGCCAACGGCCTCTCGCCCGCAATGCTGCAGGTACGGGCCGGTACCGGCTGGGGCTTGGCCAACGTCAACGTCGCGCCGGACGGCGAGTACGGATGGGACGGCAGCGCCGGCACCATTTTCTGGGTCGATCCGGCCAAAGAACTGGTGATCGTCCTGATGACGCAGATCCTGCCGCCGAACCCCGACTCGGTGCGCCAGCGCTTCAAGACGCTGGTCAAAGACTCGATGGTGTCCTGATAGGATTCGCCTATTGGAGAACTTATATGTGCATGAGCTCTAGGACCCTCGTATTTGCCGTGACCGCGGCCGCGGGCGTCGCGCTCTCCGCGCAGGTGCCGACGAAGCAGTTGCCGCCGCCGTATCACACGCCGTCATCGGAGAACCGCTCCCAGGTGATCCCGCAGCCGGCTGGCGCGCGCGTCAAGGTGCCCGACGGCTTCACCGTGGACGTCGCCGCCGAAGGGTTCGAGACGCCGCGCTTCATGATGCTCGGCCCGGGCCAGGAAATCCTGATGAGCGACAGCGCGCGCGGCAGCCAGAAGGGCGGCAGCGTCTACGTGCTCCTCGACAAGGATCGCGACGGCAAGATCGAGCAGCGCACGAAGATCATCGAAGGGCTCGATCGCCCCTACGGGCTCGCGCTGTGGAAGGACTACCTCTACGTCGCCGAGCCGACCTCGCTCAAGCGCTACAAGTACGACGCGAAGGCGATGAAAGTGACGGGCGCCGGCGAGGAGGTCGTGTCGCTCAAGAACTTCGGCACCGGCCACTGGACGCGCACCGTCATGTTCGATCCGAAGGGCGAGAAAATGTACCTCACCGTCGGCTCCGGGTCGAACGTCGACGCCGGAGAGGATCCGATGCGCGCGGCAGTGCATCGCTACAATCCGGATGGCACCGGCCACGAGACCTTCGTCTCCGGCACGCGCAATGTCATCGGCCTGCGCTGGTATCCCGGCACTGAGACGCTGTGGGGCGCGGTGCAAGAGCGCGACGCGCTCGGCGACGATCTGGTCCCCGACTACTTCACCGCGTTCAAGCCGGGCGCGTTTTATGGCTGGCCCTACGCCTACATCGGGCCCAACGAAGATCCGCGGCGGAAGGGCGAGGCGCCGGATCTGGTGAAGAAGACGACGGTTCCCGACGTGCTGATGGGCGCGCACGTTGCGGTCCTCGACGTCCTTTTCTATACCGGCAAGCAGTTCCCGGCCGACTACCAGGGCGGAGCGTTCGTCGCCCGCCACGGTTCGTGGAACCGGTCGAAGCGCGTCGCCTACGACGTCGCCTTCGTGCCGTTCAAGAACGCCAGGCCGGCGGGCGAGCCGCGGCCGTTCCTCTCCGGGTTCATGATCTCGCCCGACAGCAAGGACGTCTGGGGGCGCCCGGTCGGGCTGCTGCAGCTGCCCGACGGCTCGGTGCTCCTGACTGACGACGGCGGGAAGAAGATCTGGAAGATCGGCTACAAGGGCGCGCAGTCATCCGCGGCAGCGGCCCAGTGAATCCGAGCCGTCCGATCGTCGCACTCGCTGCCGGCTGCCTCGCCGCCGCGTTGCTGGCCGTGTCGCTGGCGTACGCGCAAACGCCGCGGCTGTTGATGTTCGAGGGCATGACGCTGATTACCGGCGACTCGACGCCGCCGATCGCGGGCGCGGGGTTCATCGTCGAGAACGGCACCATCACCCGCGTCGGAAAGCAGGGCGAGCTGACCGCGCCCGACGGCGCGGCGCGGATCGATCTGGGCGGCAAGATCGTCATGCCGGCGCTCGTCGACGTTCACGTGCACCTCGGCTACCGGCGGGAGGCGACCTTCACCGCGCTGAACTACACCCGCGCGAATATCGTCGACCAGCTGCAGCGGCTCGCCTCCAATGGTGTGGCGGCGGTCGGCAGCGCGGGTACGGACCGGGGCAACCTCGCGTTCACGATGCGCGATCGAGGAGTGGTGAACGGCGCCGCCGTCCGCACCGCGGGCCGCGGCATCGCACCGCCGGACGCGGGGCCGAATCCGCCGATGCGCGACGCGCCGTACGGCGTGTCGACCGCCGACGAGGCCCGGACGGCGGTGCGTGAGCTCGCCGCGAACAAAGTCGATTTCGTGAAGATCTGGGTCGACGATCGAAACGGCACCGTCAAGAAGCTGAGCCCGGCGCTTTATCGCGTCATCATCGAGGAAGCGCACACCAACAAGCTGCGCGTTGTCGCGCATATCGCCACGCTCGCCGACGCGAAAGAGCTCCTGCGCGCCGGCGTCGACGGCTTTTTCCACCCGGTCCGCGATCGCGAGGTGGACGACGAGCTGCTCGGCCTGCTCAAGCAGCGGCCGCAGGTGTTCTTCGCGCTGACGCTGTTCGCGCCACGGATGAATGCCTCCAGCACGCCGCCGCGGTGGCTGAACGAATCGCTGCGGTCGGGCCCGGTGACGGAGGAGGTTGCCCGGCTGCGCGAGCTCATCACCACGCGCAAGCCGGAGGCGGTCGAGGCGGCCCGCGCCGAGTGGGACCGGCTGGCGCGCAACGTCGTCAAGCTCAACGCGGCCGGCGTGAAGCTGGTGCTCGGCACCGACGTCGGCGGCGCGAGCGCGGGCGGGCTGTTCGGGTGGGCCGAGCACGTCGAGCTCGAGAACATGGTGATCGCCGGCCTCACGCCGGCGCAGGCGATCGCTGCCGCGACCAGCACCGCCGCGTCGGTCCTCGGCCTCGACAAGCTCGGGTCGATCGCCGCCGGCAAGAGCGCCGACTTCATCGTGCTCGATCGAAATCCGCTGCAGGACATCTCCAACACGCGGCGGATTGCGAACGTGTATCTGCGCGGACGCGAAGTGCCGCGCGGCCAGGGTGTCGGCCGCGGCCGGGAATAGGGCGGAGGGATTAGGGATTCGTTCCGATCAGGGATTAGGGCGAGCGGGGATTGGGGATCCGGCTAGTCCCTATTGAGAACTAATCCCCAATCCCTATCCCCTGACAAGCGAGGCATCCATGCATCGAGCGCTCTCTTCACTCGCCATCGTCATGCTCGCGTCGCTGACGCTGTCGTCGCAGACGCGCACGCCGGGACCGGTCGTCTATGAGGGCGCGCGATTGATCACCGGCGACGGCGGCGCGCCGATCGAGAACGGCGCCTTCCTCGTCCAGAACGGGCGCATCTCCGCGATCGGGCCGCGCGCCGACGTCAAGGCGCCGGCTGGCGCCGCGCGCGTGGATCTGACCGGCAAGACGGTGATGCCGGCGATGATCAACGCCCACGTCCACATCGGCTACGAGGGCTACACGACCTGGCGCGCCGAGAACTACACCGCGGAGAACGTGCTCGACCACCTGCAGCGCGAGGCGTTCTACGGCACCGCGGCGACGCAGTCGGTCGGCACCAGCCCCACCGAGGCGGCGCTGCAGTTCCAGCGCGATCAGCAGGCCGGAAAGTATCCTCCGGCGTCGCGCTTCTTCTTCATGCCCGGGATGGCGCCGCCCAACGGCGGGCCCGACGCGGTGCTGCGCGTGGCGACCAACAAGCTGCGGGTGATCAACGAGGTCGCGACCGCGGCCGAGGCGCGCGCCGCGGTGCAGAAGATGGCGGCGCAAAAAATCCAGGCCGTGAAGATGTGGGTGGACGATCGCCGCGGCACCTACCCGAAGCTGACCGAAGAGGCGTATCTCGCCATCCTCGACGAAGCGCACAAGCACAAGATGATCGTCCACGCGCATGCGACGACGCTGGCGGATCAAAAGGCGGTGGTGAAGGCGGGCGCCGACGTCGTCGTCCACATGGTGCAGGGTGAGAAGCTGGACGATGAGTACCTCGCGCTCCTGAAGGAGAAGAAGCCGTACTGGGCGACCGTCATCGGGCTCGGCGATCCGACCGGCGTCTGCCAGCCGGATCCCTTCTTCGAAGTCGCGCTGCCGGCCAAGGTGATCGCCGAGATCCGCGCCACGACCGAGCGGCGTCCGCTGGCGCCGAGCTGCGGGCCGCCGTCGCCGAACGCGCCGCGGCGCGAGGAGATCATGGCCTACAACTTTCCGCGGATGATCGCGTCCGGCGCGCGCATCGTGCTCGGCACCGACACCGGGATCCAGCCGGGCCACACGTTCGGATCGGGCGAGCACGTCGAGCTCGCGCGCTGGGTGCAGCTCGGGCTGTCGCCGTCGGATGCGATCGTCGCCGCAACCAAGCGGCCGGCCGAGCTGCTCGGCCTCAAGGACATGGGCACGCTCGCCGCCGGCAAGCGCGCCGACTTCATCGTCCTCGACGCGAACCCGCTCGACAACATCCTCAACACGCGGAAGATCGCGAGCGTCTACCTCGACGGTGCGAAGTTCGATCGCGAGGCGATGATCGCGCGGTGGAAGCGGGCGGAGCAGTCCCAGTAGGGGACGCCTAGTAGGGGACGGTCTTCAGACCGTCCCACCGCCCCTTCGTCTCTCACACATGGCCGACCCCATCAATCCATCCCCGCGGCTCTACGGCGAGCTCGCGGCGTGGTGGCCGCTCCTGTCCGACCCCGGCGACTACGTCGAGGAGGCGACCTTCTATCAGACACAGTTGCTGGCGGCCTGCGACGGTGAGGCGCGCACGCTCCTCGAGCTCGGGAGCGGCGGCGGCAACAACGCGTCGCACATGAAGGCGCGGTTCGACATGGTGCTCGTCGATCGGGCCCCCGGAATGCTCGCCGTGAGCCGCGCCTTGAACCCCGAATGCGAGCATGTCGAAGGGGACATGCGTACGGTCCGCCTCGGCCGCGAGTTCGACTGCGTCTTCGTCCACGACGCCGTCTGCTACATGACTACCCTCGCGGACCTGCGGCAGGCGATCGACACCGCGTATCTCCACTGCCGTCCAGGCGGCGCGGTGGTGTTCGCGCCCGATCACCTGCGCGAGAACTTCCACGGCTCCACCGATCACGGCGGCCACGACGTCGGCGCGCGGGCGCTGCGCTATCTCGAGTGGACATGGGACCCGGATCCATCGGACACCACCTACACCGTGGACTATGTGTACGTGCTGCGCGACAGCGACGGTTCGACCAAGGTCGAGTGGGATCGCCACATCGAGGGCCTGTTCGCGCGCGCCGACTGGCTGAGGCTCTTGTCGGAAGCCGGCTTCCGGCCGAAGATGGTGCCGTTCGACCACTCGGAGCTCGAGGCCGGATCGTACGAAATCTTCGTGTGCACGAAAGCCCGTGTAGACGACGGTCAACGCAGAATCCGCTGAACACGCTGAACTAAAATTCAATCAGCTTGTTCGGCGTTGAATGTTGCGGACAGCAGCGACGCAAAGTAGGGCATCCCTTTAGGGATGCCACAGCGAAGATATATTTGATTTTCTGCGGGCTCTGCGAGTTCCGCGTTGATCGTCGTGGACACGCAGCCGCGGATGGAGCATCTAGCTGTGAGGCATCTGTCGACCGAAGAACTGAACGCCGGGCTGGACGACATCCGGCGCGCGCCGAAAGACGAAGGCGTGCTCGAGCTGATCGTCCGCCGCCCGCGCAAGGGCGAGCGCGAGGTGCTGCAGGAAGGGCAGCTCGACGTGCACGACGGGCTGGTCGGCGACAGCTGGAAACTCCGCGGCAGCTCGCGCTCGGCCGACGGCCGCGCCCATCCCGACATGCAGATCAACATCATGAGCTCGCGGGTGATCGCGCTCCTCAGCCAGAACAAGGAGCGGTGGGCGCTGGCCGGCGATCAGCTGTTCCTCGATCTCGACCTCAGCGCTGAAAACGTCCCCCCTGGAACGCAGCTCGCCATCGGCTCGGCGGTGATCGAGGTGACGCCGGAGCCGCATACCGGCTGCGGCCAGTTCGTCGAGCGCTTCGGCCTCGAGGCGCAGAAGTTCGTCAACTCGCCGGTCGGCCGCGAGCTGCAGCTCCGGGGCATCAACGCCCGCGTCGTCCAGGCGGGCACCATCCGGGTTGGCGACGTCGCCAGGAAAGCGCGCGCGGCTTCATCAGCCGTGCGCGTCTGACGTGGCCGGCCCCCCGCAGCCGCCGCCAGAGGTCGCGGCCTATTACGCCGCGTTCGCGGAAGAGGATCGCCTGGCGAGCGGGCCGTCGCAGCTCGAGTTCGAGCGCACCAGGGAAATTCTCATCCGCATGCTGCCGCCGCCGCCCGCGACCCGATCCGCGTTTCGTCCAGATCCGCGACCGCGATCTCGAGACCGGGCAGCATCGCAACGACACCGGCCGGATCGAGTACTTCACCACCGCCTATTTCCATCGCCCCGAAGAGCTTCGTGCCGAGTTCGAGAGCGTGGGGTTCAGCGACGTTCAGGTGCTTGGCGTCGAGGGAATCGGGGAGTGGCTGACCGACTTCGACGAGCGATGGGCCGACCCGGCGCTGCGGTACGATCTGCTGGATGTCGCGCGCCGCCTCGAGGCCGAGCCGTCGATTGTCGGCATGAGCGCGCATCTGCTCGTCGTCGGACGGAGGGTGTGATGAGGACGCGTTCCGCCGCCGCCCTCGGGATCGCGCTGCAGCTCGGCGCAGGCGATGGCGGCCTCGCCAGCGATCTGCGCACCGGCATGCAGCTGACCTACGCGGCGGACGGACTCGATCAGCCGGCGTGGAATGTGGACGCGGTCGTTCCCCGAGCCGCGCTCAAGGAGAATGCGGACTGCGCGCGCCTACGCATCCGCCGCCAGGCCGGGCAGGCCGAAGCCGCCGAGGAGCACCTGTGTATCGAACGCCGCACGCTGTACGCCTGGAACGCGGCGCGATCCGAGTGGGTCGCGCAGCGCCCGGTCGGGGATGGCATGGAACTGTCGCTCCCCAGGCCGAACGGCGACACGGTGCGCTATGTCACCGGCGCCTGGAGCGAAGAACTGATCGGCGCACGGCGCCTGCGTGTGCTGGCGACGACCGTCACCACGATCGATCCGGCCGGGAAGCCGAAGCGGCGCCTCACGGAGCGGTACGCCGTGACCCTTGCGACCGCCACCGGCGGCCGGTTCGAGGTGCCGGATGCGGCTTCGCCGAACGGCTGGCGCACGGAGCAGACCTTCGAGCTCCGCGAGATTCGGTGACCTCATGAGGTCTGTGCCGCGCGAAGGACTCAATATCCTGCTGATCCTCCTCGGCATCTTCTCCGCCGCGATGGGGCTGAAGGGGTTCCTGCTGTCGAGCAACTTCATCGACGGCGGCGTCACCGGCGTGTCGATGCTGCTGGCGAAGTTGACGCCGTGGTCGCTCGCCGTCTGGCTGCCGGTCGTCAACGCGCCGTTCATCATTGTCGGCTACCAGCACATGGGCCGCGCGTTCGCCGTGCGGAGCGCGCTCGCGATTGGCGGCCTCGCGGTGGTGCTGGCCACGGTCCACTTCCCGGACGTGACGCCGGACCTGCTGCTGACCGCCATCTTCGGCGGGTTCTTCATCGGCGCCGGCATCGGCCTGGCCGTGCGCGGCGGCGCGGTCCTCGACGGGACCGAGATCGCGGCCCTCCTCATCAGCAAGCGGAGCGCGCTGCTCAAGGTCGGCGACGTCATCCTCCTCTTCAACATCGCGTTGTTCCTCACCGCGATGAGACTGCTCGGCGTCGAGCCGGCGCTCTATTCGATCCTCACCTATATCGCCGCGGCGCGGACGCTCGACTTCGTCATCTACGGGCTCGAGGAGTTCACCGCGATCACGATCGTGTCGAGCCAGAGCGCGGCGATCCGCGAGCGCATCACCGGCGAGCTCGGGCGCGGCGTGACTGTCTACAAGGGCTATGGCGGCCACACCGGCCACGAGCAGCAGATCCTCTACTGCGTCGTCACCCGGCTGGAGATCGGCAAGGTGAAGGCGATCGTCCGCTCGGTGGACGAGAACGCGTTCGTCGTCTCGCACGCGCTCGCGGATGCGGAAGGCGGTGTCGTGAAGCGGCCGGCGCTGCACTGAGATCTCTGCGCGGCGTGTACTCGACACAGAGGACACGAAGGACACAGAGGGTTTCTTTCTCAGGCGTACTTTCGAACCTGTTGTTTCGCCCTTTGTGTCCTCCGTGTCCTTCGTGTTGAGTACAAGCCAATGAAAGCAGACTAGTGTCCCAAGTGGGTCTCAATCCGCCGGTCGGGCACCAGCCACATCAGTGCGACGCCGACGTAGATCGCGTCGGCGATCAGCTCATTC
>Ga0207701_10004200_pt1 | contig 14659 bp, 13 predicted proteins | sample KBSSwiSSwithPhiX_FD_184294 | JGI IMG/M metagenome (GOLD analysis project Ga0207701, IMG submission 184294) | Switchgrass rhizosphere bulk soil microbial communities from Kellogg Biological Station, Michigan, USA, with PhiX - S5 (SPAdes) (version 2) | ecosystem: Environmental > Terrestrial >... | reverse complement strand
GCAGCGTACTGAATGGAATCATGAACAAGGCCGCGATAATCACCACTACAATGCCGCTGCGCACTTCCATTTTCCGCCAGCTGAACTTCCAACCTTCGATGATGCTTTGACCGAAAGTTTCTTTATGGCTCTCGGCGCCATCCATGGGCGACCTGTAACGGGACGAGCTCATCTGCATCGTCCATACTGTTGCCATGAAGAAAAAAACTGCTTGCACGCTGTACGAAAAACCGGTGCCAAAAATTGAGATCAGCACACCTGAGAGTGCCGGGCCCGTGCTGCGCGCCATATTGAAAACTACTGCATTGAGTCCGATCGCATTGGTTAGATTTTTTGCCGGGACGCTGTCGGAAATCATCGCCGCGCGCGAGGGTTGGAGAAAAACTTGCACGCAGGCCATCAAAAAAGCCGTGACATAAACATGCCACGGCTCAATCAGCTCAGTAAAAATCAGCACGGCGGTGATTGTATATAAAAATCCGTTCGCGAATTGCGCCCCGACGACTTGAAATTTCCGCGAGTAACGGTCGGCGGTGCTACCGGCGATCGGCGACAACAATAGAAAAGGGATCGCCTGAATGCCGCGCACCATGCCGAGTTGAAGCGCCGAATTGGTTAGCTCGTAGATCAACCAACCGCGCGTCACCTGATCCATCCAGGTGCCCATGGACGCGAAGACCTGACCGTACCAAAGAAGCCGGTACTCGCGGTGGCGTAGCGCTTCGAAAGCACGCAAGCGAACCAGGAGGTCGAGCGGGTATGAAAGCGTTTCTTTCGCCGGATCAACGTCGGAAAGTTTTTCTTGCTTGACCGATGTCGAGCGCAGAGCAGTCTCCAAACTGGCCGGAGAAAACGAGTGTTCTCGTGGACTCTAGAGCCGGTGAGTTGCTTATTTCGTATATCACGCGCATCGCCTGACCGTCTACCGATCGAACCGGAGAATCGTTCTCGAATGCTATCGGTTACATCTGGCGGGTGTACCGATTTTCTTATCTCTCGGAAATGACCGAACGGTTTTCGCCGAAATAAGAATCGCACCTCCGCGTTTAGAAAAAACATGTCTATTTTCCGTCTGCCGTCCTGGCGCGCCGCTTGCTCAAACGGAACACCGAGTAATTCGCAGGGAGGAATTGCAATGCACAAACATCGTCTTCATGGAGTGATCGTCGGCGGAATCTTTGCTGCGTTAATCACCTGGGTGGCCGGATCGGATACCGTGGCCGAAGGTGGCTTTGCTTTATTGGCTTCCGTGGTATTCGGCTTATCCGCGGGTCTTTGCATTGGGGCTTTGATCGCCGCCAATTTCTTTCTGTTGGCCGGCGAAGAAGAGCATACAGCCGTGAAGCCGACTGCCACGCCGGTTGAGCTCCGCCACGCAGCGTAAGTCATCGAGACGTCGTTAGCGCAGTTCACTCTCCGTCGCCCATTAAATCCTCTTTCCCCTTAGCCAAAGGGGAAGAGGAGGATTTTTGGTGCCTGTCGTCTTGGCGTGGCTGTTCCCGCTCCGACGACATCTTATGGCGTCTTCTTCACTCCTGACCGGATGCCGAAAATCTGCCGCGAGCGTTTACTTCTCACCCCGCCTGCAAAATAGATTATAATCAGCGCCAGCGGAATTCTCCCCATTATTTCGATCAAGGAGATGAGAATGAACGGTGTGCGTTTTTGTTTCGGCTCGGTCATCGCGCTTCTGATCTGGCTGACACCAACCATCAGTATCGATGGCGCGGAATCGGCTCCTGTGCTGACCGCACGAGAAACCGGCGTCGCCTTGTATGCCCGGCAAGATGCTGAAACCGATCGCATCGCCACTCTGGAAAAAGACGAAATCCTCGTTCCGATCGCCGAGTCCGTTGGCGGCGAGGTCTGGTACATGGTGCGGACCAAACGAGGGTTGACCGGCTGGGTACGCGCTATCGATGTGGTCATCAGCAACGAAGCAAAAGATAATTTCCGGGAGAAGGAGCCCGGTTCGTCCACGTGGAGCGCGCGTAGCTCTGAAGGGCGCATTTTCAGCGGCACCTGGACTGTCGCGCCGAATGCGACCAGCGAAAGCGCGGCTGGCGCATGGACGTTGAATGGTGCAAACGGGACGACAACCATGCACGGCACCTGGAGTGCGGACAAACACTCGACGGGCTGGAATGGCGTGTGGCATGCCGCTGTCGAAGGCCGCGAAACCGAGTATTCCGGGAGTTGGTCCGCTGATTTTCCATACGTGCGCAACGCGCGCTTTTCCGAGCTATTTGCCGCCGCGGCGAAACAGGCGATCAGCGGTTTGTGGACCGGCGGCAGCGAATCCGGAAGCTGGTCCATCCGTGTAAGTAATTGATCGCGGCGCATATTTTTCACCCGCTCGCTATCCCGCTATAAATTTCGCAGCGACCTTGAAGACCATTCTCTTCTCGTGCTAGCAATTTGCTGCTTGCTTGCGCGGTAATTGAAGAAACAGTGCGCCTTCAGCAAAAATTGTGGAAACAATCTGGTAGCGACTCGATGGTTCGCTCCCATAAACGCCTGCTCGCCTTGCTCGGGATGCTCTTTGTTCTGGTGTTGCTGACGACGGTTTTGTATATGGCGGGAATGTCTTACCTCGAAGGCAAGCCGCGCGGGTTTTGGGACGCTTTGGAATGGGCGGGCGAATCGCTCTCAACCACCGGCTACGGCCGCGATTCCAACTGGAGCCATCCGCTCATGGTGTCCTACGTCGTCCTGGTGCAATTTATTGGCGTATTTCTGGTTTTCCTGGTCTTTCCAATCTACTTGATTCCTTTCTTCGAGGAGCGGTTCGAAACCAGGCTACCAAAAGAACTCCCCATGGTCCGCGACCACGTGGTCATCTTCGACTACGGCGCGCCAGTAGCCACGTTGCTGACCGAATTGGAACAAGCCAACATCGCTACCGTCGTCATCGAAGAAGACGAAAACGACGCGCGCCGCCTACACGAACAAGGCCATCGAGTGATATATGGCAATCTGGATGAAGGAGTGCTGCAAAGAACGCACCTGGATCACGCTCGAGCATTGATCGTCAATAGCACTGACGATCGAAACGCCGCGACGATTCTGGCGGCACGGCAGCTTGGCTTTAAAGGCGAAATCTTGGCGTTGGTCGAAGATCCGTATCATCGTCAGCCGCTTATTCTGGCCGGCGCCACCGGCGCATACACACCACGGCACGTACTTGGCGCCGCACTCGCCGCCCGTGCCAGTCAGAAAGTCAGCCCGACGGTGGCGGGAATTCAACACCTGGGTCAGAAACTCCAGGTTGGCGAAGCGCGCATCATGCGGGACAGCGTGCTCGGCGGTAAAACCTTGGCCGAAGCAGACTTTGGCCAGCATACGGGCGTTACCGTCATCGGCCAATGGATCGGTGGCAAGTTGATCACGCCGCCGAGCCCTGAGATGCGTCTCGAACCTGGCGGCATCCTGGTGCTCGTCGGCAATGCCGAAAGTCTGCAGCGCTTCATGAGCCTTTGCGCCGGAGCTCGGCAGTTGCGTCGGCACGGGCCATTTTTGATCGCCGGGGCCGGAGAGGTGGGTCGCAAAGTCGCCGAGTTGTTGACCGATGCGGGCGAAGAAACTTTTCTCATCGACACACAACCGGGCCCCGCTGTGAATCGGGTCGGTAACGTGCTCGATACACAACTGCTGAAACAAGCGGGAGTCGAAAATGTCCAGGCCGTGATCCTGGCGCTGAACACCGATTCCACGACGCTCTTCGCCACGGTTATTTTCAAAGATCTCGCCCCCGATGTTCCGGTGATTGCGCGAGTGAACCGAGCTGAAAACGTCGAGAGAATCTACGCTGCTGGCGCAGATTTCGCGCTTTCAATCAGTCAAGTTTCCGGACAACTCCTCGCCTGGCGACTGCTTGGCAAAGAGTCCGTTGCCGTGGATCCCGAGCTCCGCGTCATCAAAGTGTCGACCCGCGGCCTGGAAAAGTATCATCCCGGGCACTCCGATATTCGCGTCAAAACAGGCTGTACGGTTGTCGCCATCGAGCGCGGTGAACAGTTGCTGGTCGAATTTCCTCGCGATTTTCATTACGAGCCGGACGATGCAGTCTATATCTGCGGCAGCGCCGAGGCGGCGCAGAAATTTTTCGAGGTGTTTCCTCAGGAATAGCCAAGTCGCGGGTTGCGCTCACGATCGCACGGGCGTTGACAAAAACGCTGAGGAGGCCATGGCCCCGGAAAAAAGGCGCGTCCATTTTTCGATGCTGCGTAGCTATCAGCTGGCGGACCTCATCACGCTGGCCAATGGCGCGGCAGGAACCTCTTCGGTATTCGCCGCCATGAGCTATTTGACCGCCCCCGAGCATTGGCGCATTTATCTCGCGCTCGCGCTTTTGCCGCTGGCGCTAGTTCTGGACATTGCCGACGGCAAAGTCGCGCGCCACCACCTGGAGCAGTCTCTCTTCGGACAAGAACTGGATTCGCTGGCCGACATCGTAAGCTTTGGGGTCGCCCCCGCCGCCCTCGCCTACGGCTTGGGTATGCGCGGAGCGGTGGATGTGCTTTTACTGATTTTTTTTGTGACCTGCGGCATCAGCCGATTGGCGCGCTACAATGTCACCGCGGCCGAGCTTGCCGGTCCTGCCGGCAAGGTGAGATATTACGAGGGAACGCCAATCCCATCGAGCCTGGTTCTCGTTGCCCTGCTTGCCCTGTGCGTGTTTTTTGATCGGATCGGCGACAAATTGCCGCTCGGCGTGCTCGAGATTGCCGGCGCTAACTGGCATCCGCTCTCGCTGGTTTTTTTCATCAACGGCTGCACTATGATCAGCAAAACCTTGCGGATTCCAAAAATATAACCGGCTTTATGATAGAGCCTGACACCCAGACCGTCACTGAATTCTGTGGCAAGCGAGTAGATGCGTGACGATTCGTGCGGTCATTTTCGATTTCTTCGGCACGTTGGTCGACGATTTCGTCGCGTCCACCGGCCAGATGACTCCTGATCTCGCTACGGCTCTGAACGCGCCACATGACCAGTTCGTAGAGCTCTGGCGCAAAACATCGAACCTTCGTATCGACGGCACATTTCAGTCGGTCGAAACAGCCTTAGAGCACGTTTGCGCTGCCATCGGCGTTCAGCCAACAGCCGAAGAAATGACGAAAGCGGTCGAGATTCGACTGAATCAGATCAGGCGTGCGCTCAATCCCAAACCAGATGCAATAGCTACACTGCAAGCGTTGAAGCAGAGTGGCTACAAAATCGGCCTTCTCAGCAATTGTTCCATTGAGATTCCGATCCTGTGGCCCGAGTTCCTATTTACCCAATTCGTAGACTCGGCCGTTTTTTCTAGCCGCGAGCATCTCAAAAAACCCAACCCGCGTATCTTCGATCTCGCGTGTAAACGCCTCGGCGAAATTCCCCAGCAATGTCTTTACATCGCGGACGGAGAAAACCATGAGTTAAGCGTGGCCAGTAGTATCGGGCTGCGTCCAGTGCTGATTCGAAACTTCTCTGCGAATTTGCGAAAAGACCTCTTTCGCGAAGCTACAGAATGGAAGGGTTTGGCCATCTCGTCACTTTCTGAAGTATTGAACGTTCTAAACCATTCTCCTGTCCGGTCATAGGCAACCTATCGAAGCTTACGGAAAGTTCGGAACCCCGGTATGCTCCCTTAACCATAAACGAACTGGGTTGGTTCGATCAAACTTAACAAATCACCGGCACTTTCCAGAGATCACATTTAGCTCTCTTCTTTCTCTCATTCGAGGGCAGTGAGTTTTTACGGCATCCGGCCCTGCTCGCTGTAATGACGCTAGTTGGTTGTCTTTGCGAGCTTATTTGCTGTAGAGAGTGCTCAATGCGGATACGTTGTCTGCTCTGTGCTTTGGCGCTCAGCCTGATTTACGGCTTGCCGCAATTTTCCTGGGCCGAGGAAAAAGTCCACGTTGCGATTTCCAATTTCTCTGCCTCATACATCCCGATGCAGCTCACGCAGAAACGAGGCTTTTACGCCGAAGAAGGCTTGAGCGTTGAGCTGATCTTAATGGCGGGCCTTACCAGTACCCGCGCGCTCATCGGCAATAGCGTGGAGTTTGGCTCAGCGAGCAATCCCACAGCGGCGGTCCAAGGCGCTAAGTTAAAAATTCTCATGGTGTTCAACGATAAGCCGCCCGGGGAATTCATCGTACAGCCCGGTATTAGGACTATGACCGAATTGCGTGGCAAGCGAGTTGGAGGTTCGACGGTGGGAAGCCTGGATTACGGCTGGCTCAGAGAAGTACTGCCAAAATTTGGTCTGCAACTCGAGAAGGACGTCAACTTTGTTCCGGTTGGCTCAACAAGCTCACGTTATGCGGCGCTGCGCGCGGGCAGCATTGATGCCGCATCCTTAAGCCCGCCGTCGAGCCTTTTGGCTCAATCGGCCGGTTACCCGACGCTGTTTCGGTTTGCCGATCACTTAGAGGACATTCAAGCATCCATTGTCGCGAGCGACGATCGGCTCGCGCGTCAAGCTGATCTGGTGCGCCGCTTCATGCGCGCAACGGTCAAGGGACAACGCGTGTACTTGACAAATCGGCAGGCAGGGATTGCCGCTATCATGGAATTTACCCGGCAAAAAGACCGCGACTTGAGCGCGCGTGTATACGATGATCATATGAAAACCATCGCGCGCGACGGCACAATTTCCGAGAAGTTACAGCGCATCGTTATTGAACGCAGCAAAAGATTCACCGCCGTGACGCGTGAGGTCCGGCCCGAGGAGATCTTTGATTTTTCTTTTCTGCAGCGTGCTCAGGCGGAAGTCACGCAAAGCGGATGGACCCCGTAGATCCTGAGGAGCGCGGAGCGCACTCCTTTTATGCCTCTGGCGGAGACCGCACGCACCGGCAGGTGAGCGCGCTGCAGCGGATTGAGAAAGCTCACGCTACCTAATCGCAAGTCGAGTTGCTCGCGATTCTTCAGCGAGAGCGGTATCGCCTATGTCGACGTCCCGCCCGGGGACATTCGAGCTGACGGAGTATTACTGGATCTAGCCAAGATGACGATTGAAAAAGTCGCGAAATGGAGTGGCGATCGTTTCGTTCTTTGCCAAGAGGCGGAGGTCGTTGGCTAAAACAAGCGGAGAAATAACCTTGTCTCCTGCTGACACCCTAGGAGGCGCCATCCTGTAGTTTCCCGAACGTTAGCCCAACAGGCTGATCCAATGATCTACGACAAGTTCAGTCGATTTTATGATCTGGTCATGGGCGATCGCTCGGATGCGGCCACATACCTCACCGACCTTATCGGTCGTTATAACCCCAAGACCAAAAAAGTTTTAGAGATCGCTTGCGGTACGGGAAGCATTTTAGGGCTGCTGTCGGAGTCTTACGAGGTTACCGGGTTGGACCGATCCGGCGCCATGCTGGCGGTCGCTCGGAAAAAGCTTCCGCACGTGCGGTTCTTTCGCCAAGACATGACTCGCTTCCGTATTGCGGCTCGTTTTGATGCGATCATTTGTGTGTTTGATTCGATCAATCATCTGCTGCGCCCAGCCCATTGGTGGAAAGTCTTTTATCGAGTGGCCAGACATCTTCACAACGACGGTGTCTTTATTTTGATGTCAACACTCTGGGCAAACTGCAACGCCTCGCCGATGGTCCCGCCTGGGAAAAATGGTTCGGTCGGGATCTAGCAATCATCAAAGTCAAAACACAGCCAGGCGGACGATTCGAATGGGACGTCAAAATTTTCGAGCACGAAGCCCGGCACGATTACAAATTGCTCCATGAGAAAATCCAAGAAATCGCCCTTCCGAAGCGGCAAATTGTGGAATCTCTGCGGCGTTACTTCAGGCAAGTCAAAGCTCTCGATCCGTTCGGTTTCAGAGCTTCGGATCAGTCCGAGCGCCTCTATTTCGTCGGCAAAGCGCCTCGTTCGGATTGACCGGCACGGTACATATCATCTCGGTCTATTCCGCTCGATCCTTTTCTCGTGCTAACCTCTGCTGCAAACTGGAAACGATTTAGGAGTTACGACTAGACAATGCAGCAGAAAACGGCCGACGAATTTACCCATCCGCAAGGTTTTCTATCCCTGGCGAAAAACGTCGGGATCAAAGATTCGACGCTTGACTTGGCCGTCATCTATTCGACCGTGCGCGCCCGCGCGGCGGCGATGTTCACACGCAATCGTTTTCCCGGCGCTCCGGTAATCGTCGGGCGAAAGCACATCGCCAAAGGCTTCGTTCAGGCGCTGGTCGTCAATAGCAAAAACGCCAACGTAGCGATGGGAAAACAAGGCATCGACAACGCCATCGAGACCTGTCGGATCGTCGGGGAAGAATTGAGCATCGATCCTTACGAAGTGCTGCCCTTTTCGACGGGTGTGATCGGGCGACCGCTGCCGATGGAAAAAATCCGCGCTGGGCTGAAAGGCATTCGCAGCGAGCTTAAGCCGGAAAATCTCAGACTCGCCGCGGAAGCGATCATGACCACGGATACATCACCCAAATACTATTCGTGTCGTGTCGGCCGAGCGATCATTGCGGGCATCGCTAAAGGCGCGGGCATGATCGAGCCGAACATGGCGACGATGCTCGTGTATTTGATGACCGATGCCGAATTACCCAAGCCGGGGCTGCGCCCAATGCTAAAGCGGGTGGTCGATCGCACGTTCAACTGCGTGAGTATCGATACCGATACGAGCACGAGCGACACCGTCGTGCTGATGGCCAACGGACTCGCCGGCAGTGTAAAACTCGGAGCATTCGAAAAGGCTCTGTTCGACGTCTGTGAATATTTGACCAGAGAAATCGCGCGCGGCGGCGAAGGCGCGACCAAACTGATTACCGTCGATGTCAGCCGTGCGAAAAGCGATATACAGGCAAAACGCGTGGCCAAATGCGTGGTCAATTCGCCGTTGGTGAAGACCGCAGTTTATGGCTGCGATCCCAATTGGGGTCGTGTCATTGCGGCGGTGGGAAAATCTTTCGATCCAAGCATCGAACCGGGGAGAGTGACCATTCGCTTCGGCGCAACCGAAGTATTCAAAAAAGGCTCACCGGTCGCATGCGATCTCGAGGCGGTCAGAAATTACCTTCGCCAATCCGAAGTGATAATCACGGTAGAATTGGGATTGGGAAAAGCCTCGGCGCGCGTCTGGGGATGCGATCTGACCGAAGGTTACATTAAAGAAAACGCCTACTACACGACGTGAATGGTGCCTGAGAAAATCGCTGGAATGAGACAACGATGATTCGCCAACTGTCCCACTTCGTTCTTCAAAGTGGCCGCGTTATCGACCCCGCCGCTGGCAGGGATGGCATACTCGATATCCGCGTCCGCGATGGGAAGATCGAGGCGATTGGCGCTAACCTCGCTATTGACGGTGCAGCGGTGATCGACGTCAAAGACCATATCGTCACCCCCGGATTGATCGACGTTCATCTCCATCTCATGAAAGGCCTTGGGGCCTTTGGCGTTGATCCGGACATTTTCGGAGTGGGCTCGGGAGTCACCACCGTTGTCGATGCCGGCAGCGCCGGCCACACTCTGCTCAATGTCTTTCGCAATTACGTGACGGATACCGCCAAGACGCGCGTGCTGAATTATATCAATCTTTCCACCCTTGGCGGCGTTAGCGGTCCCGGCTACAGCATTCTTGCCGATCCGCGCCTAATCGATGAAGCGAAAATCGAGCAAGCGGTGGAAGCGAATCGCGACATCATTGTCGGGATTAAAATCATGGCTACGGGCGGGGCGCTCGGCGCGCAGGGACTAAAGCCGTTGGAGCGAGCGCGCAAACTCGGCGATGCGCTCAAGTTGCCGCTGCTGGTTCACATCGGCGAGAGTTGGACCAAAGATACGGAACCCGTGCACGTCGGCGATGTCCTGAAGTATCTGCGCGCCGGTGATATTGTCACCCACATGTTTACCGTCCATCCCGGCGGGTTGCTTGACGGCAACGGCAAGCTCTGGCCGCAAGTGCGCGACGCGAAGGCATCGGGCGTGCTCATGGACGTCGGCCATGGTCTGCACAATCTAAACTTTGATGTCGCGCGCAAGGTGCTCGATCAAGGGCTGCATCCGGACGGTGTTTCGACAGACGGTCATCGCGGCAACCGCGCCGGTCCCGTTTACGACCTGCCCACTACCATGGCCAAATTGATGGCTCTCGGTTTTTCTTTGAATCAGGTGATCGAGATGGCGACGATCAATGCGGCAAAGCTTCTGGGTCGCGCCGGGAAGCTCGGCACGCTGGAGATTGACCACCCGGCAGAGCTTTCAGTTTTAAAAGTCGAAGAGCGTGACTGGAAAGCCGTCGATTCACAGAAGGGAACGATCCCCGCGCATCAGGCGATCACGCCGGTCTATGCGATACGCGGCGATGTGGTTCACGCCGCTGTTCCAACTGAACGACCATAAACCTTACCGTTTTTTTCTCGTACTCGTGCTGCCGAAAATAGATCCAAGCACGCCGCGAATAATTTCCCGACCCAGCTGAGTTCCCATCGCCCGAACCGCGCTTTTACCCGCGGCCTCTAAGAGAGACCCGGCCTCCGACTGCCAGCTCGCGCTGCCTTGGGAACCAGTTTGGTCTGCTCCAGCCTGCGGCGCCCGCAACTTGAGCATCTCATACGCCGATTCTCGGTCGACGATTTTCTCATAATGGCCATAAAGCGTCGACTGTTTGATCACCTGTTCACGTTCCGCGCCGCCGAGCGGCGGCAATTGGCTTTGCGGCGGAAATATTAGTGCGCGATCGACGGGGTTCGGCTGACCCTTCTCATCGAGAAAGGAAACCAGGGCCTCGCCGACGCCTAGTTCCGTGATCACCTTCTCCACGTCGATTTTTTTATTTGGCCGAAATGTCTGGGCGGCGGCTTTGACCGCTTTCTGATCACGCGGTGTAAACGCCCGCAACGCGTGCTGGACGCGATTGCCGAGCTGACCGAGCACGATGTCCGGCACGTCCAGTGGATTCTGCGTGACGAAATAAACACCGACGCCTTTCGAGCGCACCAAGCGGATCACCTGCTCTATTTTTTCCATCAACACGCGCGGAGCGTCATTGAAAAGCAGATGCGCCTCGTCGAAGAAAAACACCAGCTTCGGTTTCTCCGGATCGCCGACTTCGGGAAGACGCTCGAACAACTCCGAAAGCAACCACAGCAAAAAAGTGGCGTAGGTCATCGGCGCATTGATAAGTTGGTCCGCAACGAGGATATTGACCATGCCGCGGCCTGCGGAATCGGTTTGCAGAAGGTCGTCGAGATCGAGCGCCGGCTCGCCGAAAAATTTTTCGCCGCCTTGCTCATCAAGCGCCACCAGACCGCGCTGGATCGCACCGATGCTGGCAGCGGAAATATTTCCGTATTGCGTTTTGAATTGTGCAGCGCTATCGCCGACATGCTGAAGCATAGCTCGAAGGTCTTTCAGATCGAGCAACAGAAGTCCGTTATTGTCGTCGGCAATTTTGAATACCAGCTGTAGCACCCCGCTCTGGATCTCGTTCAAGTTGAGCAAGCGGGACAACAGCAGCGGTCCCATCTCAGAAACCGTCGTTCGCACCGGATGGCCCTGCTGGCCGTAAACGTCCCAGAAGACGGTCGGGAAACCGGAGAACTGAAAGTCCTCGATTTCTAATTGTTTCAATCGTTCTTTGATCTTGGGATTCTCCTGACCAGGCTTGGCAATCCCCGAAAGGTCGCCTTTGACATCAGCCATAAACACGGGCACGCCGATGTTGCTAAAATGCTCGGCGAGAACCCGTAATGTGACGGTTTTTCCAGTGCCTGTGGCTCCCGCGATCAGCCCATGACGGTTCGCCATCGCGGGCAGCAATAGCTGAAGAGCGCTCCCTTTGGCGATTGGTAGACCTTCTGACATCGGGTTACTCCTTTGCTTATCGGCTAGTTACCAAGGCGTTCGATAATAATTCGCCGGCGCAAACCAGTCGTTTGTATATAACCCAGCGCCAGCGTGAATGAAAACTCGACATTGCGCGTCCAAGTCGCAGAACGGAAAACGGGAGTTTTGTCGAGCGGAGGGCGACATCATAGTTTTTCGTTCCACAAAACCAACAACAATCCACAAGGGGGATTACTGAATGAAACGTATTCTGGGTGTATTGATCGCTTCCATGTTTCTTTCCACGGCGGCTTTCGCGGCAGACGCCGTGAAGGATGAGAAAGTAAAGTCAGAAAAAACCGAGAAGACCGCGGAAAAAGGCGAAAAGACGAAGGGCGAAAAGGGTGAGAAGTCCAAGGGCGCAAAGTCGAAGAGCGAAAAGGGCGAATCGACCAAGAGCGAAAAAGCCAAAGAGAAGCCCGACAGCAAGATGTAGATCCCCGTTCCAGACGGCGCGAGCGAGACGGCCCTCCCCGTTTTGCTTGCGCCAGTTTCCTACTACAGCCGCGGCCTTTCTTGCGGTTTACTTTTATTCCACGTTTTTTAATTCTGTTTCTCATGTGAATTTCTCCGGCGCCGCCGGCGTCTAACTATCGAGTTTTCGTGGAGGTATCATTTTTGCTGAAGAATTCCATCAACCGAGGGGGTTACGATGAAGCGTCAATTGGGGCTTATTTTGGCCGTGTTATTTTTGAGCGCCTCTTTCGCTCTAGCGAAAGATTACCAAGTCACCGGGCCGGTGGTAGACGTCAAAGACGATGCTATCATCGTGAAGAAAGGCAATGAAAACTGGGAAATCGCCCGCGATAAGGACACAAAAACCAGCGGTGAGGTGAAGAAGGGCGATCGGGTAATGATCAAATATAAGATGACCGCCACGAGTATTGAAGGCAAGGAACCCGCGAAAGGCAAATCCGACACCAAGGCAACCAGCGACAGCAAGAGCAAAACTAAGTAACTCGCATAGATTCCACTCCTCCACGTGATCTCGGACCCGGGTCGCCCAGCGAGCCGGGTCTTTTTTTGCTACCTTTTCTTTTGCGGACGCTTTTGCTAGGTTCTTAAGGTCATCATTGGAAATTTCTCCATGCCTGCGCATCCGGATGTCACTATCGTTCATAGCTCTGATCTGCATCTCGGCACAGACGATAGCTTTAGCGATAAAGATCGTCTTGCGGCACTTCCGAGAGTTTTATCCGCGGCCGCCGAAGTGGAAGCCGATGTAGTCGTACTTGCGGGCGATTCCTTTGATAATCATCGCCAGCCGCTGGAGCTTCTCGAACGCGCCGCGGGTATGCTCCGAGATTATGCTCGCCCGGTAGTCATTCTTCCGGGGAACCATGACCCGCTAACGCCGGATTCGGTTTACCGTCGCGGCGGCCTAGGTTTGATTCCCAACGTTACCATTCTCGGATTGAACGTCGAAAAAGCCGCATTATTCGACGAGTTTGAGTTGGAGATCTGGGGCCATGCGCATTTTGATTATTCGGACATGTCTCCCTTGGCCAACCCGCGCCCGCGTACTACGCGCTGGCAGCTTGCGGCTGCCCACGGTCATTATGTCGACGAGGCGCGCGATCCCAATCGGTTGATCGGCTCCTGGCTGATTCACCGGGAAGAGCTGATTGCCACCGCATCGGACTACGTGGCTCTTGGACATTGGAATCAGTGTACCCAAGTGGGCGACGGGCAAATCCCCGCGCACTATTCGGGATCGCCGGAATACACAGGCACTGTGAATGTCGTTCGGCTGCGCAGCAGTGGAACAGTTGAAATCGGCAAGGCAACATTGAAATAGCGTTTCCGGTCAATAATCACACGAGTCTCTCTCTCTACGATCTCGTCGAACCGCTTACGCCGGCAGCAGCAACCGGGCCTCGTCTGCATCGACTACCGGGTTTTTCGGCCGCTTACTTTCGAGCACGCGTACAACCTCCTGAGCCGCGCCCCACTCGCCGCGCTCCGCCGCTTCGAAAGTAACCGCACCCAGATGCGGCGTCCACAAAACATTGTCGAGCTTCATAAGCGAATGATTTTTGATTGGCGGCTCATCCGCAATGACGTCGAGGGCGGCTCCGGCGATTTTCTTATCCTGTAGGGTTGCGCAGAGCGCGTTCTCGTCCACGATTCCGCCCCGGGCCGCATTGATGAGATAGGCCGAATCTTTCATCAGCGCCAGTTCCTTGGATCCAATCATGGCGCGGGTTTCGCGATTGAGCGGACAGTGAATCGTCACGAAATCGGATTCAGTGAGCAGTTCTTCCAGGTCGATCCATCGCCCGCCGATCGCGGTCACATGCGACTCCGGAATATAGGGATCACAAACCAGCAAAGCCATTTCGAAGGCGCGCCCGCGCAGAGCGACCCGCATACCGATATTGCCCAGCCCCACGATCCCAAGCGTCTTGCCCGCCAGCTCTGTGCCGATGAATTTGAGGTAATCGCTCCAGCGATTGCCCCTCACGGCCCGATTCGCCACATGGGTGTGGCGCACCAGCGCGATCATCTGGCCAAATACCAGTTCCGCCACCGAAACGGCGTTGCTGCCGGGCTGATTGGTCACCCAAATCTTGAATTCTTTGGCGGCTTCCAAATCGACCCGCGAGGGATCGACGCCGACACCAGTGCGGGCAATAATTTTTAGTCGTCCGCCGCTCCGTTGCATTTGCTCCCGCGTGATCTTTCCCTTGCGGCTGATCACGGCGTCGGCGCGGACCACTTCCAATTCCCAGCGCTGCGGCTCGACCCAGGGATTGACCACGACCAAATCGACGCGCTCACGCAGCCATTTGAGCACTTCCGCTTGA
>Ga0207701_10004199_pt1 | contig 14661 bp, 16 predicted proteins | sample KBSSwiSSwithPhiX_FD_184294 | JGI IMG/M metagenome (GOLD analysis project Ga0207701, IMG submission 184294) | Switchgrass rhizosphere bulk soil microbial communities from Kellogg Biological Station, Michigan, USA, with PhiX - S5 (SPAdes) (version 2) | ecosystem: Environmental > Terrestrial >... | reverse complement strand
CGCTTGCGGTGGCCGGCCGGCGGCGACGAACTCGACCATCATCGTCTCGGCGGGTACGCGGCCCGCGGTGATCGTGAGCGAATGGTCCATGCCGGGCACGATGCGCATCTCCGCGCCGCGATAGGGCTTCAGGCCCGCGCCGTCAGCGCCGAATTCGGCGGCGAAGGCTTCGATCTCCTCCTTGCCGTCGGAGAACAGGAAAAGCGTGCGCACGCCGCGGCGCGAGAGATCGGCCATGGCGCGGTGTGCGAAGCTCTGCGACGGGATCCGCGACCGGTTCATCGAACACCACGGTCAGATCGTTGCTGTCAGGCGCACTCTCGACTCGGTACTGCGAGGCGCGGGTCATCTCGATGACCACCTGGGTCACCAGGGCCGACTTCGGGCTCAACCCGATGCGCACGTCCCCCACCGGCCCCTGCTTGACCGTCGTCGTAGTCCGGACCGAGGAGGTGACGTTCGGCAGGTCGATGACCAGACGATGCGCACCCTTGGTCTCCTCCTGCACGTTGGTCGCCACGAGGCGTCCGGTGCCGAGGAGCGAGATCGCCGTGGCCGTCCCCCGCTGCATCACGCGGACGTCGCGGATCGCGGAGGCCGGACCGGCCATGCTGATCATTCCCGACTGTGAGGTGACGCCGTTCTCCGGCCGGTCGGCTTCGACCGTGATGATGTTGCGCGAGCTGCGCACCCGCGGCCGCATCGGCTGACTGAGGGTCAGCCGCACGCGCGCGATATCCGCGCCATCCACCGCGTGTGCACTCTCGACCTGCACCGCCGCCACCGGGTTGCGCGGATCGGGGGTGAACTGGTCGGAGAAGCCGGTGGCCACGACGTCGCGCAGCTCCAGCACGAGCACGCGCGGGTCGGGCTGCGACGTGACGTAGGGGACCGGATCCGACGCTTCGATGGTGACCACGCCCGCGCGGCTGTCCACGCGTGACGCGATCTTCTTCAGCGTCGCGGCATCCGGCCGCACCGCTCTGGCGCCGACCGGGGTCATGACGCTGAGAGCGAGAGCGCTCACTCCCACCATTGCCGAGAATACATACCTTAGTCGCATTGTTGCGTTCATCCGTGAAGGAGTTGACGATCCTGTCCTTAGTTCGTCCCGTCCGTGTGCCGAAGCATCTTGCGGACCTCGCGCTCCTTCTGCTTGGAGAGCGGGTCGTTCACCTGCTGTTGAATCAACATCATCTCGCTGGTGATCGTGCGAATCGTGCCGTCCGCCAGCTTGTCGCCGGTGCGCACGATGTAGTTCTTCTCGTCGGTTCCGTGCAGCATCGCGACGTAAGCGCCCTGACTCACGAGCACGCCGCGCAGCGTCACATCCGCAGTGCTGAGGCCGGCGAGCCCCGCCGCACGCGCGACGCTGGTGGTCGCCAGCGCCTGCTTGCCGCTGCCTTTGAGGAGCGGCACGAACGGATCGCGGCGTCCTTCCGCCTTGTAGGTGTAGCCCTGCGCCGGCGCGGCGACACCCGTCGCGGCGGGGGCGCTCCCTGCCGGCTTGATGTCCGCTTCAAACGCTTCAACCGGCGCTGCCGCCGGTGCGGGTGCCGCGGCGGCGGCCGGTGCGGGTGACGCGGCGGGCGCAGCCACGGGCGGCGCCGATGTGGCCGCGGCGGGCGCGGGAGCCTGCGCCGCGACGTCCGCGCCGGCGATGACCACGAAGAGCCCCATCTGTAGCATCCGTCTCATCGCACTACTCCGTCGTCTTGGTCGCGGGCGCCGGTGTCGGTGGTACGGGCGGCGCGCCGGGCGCAGCCGCCGCCGTCCCGGTCTTCGGCTGTTCCAGCAGCACGAAGGTGGTCGCGGTGAGCTCCGCGGTGATCGTCGCCGCGCAGTTGCAGCTCTTGTCGATCGCCCTCACCTTGAGGTTGCTGACGTTGATGATTCGCGGGAACTTGCTCACCCGTTCGAGAAACAACCCGAGGTCGTGATAGGAGCCCTCGAGCTTCAATCCGATGGGCCACTCCACGTACATCGATTTCTTCGCGATGGTCTGCGGAGTGAAGCCGAGAATCGTCAGGCTGCTCTGCGTCGCCATCCCCTGGACGCGCCGCAGCAGGTCAGCGACGTCGCGCTCGTCGGGAAGCACGGCGCGCAGCCGGGACATCTGCGCTTCGAGGCTGGCCAGCTCGCGGCGGAACTCGGGCAGACGGCGCTCGGCCGCATGACCGCGTTCAATCTCTTCGTGCAGCGAGACCAGCTGGGCGCGTTGGGCGGCAATCGCCTTGTCCGCGTCCAGCGCGTAGAAGTTCCAGAATGCCGCAACGGCGCCGGCGCCGAGGGCGGCGAACGCCACCACCTGGCCATACCACGGCATCTTGCTGAGACTCAGATTGATCGCCATGTTGTCGTTCTTGCGTAATCGGGCCGCTGAAGGACCGCTTTAGCGCGGTGCTCCCGGCGCAGCCGGTGCCGCCGTTCCTGAACTCTTTGCCGCTCCAGGAGCCGCCGCCAGCGGCGCCTTGACCGAGAACCTGATCAACTCCATCCCCTGCTGCTGGTTCGACGACGACGACGCTTCGACCTGGCTGTTGATGATGTCGATCGGCTTCTCGACCAGCTTGTTCGTCCCGAGGTTGGCGACGAAATCGGCCAGCGAGATCAACGTCGTGGTCTGCCCCTCGATGTTGACCGCGTCGCTCTTCTGCTCGAGCGCGGTCAGCCACAGGAAGTCGGGCATGCTGCGGCTCACGTGATCGAGCATCTGGACCGGCACGGACTGTCCGCGACGCAGTTCCTCGATGATCGCCACCCGCTGCTGCAGCTGGCTGCGCCGATCCTCCGCGCGCTTCACTTCGACCAGGACCTTGTTCAGGCGCGCCGCTTCCGCCTGCGCGACCGAGATCTGCGTGGTCAGCGACGATGCCGTCTGCGAGAGGCGCCAGTACCATCCGCCGATACCGAGCGCGGTCAGGCCGAAGATGGCGCAGCAGATGAACGTCGTCCGCTGGCCGGCGTCGAGGAACGAGGCGGAGGACGTCTTGCGGACCTTCTGCCGCTCGACGCCGAGAAGATTGATGCGAATCATCGGTCGCCTACTTGTCGCAGCGCGAGACCGACCGCAACGGCGGCGGTCGAGGAGATTTCCGCCGGATCGCCGAGCTTCTTCGCATCCCACGTCACCGTGCGGAACGGATCGAAACCCTCGACCGGCGCGTTGAAGCGCTCCTGCAGCATTTCGTGGAAGCCATCGACGCGGGAGGCGCCGCCGCTCAGGATGACGCGATCGATCTGATCCGACGCGGCGGTGGCTTTGAAGAAATCGAACGTCTTCTGGATTTCGAGCAGCACGTTCTCGGTCACGGCGCGCAACACCGGCTGCGCCTCTTCGAACGTGGCGCCATCGACGGGCACGCCCTTCTTCAGCTGATCGGCGGCGTCGAACGGCAGATCCAATTCCTTCTGCACCGCATCGGTGTAGGCGTTGCCGCCCATCGAGATATCGCGGGTGAAGACGGACTGGCCGCCGTGCAGGATGTTGATGTTGATCGCGCTCGCCCCGGCGTTGAGCAGCACCGTCACTTCGTTCGGGTTGTGACCGTAGTTCGCCTCATAGGCGTTCTGCAGCGCAAACGCATCGACGTCGACGATGACCGCCTGGCGTCCGGCCTGGCCGATGACGCTGGTGTAGTCGCCGATCTTTTCCTTCTTCGCCGCCACGAGCAGCACTTCCATGTTGCCGCGCGCGTCCGGGCCGGTGCCGGCGTCGAGCACCTGGTAATCGAGGTTGACGTCCTGGATGTCGAACGGGATGTACTGCTCGGCCTCCCACTGGATGGAGTCGCTCAGTTCCGTTTCGGTCATGACCGGCAGCGTGATCTTCTTGACGATCACGGCGTTGCCGGAGAGCGACGCGCAGACGTCCTTCGCCTTGAAGGCGCCGCCGTCGAAGACCTGACGGATGGCGTCGGCCACGGCGCCGGCGTCGATGATCGCGCCGTCCACGATGGCATCGGGCGGCACCGGCGCCGACGCGAAGGCGACGACGCGGAATCCTTTGCCGGACGGTTTCAGCTCCACCGCCTTGACGGTGCTCGAGCCAATGTCCAGGCCTACGACGGTTTTGACTTTGCGAAACACTCGTCCCTCAGCAGTCGGGTCCGCGCCGTGATGCGCGGGACCGGGAATGCACCTGAGCGGGCAACCGCCATGCCACCCCAGCCATATATGGGATTGCGCACGGTTGCCCATTCCCGACGGGGAGCACGCGCAGTTTCTGCGACGTACCGCCGTCACACGATGACGAAAATGTGACCGCTGGCTCCGGTCGTCGCGCCGAGGCGACAGACCGGAACCGGCGATTCCAATCTCGTTAGAGCAATCGGCGCCGGCGGCTGCAGCTTGACAGTCTCGGCAACCGTCCATATCATTGGGGTTTGCGGTTTTAGGGTGACGGCTGTCCATAGGCGGCACAAGAGCGGATCCCGCTCGCGGGGGCTCTGCCAGGGCAGGTCACGGTCAGGATTCCCTTCACATGCGAAGTTTCGTAGCGAGCGCCAAGAGCGCGACCACCCGCTGGCACGTGATTGACGCGAACGGCCAGGTTCTCGGGCGCGTGGCCACAGCGGCCGCACGGTTGCTGCAAGGCAAACACAAAGCGATCTACACCCCGTTCATCGACACCGGCGATCACGTCGTCATCGTCAACGCCGGTGCGGTCAAGCTGACGGGACGCAAGGAAAACCAGAAGCTGTACCGCCGTCACAGCGGTTATGAAGGCGGTCTTCGCGAGGAGCGCGCCGTTGACGTGCGCAAGCGTCAGCCGGTGCGGCTCGTGGAGGAAGCGGTGCGCGGCATGCTGCCCAAGACGAAGATGGGCGATGCGATGTACCGCAAGTTGAAGGTCTATGCCGGCGCCGAGCACCCGCATGCGGCGCAGCAACCATCCAGAATCGAGGTCGCGTAAATCTTGGCCAGCATCGAATACTACGCCACCGGGCGGCGCAAGACGTCGACAGCCCGCGTCTTCCTTCGGCCCGGCAAGGGCGACATCACCGTCAACCATCGCGAGTTCAGCAACTACTTCCCCACCGATGCCCTGCGCACGCAGGTGAAGCGGCCGCTGCTGCTGACCGAGAGCGGGGAACGGTTCGACATTCTCGCGACGGTGGCTGGGGGCGGCATCAACGGTCAGGCCGGTGCCGTGCGCCTGGGTATCGCGCGCGCGCTCGTCGCGTTCAATGCCGAGCTGCGCAAGGCGCTGAAGAAGGACGGACTGCTGACGTCCGATTCACGGGTCAAGGAACGCAAGAAGTACGGTCTGGCAGGCGCACGCAAGCGCTTCCAGTTCAGCAAGCGCTAATCGTAAACATTCAGCGAGGGGGCACTGTTGTCCGGGACTGCAATAAAAGAGTTCATCAAAGAGTTGCTGGAAGCTGGCGTCCACTTCGGGCATCAGACGAAGCGGTGGAATCCGAAGATGAAGGAATACATCTTCGGCGAGCGGAATGGCATCTACATTCTCGACCTGAACAAGACCGCCACGAAGTTCCGTGAAGCCGAAGATTTCGTGACGAACCTCGTCGCCGACGGCCGCACACTGCTCTTCGTGGGCACCAAGCGGCAGGCACAGGACGTCATCGCCGAAGAAGCGCAGCGCTGCGGGATGTATTTCATCAATCAGCGGTGGCTCGGCGGGCTCCTCACCAACTTCACCACCATCCAGCGCAGTCTCGGCCGGCTCCGCGACCTCGAGGCCATGGTGACCGATGGCCGCTACGACACGCTCTCCAAAAAGGAGATCGCGCGCAACGAGAAGGAAAAGAAGAAGCTGCTGAAGAATCTCGAAGGCATTCGCCACATGTCGCGGCTGCCCGATGCGATCTTCGTCGTCGACACGCGCAAGGAGAAGATCGCGGTCGACGAGGCGCGCAAGCTGAAGATTCCGGTGATCGGCATCGTCGACACCAACTGCGATCCCGACGAAGTCGACTACGTCATCCCCGGCAACGACGATGCGTTGCGCGCCATCCGGCTCTTCGCCTCGAAGATCGCGGAAGCGGCAACCGCCGGCCGCGGCATGCGCGACTCGCGCATCGCCGAGGACGAAGCGGCGCGTGACGACCAGGGTCCTGGCGACGCCGCACCGCGCTTCCCGCGCGCACCGGTGAGACCGCCCCGCCGCGAAGCGACGCCGTCGCCGGTATAAGCGCGAACGGATACGGTTGTTCAGCGCCGGCTCGCGGGCCGGCGCTTCTTTTGTACACCCTTCGGAATGGCAGGAGGACGGAGTTGGGAGAGAGGAGATAGAGTGCGGTTGGTCTCCTATCTCCTTTCTTCTGTTCCTGCCGGGGCATCGGGCCCGGATGAATGCAGGGGACTTCAGTCCCCGCGACTTTGACGGAGTAATCGACGTGGCAGAGATTTCAGCAGCTCTCGTAAAGCAGCTCCGCGACATGACCGGGGCGGGCATGATGGAGTGCAAGAAGGCGCTCACCGAGGCCAAAGGCAATATGGAGGAGGCCGTCACGCTGCTGCGTAAGGCGGGCCTCGCCCAGGCAGCAAAGCGCGCCGGGCGCGCAACGGCGCAGGGCACCATCGGCAGCTACATCCATATGGGCGGCAGGATCGGGGTGCTCGTGGAGGTCAACTGCGAGTCCGACTTCGTGGCGCGCACCGACGACTTCGCCAGCCTCGTGAAGGAGCTCGCGATGCACATCGCCGCGGCCGATCCGAAGTGGGTCCGGCGTGAGGACGTGCCCGCCGAGGCGATCGAGAAGGAGAAGGCGATCTACCGCGCGCAGATGGAGAACAGCGGCAAACCGGAAAACGTGCTCAACAAGATCATCGAAGGCAAACTGGGAAGCTTCTATTCGCAGTTCGTCCTCGTCGATCAGCCGTCGGTGCGCGATGGCGCGGTCACCATCTCGCAGCTGATCGCCCAGGCGAGCGCGAAGACGGGTGAGAACATCCAGGTGAGCCGGTTCGTTCGCTTCCGCGTCGGCGAAGGCGGCGACGGGCAGGAAGCGGCCTCCTGACGAAGAACAGGGTCAGGAGATAGGAGATAGGAGGAAGGAGATAGAGCGATCTATCTCCTGTCTCCTGACAAGAATCGCCCCTATGCTCTTTCACTGTGTCGTGGGTGGCCGTCGCACCGAACGCGAGGCGGCTGCCCGGGCACGTCTTTCCCGCTCGGGTTGTGCCATCGTCCAGGCGCTCCCCTCCCCCGCCGACTGGCCGTTCACCCGATCGATCGTGCCCGCCATCCCGGCCACGCCGGCCGCGATTCTGATTGACGATCTGCATCTGGCTTTTCCTGCCGGCCAGACCTCGGGGACGCGGCTGGTCCTCACGCAGTCGACGTATCAACTCCAACGCTGGCTCGATCGCTACGGCGCCTCGCAGACCGCAGTTGTCGCACACGCATCGAAGGCGATCCTGGCGCGCGCGGCGCCCGAAGCCTTCGCCGGCCGCGGGCCGTGGAGCCGGATCACGATCGAGGAGATTCCCGGCGACGACGAAGCCGCGATTCCGCCGATTGCGGATAGCGCGCTCCAGTCCGTGTTCTCGCGTCCGCCGGCCGAGCGCCTCGACATCCTCCGCCGCGCGAGCACCGACGCCGGCCATGCGAATCCAGCGGTCCACCTCGCGGTGGCCAGCACGCTGATGGAGCTCGACGATCTCCAGCCCGCGCAGGAGGCGCTCGAGCAGGCAATCGAGATAGCGCCCGACTGGGAGGCTGTCTGGTTCGAGTATGGAAAGCTGTGGCTCCGAGCCGACGACCTCGAACGTGCCGCCGAACGATTCGCGGAGGCCGGGCGGCTGATGCCGACGTTCTCCGCCGCCTTGAGCAATCTCGGAGCGGCCCTGGCAGAGACCGAGCGCCCGGAAGAAGCGACCGCGGCGCTCGAACAGGCGCTGCGGTCCGATCCGCGCGGTCACCCGATTCTGAACAATCTCGCCGTCATCCACCGGGAGCAGGGCCGCCTGGACGAGGCCATCGCGGCGGGGCGCCGTGTGATCGCGCTCGCGCCGGCGTTCGTCTTCGGCTACTACAACCTCGCGCACGCGCTCTTCCTGTCCGGACGGTTCGCCGAGGCGCGCGACACGTACGAGGCCGGGCATCTTCGGGACCCGCAGAAGAATCCGGTGCAGGCCGCCCGCCTCGCGGTCGCCCGCGCCGCGACCGGCGAGGGAACGCGCGCGGCCGCGGAGATGCGGGACGTGTTCTCACGCGTGCCGGCGGACGTGCGGGACAGAATTGCGGAGGAGACGGCCGCGACGCTCGATGCGCTCCGCTCGCTGGCGCAGGTGACAGCCAGTGACCTCGAGCCGCTGCGCGCAGTGATCGAGCGGACGGAGAAATAGAAAAGCCGGGTCTGGAGACCCGGCCTTCGATGAGAGCCGAACGTTCGAGAATTCTGCAGGCCGGTCTTCAGACCCGGCGTGGGTGAGCTACTCGGTGTAGCTCAGGCCGCACTGCTCGCAGGTCCAGGTCTTGTCTTCCCGGTACATGTTGCCGCCGCAGCGCTCGCAGACGCGATACTCGCGGCCGCTCTTGTCGTACAACTTGTCGGGATCCTGCTTCTGCTGCGCTGCCTCGCCGGAAGGCTTGGGCTGTTCCTTGTCCTTGTCGTCCTTCTTCTCGTCTTCCGGCTTCTTCGCCTCGTCTGGCTTGGTCTGCGGAGCCGGATCCTGCGCGAAGGCCGGGGCCACATGGGCCGCGACGCCAAGCGCTGCGGCGGCGAACAGAGCCGAGCCCTTCAGAAAGCCACGTCGATCGAAGATTTTCTTGTCACCGGTGAACTCAGCCATCGATTTCGTTGCCTCCAGCCGGACGCGCCAGCGTTGTCCGATCCTACCATGAGCGCCCGATTCAGGCCGCCGGATCACCTTCCGATGAGATGCCGCGGTTATAATCCCGTCCGATGTCCGTCGCCGCCGATCCCGCGCCCGCTCAACCGGTCTACAAACGCATCCTTCTCAAGCTTTCCGGCGAAGCCCTGATGGGCGAGCAGCAGTTCGGCGTCGATCCGTTGGTCGCCACGCGCATCGCCGGAGATGTCGCCGACATCCGACAGCTCGGCGTCGAAATCGCCATCGTCATCGGCGGCGGCAACATCTTCCGCGGCCTGGCTGCGAGTGCCAAGGGGATGGACCGCACCACCGCCGACAACATGGGGATGCTGGCCACAGTCATGAACGCCCTGGCGCTGCAGGACGCGCTCGAACACCACGGTGTCGTGACGCGGGTGGCCACCGGCATCGAAATGCGCACGGTGGCCGAGCCGTTCATCCGGCGCCGCGTCATCCGGCATCTCGAAAAAGGACGTGTGGTCATTCTCGCGGCGGGCACCGGCAGCCCCTACTTCACGACCGATACCGCGGCGGCGCTTCGCGCGATGGAGATCAAGGCAGAGGTCATCCTCAAGGGGACGAAGGTGGACGGTATCTACACTGCGGATCCGGTGCTCGACCCGACCGCGACCAAATTCCCCACCATCACCTATCTGCAGGTGCTCGAACGTCGTCTCAAGGTCATGGACACGGCGGCGATCTCGCTCTGCATGGACAACAAGCTGCCGATCGTCGTCTTCAACCTGCGACAGGCGGGCAACGTGCGACGCGTCGTGCTCGGCGAGCCGATTGGCACGACGGTTTCGTAACGATCGGGAGAGCTATGGACTTCAGCGACTTGAAAGGCATGTTCGGCGAAGTGAAGACACGGATGGACGGCGCCCTCGACCGGGTGCGGCGCGACATGGCGAACGTGCGCACCGGCCGCGCCAGCGTGGGGCTGCTCGATAACGTGCAGGTCGAAGCCTACGGCACGCGCATGCCGATCAACCAGGTGGCCACGCTTTCGATCCCCGAGCCGGCCATGATCATCGCGCAGCCGTTCGATCCATCGACGATGGGCGCCATCGAGAAGGCGATTCGTGCCTCGGACCTCGGTCTCAATCCGGCGAACGACGGCAAGGTGGTGCGGATTCCAATTCCGGCGCTCACCGAAGACCGCCGCAAGGAGCTCTCCCGCCACGTCCACAAGCAGGCGGAAGAGGGACGCAACGCCGTGCGACAGGTGCGCCGCGACGCCAACGAGCGCCTGAAGAAGCTGCTCAAGGAACACAAGATCTCCGAGGACGATGAGCGGAAGGGGCTCGAGCAGGTGCAGAAGGTAACCGACGATCACGTCAAGATGATCGACGACCTGCAGAAGAAGAAGGACCAGGACCTGCTCGGACATTAGAGCAGGCACATCAGGAATCAGGAATCAGGAATCAGGAAACAGGGCTGGGCCAGTCTCGTAGGCCGGGTCCTCTCGGACCCGGCTTCAGGGATCAGGAGACACGGGCCCGCGCATGTGAACGACGCAGTGCCATGCACCGCGAAGTCTGATGGCCACCGCCACAATACAGTCAGCGCCACGCTCAGACAACGCAACACTTGGTGCAGAACAGGCGGTGTTCACCACCTCCTCATCGGTACACGCCGCGATTTTCTTTGTCGCGGTCGGGTGCCTGATCGGATACCGCGTCGGCTCGGTCTCGGGCTGGACGTTGCGGGGCGTGGTCAGTCTCGGTGCCTACCTGATCGCCGCCCCACTATGCGTCAGGTGGCTGCGCGCTTCACGCCTGTCCTGCTACGACAAGGGGCTCGTGAACCACGCGATCACCGGTTCGACGACGGTCCCGTGGGACGACGTCGAAAGCATTCGACTTTCGGTGCTGCAGCGAAGAATGGGTGTCGGATACACAGCGACATCACATCTCATCACCCTCACCACGGGGGACGGCGGGCGATTGAAGTTGGGGGATCGGTTCGACGATCCCTTCGCAATCTGGACGTATCTCATTACGGCGACGGGCGCCGGCCTCCTGGCGCGGGCTGAACGCGATTTCGCAGCCAGCAACACTGTCGACTTCGGATTCGCTACGCTCGGACGCGAGACAGGACTCGTGCTGATGCCGCTCTGCCAATCACCGGTGACGATTCCACTCGAGAATTTGACTGACTATGACGTGAAAGGTGGCGACGTGCGCTTCTGGCGAAAAGGGCTGGCGCGTCAGATCGCTATTCCGATCGACTGTGTGCCGAACGTCTTCGTTCTCTTGAATATGCTGGACGCACGCACGTCGAATGCGAGGGCGACGCTGCTGACGCTGCCCGAAGTCTTCGTGTAGGCGCCCGGCTTCGTTCGCCTGAATTCACGGCGAGCTCGGCGCGCACCCTTCGCGTGAGTGTGAGCGAAGGATGGCCTGCCATCCGTAGCTCCGAATAGGCATGGAGCGAAGGATGGTGGACGGCGCGAGGATCGAACTCGCGACCTCTGCATTGCGAACGCAGCGCTCTCCCAGCTGAGCTAGCCGCCCACGTGAGGTTGGATGACAACGCGGCGAGCGCGTGATGTCGCCGCCAAACCTGCGTTGCCAGACCCACGAGTCTAACACGACACTTCACGGCGGCAAACACATCGCCTCCCCCGTCGAGCGCGCAACGTAGCGACAATTGCGAAGGGCGCTACCCCGCGGTGTTACATATTCGCGGCTCCGAAAGCGGGTTGGATTCATCAGCGCAGCGGCTATACTCGAATCATCGTTCGCGTCGCCGCGCGGTGCGCGCGTCGCGTCCCGCGCCCATGCCCACATTAAAAAAAATCGGTGTCCTCACCGGCGGCGGTGACGCGCCGGGTCTCAATGCCGTCATCCGTGCCGTCGTCAAGACCGCCTGCCTTGCCGGCGTCGAAGTCGTCGGCCTCGAGGACAGCTTCGACGGTCTGATCTACCCCGAAAAGTCCAGAACGCTCACGCCCCGCGACGTTACCGGGATTCTCCGCCTTGGCGGCACCATCCTCGGCACCGTCAATCGCGGCAACCCGTTCGTCGAACCGATCGTCACGCCCGATGGGACGTTCAACTACGCCGACCGCGTCATGGAAATGTTCCAGGCGATGAAGCTGGACGCGCTCGTGTGTATCGGCGGCGATGGCACGCTGGCCATTTCGTACGAGTTCTACAAGAAGGGCATCCCGCTCGTCGGTGTCCCGAAGACGATCGACAACGACATCGTCGGCACCACGAGCTGTTTCGGCTTCGATACCGCCGTCAGCTTCGCCACCGACGCGATCGATCGACTCCATACGACCGCCGAGGCCCATCGCCGCATCATCGTCGTCGAGGTGATGGGACGCAACACCGGATGGATCGCCTTGCACGCCGGCGTGGCGGGCGGCGCCGACGTGATTCTCATCCCGGAAATCCCCTACGACTTCGAGAAGGTCGCCGCCAGCATACGCGAACGCGACGACCGGAAGGCGCGGTTCAGCATCGTGGTCGTGGCCGAGGGCGCCGCTCCGAAAGACGGCAGCGTGTCGATCCTCGAGGAGGCTCACGGCGGGTATGCCCAGCGCCTCGGCGGCGCCGGCCACCACTGCGCGAGCCGGCTCGAACACATGACCGGCAAGGAAACGAGGCACGTCGTGCTCGGTCACCTGCAGCGGGGCGGTCAGCCGACGGCCTTCGATCGAGCGCTCGCCACGCGCTTCGGCGGCAAGGCGGTCCAGCTTCTGCTGCACGGCCAGTACGGCAAGATGGTCGCGAACCATCCGCCGGACATTGTCCCGATTCCTCTCGGCGAGGTCGTCGGCAAGACCAAAACGGTGCCTCTCGACTACGATCTGCTGCTCACGGCCCGCGCGCTCGGCGTTTCGTTCGGTGACTGACCGACGCGCGCAGTCCTGAAGCGGCCCGCGGCTGCGAGTCGAGTGGCGATCATCGAAAATCACGGTTCGATTACGTGGCTTTAGCGAAACGGCGCCTGGCGTCAGGGGACCTGCTCGCGCCTGAATCGGATCGGATGGCAGGTTCAGCGAAGCGGGACGCAGCGGAGGTGTACGGCTGTACGGTCCGCCGCACGGCGGACCCCACAGACTTCGAAGCACTGGTCCGCCCTCAGGATGCCGGCGGGTAGTACGTCGGCACGCCGGCGAGACGCGCCGTGGGCGCGATGAGGAACGCGCCCAATCTCGTCATCCAGATCGGCACCAACGCGGGATACTGCTGATCGAACCAGGTGGACAGCATGGCCATCCTCGTGCGGCCGGCGCCGGCGAATCCGCCGGCACGATCCACCTGCACATAGTAGTAATCGACGTTCGCCGCCGGCGTGAACCGTTCGCGGACCAGCGCGAATCGATCCGACGCATTGCGAATGCTGTGCGCAATCCCCTTCGGGATCACCAGCTGGTTGCCCGCCGGCACGGTGCGCTCGGTGCGTCCGACGCGCACGACTGCGACACCTTCGAGAACCTGTATCCGTTCCTCGATGTCAGGATGCACATGCGCGCCGGCGTTCCCAGGACCTCCGCCGGACTCCATGAGGAGATCGAGCTCCACGAACGCTCCTCCGGTGTCCGCTGAGGTGCGGCGGAAGACGAAGGTCGATTTGATGTCGGGCTGCGCCATCAACGTGCCGATGCGTGGGAGGTCAGAGGCAGGCGGCACATGCGGCGCAAATACGAGCGCGGTCACGATCGGCGCCACGATCACGTAGATGCCGACGCCGGCGGCCGCGATGACGATGCGCTGGCGGGCGCGCGGCGAGAGACGGTGCCAGGCGTCTATGACGAAGTCGAGGCGATCACGCAGCTGCTCGAACACGACGTGCTACTTCGCGGCAGCCAGCGCCGGCGCCCCCTTGCGCTTGTGCGACGCCGCGGGTGCGGGCGAGGCAGGAGCGGCGCGTAACTGGCGTGCATCGACTTTATCGAGACGCGTGCAGCAGTACGGACACGCCTTCCAGTGTTCGAGTACCTTGCGATCGCAGCCCGGACACGCTGGGGCCAGACGGCACGCACAGACCGGGCAGACAAGGTAGTCAGACTCGGTAACCGCCCCGCAGGACGGGCACTCTTCCCCACTGCCGCGATCGACCTCGTCGATCTCGATGACCCGGAACAGCTCGGCAAGTGTCGTCTTCCCGTGTCGGACCTTGTGCAACGTCGCCATCAGCAGCGTGTTCATGCCTTCGGCCAGCGCCTCACGGCGGATCTGCAATTCCGAGGCATCCGCTGACACCAGTTCGCGAATCGCGGGCGAGAAGCTGAGGATTTCGTAGACACCGGTGCGTCCCTTGTACCCGGTGCCGTTGCACATCACGCAGCCGGCGCCGACGAAGCACTCCAGGCGCGCGACGTTCGTCAGGCTGCCGAGGCGGGCAATGTCCGCTTCACTCGGCGTCGAAGGCTTCTTGCAGTGCTGGCAGATGGCGCGCACCAGCCGCTGCGCCAGGATGCCGTTGACCGCCGAGGCGACGACGTACGACGGCACGCCGATGTTCCGCAGGCGGGTGACCGTCGCCACGGCGTTGCCGGTGTGCATCGTGGACAGCACGAGGTGGCCGGTAATCGACGCCTGCAGCGCGATGTTCGTCGTCTCGGCGTCGCGCATCTCGCCCAGCATGATCACATCCGGGTCCTGCCGCAGCAGGGCGCGGAGCATGGTGCCGAACGTCAGGCCGATCTTCTCCTGCGTCGACGTCTGATTGATGCCCGGCAGCTCGTACTCGATCGGGTCTTCGATCGTCGCGATGTTGCGCTCGACTGAATGCAGGCTGCTCAGCATGCCGTAGAGCGTGCTCGTTTTGCCCGCGCCCGTCGGCCCGGTCACCAGGACGATGCCCTGCGGTCTGCTGATCAGGCTTTGAATGTGTTCG
>Ga0207701_10004197_pt1 | contig 14665 bp, 12 predicted proteins | sample KBSSwiSSwithPhiX_FD_184294 | JGI IMG/M metagenome (GOLD analysis project Ga0207701, IMG submission 184294) | Switchgrass rhizosphere bulk soil microbial communities from Kellogg Biological Station, Michigan, USA, with PhiX - S5 (SPAdes) (version 2) | ecosystem: Environmental > Terrestrial >... | reverse complement strand
CGCTGGGAATCAAGCATGAGTCGGCGCTTCCCGTACCGTTTGATCCTGACGTTCGTTCGCCAGGGTCCTTTTCGATGCGGGGCCATTCGGTGGGTGGGTACGGCTCGGTAACGACGAACAAGATTATTGCGACGATAGCCGGCGAAGTATTTGGAATGGACGTTCAGGCCTATCCAAAATACGGATCTGAAAAGAAAGGCCTTCCCACAACTTACTACCTCACCATTGCCAAAGATCACATTCGAGTTCATTCCGAACTCGAACACGTCGAATTCATTCCGCTTAATGACGTGAACGCGTTCAATCTGGAAAATCCGCTCGCAGGGCTGACCCAGAACGGAATGGTGTTTGTCCAGAGCCAGAGAACGGACCCGGCGGAAGTTTGGGCCGCTGTTCCTGCCTGGGCTCGCAAGGAAATGTTAGCCAAAAATGCACGTTTGCTGGCGCTGGATACGGTGAAGATTGCCCGTGAAGTGTCTTCGCTTGCAGATTTGCAACAACGCATGCAGGGAATCGTTCTGCTCGGCGTATTTCTGAAAGTGACGCCGTTTCAAAGAGAACACGCCATCAGCGAGGAAGTCCTGTTTAAGGGCGTGGAGAAGTCCCTCAGAAAGTACTTCGGAAAGCGCGGAGAACAGGTCGTTCAGGACAACCTGAAGGCCGTCCATCGCGGCTTCTTTGAAGTATTTGAGATTCCGCGGGAAGTCATGATGGCCACCGCGAACAGCGGAAAACAGAATTAACGGAAGGGTTACAACAACTGTGGAAAAAACCGAAGTTACTCTCGAACAACTGCAAAATGATATCCGTCTCAATGTGGTGGATATCGCCGATTTCAACGAACGAGTTGTCGGCAGCTACAACGCTGGTACAGCAGAGAAGGGTCTCGAAGCCGATGACCAACTCGCGTCCCGACCATGTGAGAGCGGACTGCCCCGCCATCGGCAGTCCGCGCGCGTGTCAACGCAGTGCGCGGGACGACTTTGTCACTGCGCTCCGCGCACACGTCACAAATGTCTGCACGACTGCGAAGAGTGCGGAAACAGTTACGGTTGCGCGAGCTTGATCTGCTTCAGATCGGATTCGAGTTCCGGGAGTTCCGCCCGGCCTGGCGGCAGCTTGTTGTTCTGCAGGATATAGGCGACGACGTCGCGCGTTTGCGGCGCACTCAGCGATCCCGGATTGTCTTCAGGCATGAAGTTCTTGACGATGTCATAAACGTCAAACAGGCTTTTTTCAGGCCAATCGTGGCCCCACATGCGGTTGGCGTGGCAACTCTCGCACTTCTCTTCATAGAGCGTCCGCCCGCGCGCCGCCTGCGCCGCCGTGTAGACGCCGTCCTTGACGGAGCGTGCGGGTGTCTGCGCAGCCGCAACACTGAACGCGAATCCGAACACAGCTCCGGTGAGTCCTGCCCATCGGGCAGCATGAATACGACGTGATGGCATAGGGTCTCCTCCGCTGCGCCGTGCAAAGTTGGGACCCGTGCAACCGGTGTCACGGCGCTTCCTCGACTCGGACCGGCAGGCCGGCCAGTTCTGCGCGAGCGATAACCAATCTGTCAGGCGTGGACAGTCGTGCGCCGGGTGCGTCGTGGAGAACATCTTTGCGCACTGTGATTTGCGGGTTTTGACGCCGGTGGATCACCTCTTGCCGCTGACTCGCGACAGGAGAGCAATGATGGGTGCGAAATCGATGCTGGCGGGGCGCGTCGGGCTGGCGGAGGGGGCAGGGCCGCTGTTCGGCGCAGTCACCAGGCTGACCCCGCAGAAAGGCTTGGACCTGCTTCTGGCCGCCTTGCCGGCGCTGGTCGCGCTCGGCGGCCGGCTGGTGCTGCTTGGCAGCGGCGACGGCGATCTCGAAGCCGGTTTCGCCGCGGCCATGCAGGCCTACCCCGACAAGGTCGGCGTGATGCTCGGCTATGATGAAGCGCTGTCGCACCTGATCATCGCCGGCAGCGACGCCATCCTGGTGCCGTCGCGGTTCGAGCCGTGCGGGCTCACCCAGATGTGCGCATTGCGGTACGGCGCACTGCCCGTCGTATCGCGCGTGGGCGGGCTCGCGGACACGGTGGTCGACGTCGCCGAGGAGGACACGGCGTCGCGCATCGGGACCGGCGTTTCGTTCCTGCCGGTGACGGCGGACGGGCTCGCCGCTGCTATCGAGCGGACGCTTGCGATGTGGAGCGATCAGCCGCGATGGAAGCGCGTGCAGTCGCGCGCGATGACGTCGGACGTGAGCTGGAAGGAGCCGGCGAAGCAGTACGCCGAGCTGTACGCCGACGTCATGAAGTCATCTTCTGCGCGCGGATGAGCTCGCCGAGCGACCACGCCTGGAACGGGCACCCGCGCGGCGCATGCGGCGCGTCGCCGTCGGCGATCTCGAACAGGTGATCGATGCCCGAGGCGCCGATGCGCGCCGCGAGCGGTGCGACGAAGCGCAACCCCGCTTGCGTCTTGGCTGCCTCGTCGCTTCCGTGCACGCGCAGCCACGCCTCCACGAACGGGCCCATGAGCCATGGCCACACGGTCCCCTGGTGGTACGCGCCGTCGCGCTCCGCCGGTCCGCCTTCGTAACGCGCGCGGTACGCAGGGTCGGATCGCGCGAGGGAGCGGACACCGGCGGGCGTGACCAGCTCGCGTTCCACCGTCTCCACCACTTTGCGCGCGAGGTCTCCGTCGACGACTGCAAACGGCAGCCCGCCCGCGGCGAAGACCTGGTTCGGGCGCACGCTCGAATCGACCCGCCCGGCGACGTGATCGGCATCGACGACGTCGTAGAGGCTGCCGCGTTCCGGATCGACGAAGCGCGCGCGAAACGCCGCGCTCGCGCGCTGCACGAGTGCGGCACGGCCGGCAAGATATAGCGCGTTGATCCAAAGCGCCTGCACCTCGACTGGCTTGCCGATGCGCGGCGTGATGACCCGTCCATCCACGCGCGCATCCATCCACGTGAGCTGGACGCCGGGCTCGCCGCACGCGAGCAGGCCATCGTCGTCCATGCGGATGCCGAAGCGCGTTCCTCGTGCATAGCCGTCGACGATCGCGTCGATGGCGCTTTGCAGACGCTCGCTCGAACCGGCGATGGCCATCGTCTCGTGCGCGGCGACGACGAACCACAGCGATGCGTCGACCGCGTTGTACTGCGGCAGCTCGCTGCCGTCGGGGAAGCGGTTGGGCAGCATGCCCTGCGACACGTGCGCCGACCAGTCCTCGAGGATGATGGCGGCAATGTCGGCGCGTCCGCGCGACAGGAGGAGCCCGCGCATCGCGATGAACGTGTCGCGTCCCCAGTCCGTGAACCACGGGTAGCCCGCGATGACCGTACGGCGCGTGCCGGCGCTCACGACGTACGCGTCGGCCGCACGATCCATGCGCGACAGAGGGCTGCGCCGCTTGCGCTCGCGCGCCAATGTCTCCGCGGCAAGGCTTCGCGCGTCACCCTCGATGTCGCTGCCCGGGCGCAGCACGACGGCAGCGTCGCGCTGCGCGATGTCGAACGTGAAGATTCCGGGCGCTGCGAGATCCTCGATGCAGTCGAGGCCGCGCGCCGCTTCCTCCGCGTACAGGAAGTTGCGGTACCAGTCGGGTGCGTCGCGATACATGCCCGTCGACAGCATCGTCGTCGCCGGCAGGCTTGGATAGGGCTGCCACGACGCGTTGCCGTCGCGCGTGTTCGAGCGGAAGTCGAACGCACCGTTCTCACGCATCAGCGCGTGGTAGCTGCGCCCCGACAGGAGCGGACGCACATGCAGCGTCGCGCGTCCTTGTCCGGCGATCCGTCGCCATGCGCACACCGTGGCCTGCAGGCTGACGGCCACCTCGTGCGCAACGACGGTGCCGTCCGGCAGCGCGAACGTCCATCGCGGCCACGGATCGCCGGTGAACGCGACGAGATGGTCGATGCCGCGAGGGTAGGTGACGTCGGGCGCGTAGTGTTGGGTCGACAGCGGAAAGGTCGTGCCGCCGACGTCGAGCCACGCCTCGAACCCGTTGACGAGGACGACGCGCTCGGTGCCGCCCGCGAGCAGCAGCAGCGCATGGTAGCGACGGGTGCGGACTCCGCCCGCCGTCCCCGATGCGAATCCTCCGTTGCCGTCAGGCTCGATCCATTCGAGGGACCCCTCGATCACTTCTTTTCCCACGCTCCCAGTCCCACCTCGCGAAGGTCGTGCTTCTCCTTCATCGCGTATTCGGCATATTGGTGGATGAGCTTCGCGACGACGCCGGTCCAGCCGGTCTGGTGCGAGGCCCCGAGGCCTTCGCCGGAATCGCCGTGGAAGTACTCGTGGAAGACGATGAGATCGCGCCAGTGCGGATCCGTGTCGAACTTGTCACGGCCGCCGTTCACCGGGCGGCGTCCTTCGGCATCGCGTGTGAACAGCGTGATGAGGCGGCGCGTGATCTCGGTGGTGACCTGCCACAGCGTGAGCTCGCAGCCCGATCCGGTGGGACACTCGATCTTGAAGGAGTCGCCCAGCACCGCGTCGTGCTTCTGCAACGCCTCGATGAGGAGGTAGTTGAGCGGAAACCAGACCGGACCGCGCCAGTTCGAGTTGCCGCCGAACAGCGACGTCTTCGACTCCGCCGGCGCGTATTCAAGCGTGAACGTGTCGTCGCCGACGCGCAGCACAAACGGATGGTCGTGATAGGCCTTGGACACCGACCGGATGCCGTGGTCCGAGAGAAGCGCGTCGGGGTCGAGCACGGGAGCGAGGATGCGCGACAGCTTTTCGGTATCGACGATCGCAAGCCGCACCCGGTCCTCCACGCCCCGTTGCGTCATGTCGCCCAGCCCGTGCAGGAGCTCGGGACGATACTTCGCGAACCATCGCAGGCGCTTGCTGAAGTCGCTGAAGCTGCCGATCGCCTCGCGGTCGGCGACAGCGGCCGCGAAAATCGGGATCAACCCCGAAATCGTCTGCGCGCGAATGGGAAACTGGCGGCCGTCGGGCAGCCGGAGGACGTCGTAGTAGTAGCCGTCCTGCTCGTTCCACAGCCCCCGGCTGTTGCGGCCCGGGTGATTGATGGCCGCGCCGATGTACACGAAGTGCTCGAAGAACTTCGTGGCGACGTCCTCGTACACCGAGTCCTTCTTGGCGAGCTCCAGCGCGAGGCCGAGGAGATTGAGGCAATACATCGCCATCCAGCTCGTGCCGTCGGCCTGCTCGAGGTAGCCCCCCGACGGGAGCCCCGACGTGCGATCGAACACGCTGATGTTGTCGAGCCCGAGGAAGCCGCCCTCGAAGATGTTGTTGCCTTCGGCGTCCTTGCGGTTGACCCACCACGTGAAGTTGATGAGCAGCTTCTGGAAGATGCGCTCGAGGAACTCGCGGTCGGTGCGGCCGTAGAGCTTCTCCTCGATCTGGTAGACGCGCATCGCGGCCCACGCGTGCACGGGCGGATTGACGTCGCCGAATGCCCATTCATACGCGGGGATCTGGCCGTTGGGATGCATGTACCACTCGCGCGTGAGCAGGATCAGCTGGTTCTTCGCAAAATCGGGGTCGATCATCGCGAACGCGATCGCGTGGAACGCCATGTCCCATGCGGCGAACCAGGGGTACTCCCACTTGTCGGGCATCGACAGCACGTCGGCCCCCGACATGTGCCACCAGTCGTGGTTGCGGCCCTTCCACCGCGACGCCGGCGGCGGCGGCTCGGCCGGATCGCCCTCGAGCCAGCGCTCGACCATGTAGCGGTAGTACTGCTTGTTCCACAGCATCCCGGCGAACGCCTGGCGCTGCACGTTGCGCATGTCGGCGGGAACGTCGAACGGCGTCACCCGCTTGTAGAACGCGTCGGCTTCGGCCTTGCGCGTCTCGAACATCGCATCGAAAGCCGGTCCGAGCGGGGCATCGTCGATCTCGCCCGCGCGCAGCCGCAGGCGCACGGTCACCGTCTCGCCGGGACCGACGGGAAACGCGTAGTGCGCCGCCGCCTTGCTGCCGACGTGCCCGGGATTCACGGCCTCATCGTCGCCGTTCACGAGATATTCGTGGAACGCGTCCTTCACGTACGGCTGCGCGTTGGGCGTGCTCCACAGGCGCTGCGCGTTCGACTCGTTCTCGGTGAAGAGCACTTCCTGCGGCGGCTCGCAGTACAGCGAATACGCGGGCAGCGTGCGGTGGACGGCGCGCAGCACGGTGACGTCGCCCGAGGACGCGACGCAGATGCGCGGCCTGTTGGCATCGCCGGTCCACGACCAGTCGTTCTTGAACCACAGCGTGGGCAGCAGGTGCAGCGGCGCGGCATACGTCGCGCGGTTGGTTGCGCTGATGCGCACGAGCATGTCGGTGGGCGATGCCTTCGCGTACTCGACGACGACGTCGAAGTAGCGGTCGTCTTCGAAAATGCCCGTGTCGAGGAGCTCGTACTCCGGGTCGGCACGCGTGCGCCGCCCGTTCTCCTGCACGAGATCCGCATACGGGAACGCCCGCTGCGGATACTTGTACAGGTATTTCATGTACGCGTGACTCGGCACGTTGTCGAGGTAGAAGTAGTACTCCTTCACGTCCTCGCCGTGGTTGCCCTCGTTGCCGGTCAGGCCGAACATGCGCTCCTTGAGGATCGGGTCGGCGCCGTTCCACAGGGCAAGGGCGAAGCACAGCTGCTGCTGGTCGTCGCAGATGCCTGCGATGCCGTCCTCGCCCCAGCGATAGGCGCGCGATCGCGCGTGGTCGTGCGGAAGGTAGTCCCACGCCGTTCCGCCGGCGCTGTAGTCCTCGCGCACGGTGCCCCACTGCCGCTCGGAGAGATACGGCCCCCAGAGGCGCCACGGCGCGCGGCGCTCGCGCGCGTCGGTCAGGCGTTGCTCTTCGGCGGTCGCAGGACTCGTCGTCGGCATGATGCAGTCCTGCCAGTCGTGCCCGGCGGGCGCGGGCGGGACGGCTATTGTGCTACAGCCGCGCCTCCAGCGTCTGCGCGATCGTCCACGCGGCGCCGCTCTCAAGCGCGATCGGCGCGCTCGCGACTGCGGCCTCGACGCACAGGAAATTGCGCCACTCGCCGGCCTCGAGGTCCGGAGGCAGCGATTGCTGCGGACCGGGATTCCACACGACGGTGTCCGTGCTTCCCACGGCGGTCACGGCGAACGCGTGCACGCCGTCGGCAACTTCGAGCATCTGCGGAACGCGCTTGTAGACGCGGTCCACCGGCCGGTCCACGCAAAGCTCCGCGGCGTTCTCCACATCGTCGTCGTGCCGCAGCACCTTGTCGCGATACCTCGCGCCCGACAGACCGCGCACGACGGCCTTGCGCACGTCGCTCATCCGAAGATACGTGTGCAGCGCGGCCGTGAAGCCGAACGATGCGCCGCCGGAGTTCGTCGCGGTCAGCGACACCGTCAGCCGCCTTGCGAGCGCCCGCACGTCGACCTCGCAAGCGAACGCGTGCGCGAAGCCGGCGTGCCCCGGCGCCTCCTCGAGGCGAAAGCGCGCGTGCGCGGCGCCGTCCGCTGCCTGGCCCGCCGCGATCAGCGTCCACGGCACGGTGCGCACCAGACCGTGCATGGGGAGCGGACCCTGGTCGGCGAATTGCGGGAAGCACACGGGGATGCCGCCGCGAATCGCCGCGCCGTCCTCGAACCGTGCCTCGCCGCTGACGAACAGGCGCTCGTCGCTGTCGCCGGCCGCATGCCACGACGTGACGTGCGCGCCGTGCAGATACGCTTCGAAGCGCGCCCCATCGGCGGCAGTGACGGCCACCATGGGAAGACCCTGCTCGCCTGCGATCGGTGTCACTTGCATCATCGTAGTGCGTCGCCGCGGTTGGCGTTGTGCACCGAGTCATTCTACTATCGGGGTTTGCCGCGCACATGAGCGATTTTCCCAACGTTTTCCTGGCGCGCCACGGCGAGACTGCGTGGAGCCTCTCCGGCCAGCACACCGGCCTCACGGATCTTCCGCTGACCGCGCGTGGAGAGGCGAATGCACGCACGCTCGCCGCCCCGCTCGCCGGCGTCAAGTTCGCGCTGGTGCTCACGAGCCCGCTGATACGCGCGGCGCGCACGTGCGAGCTCGCGGGCTTCGGCGGCGTTGCGATCGACGACCGCGATCTCGTCGAGTGGAACTACGGCGACTACGAAGGCAAGCGCACGGCGGACATCCTGTCGGCGAACCCCGGGTGGAAGCTCTTCAACGACGGCTGCCCCGGCGGCGAGTCGCCGGTGCGCGTCGCGGCGCGTGCCGACCGGGTGATCGCGCGAGCGCGCGCTGCGGGCGGCAACGTGCTGCTGTTCTCGAGCGGCCACATCCTGCGCATGATCGGCGCGCGATGGCTCGGGTTGCCGCCATCGGGCGGCGCGTACTTCCTGCTCGGCACTGCAAGCGTTTCGGTGCTTTCCTACGAGCACGACATGAACGAGCCGGTGCACAGGTCGTGGAACGACATGCATCACTTGACTGCCGCAAATAAGTAGCGTCAGACTCGACATCCCCATCGAGGAACAGAAGATGAAAGCCACCGCCACGCTGCACGACGCAGGCCAGAGCATCTGGCTCGACAACATCACGCGCGATCTCCTCGAAAGCGGAACGCTCGCGCGCTACATCGCGGAGTTGTCGGTCACCGGCCTCACGTCCAACCCGACGATCTTCGACCATGCGATCAAGGGCAGCTCCGATTACGACGCGGCCATCCGCAGCAAGCTGCGCACCGGCAAGAGCGGCGAGTCGCTCTTCTTCGAGTTGGCACTCGAGGACATCACGCGCGCTGCGGATCTCTTCCGCCCCGTGTTCGAGCGCACGCGCGGCGTCGACGGCTACGTCTCCCTCGAAGTGTCGCCGCTGCTCGCGCGCGACACCAGGACGACGCTGGCCGTTGCCAAGGAGCTCCATGCGCGCGGTGGACGCCCGAACATGTTCATCAAGATCCCCGGCACGCCGGAAGGGCTGCCCGCCATCGAGGAAGCCATCTTCGCGGGCGTGCCCATCAACGTCACGCTCCTCTTCTCGCGCGAGCACTATCTCGCCGCTGCCGATGCGTACCTGCGCGGGATCGAGCGGCGCATCGCTGCAGGTCTTTCTGCCGACGTCGGTTCGGTCGCATCGCTCTTCATCAGCCGCTGGGACGTGGCCGTCGCGAGCAAGGTGCCCGCGCCGCTCGTCAACAAGCTCGGCATCGCGATGGGCCAGCGCAGCTACAAGGCGTACTGCGACCTCGTCGCGTCGCCGCGCTATCGCCGCGTGATGAACGAAGGCGGGCGTCCGCAGCGCCTGCTCTTTGCAAGCACGGGCACCAAGGACCCCAAGGCCCCCGACGTCATGTACGTCGAGGCGCTCGCCGCACCGTTTACGGTCAACACGATGCCCGAGTCCACGCTGCTCGACCTCTACGACCACGGGAACATCGGTCCCACGACGCCTCCCGACGGCGGCGACTGCGAATCGGTTCTCGCGCAATTCAAGACGGCGGGTGTGGACATCGACGCGCTCGCAGCCACCTTGCAGGACGAGGGCGCCGCGTCGTTCGTGAAATCGTGGAACGAATTGATGACGGTGCTCGCCAGCAAGAGCGAATTGCTCAAGGCAGCATGAATATTCTCGTCATCGACGTCGGCGGGAGCCACGTCAAGGTCCTCGCATCGGGGCAGACGGAGGTGCGGCGCATGGACTCCGGCCCGGCAATGACGCCGCAAGCCATGGTGGACGGCGTCAAGGCGCTCGCCAAGGGGTGGAAGTTCGACCGCGTGTCGATCGGCTATCCCGGCGTCGTCGTGCGCGACCACCCGCTGCGCGAGCCCCACAACCTCGGCAAGGGGTGGATCGCCTTCGACTACGAGAAGGCGTTCGGTTGCCCGGTGCGGATCGTGAACGACGCAGCGATGCAGGCGCTCGGCGGATACGCGGGCGGCAAGATGCTGTTCCTCGGCTTCGGCACCGGGCTTGGAACGGCGCTCATCGTCGACGGCACGCTCGTGCCGATGGAGCTCGCGCACCTGCCGTACAGGAAGGCGACGTTCGAGGATTACGTCGGCGAGCGCGCGCTCGAGCAGAAGGGCGAGAACAAGTGGCGCAAGAGCGCCGTCGACGTGATCGAGCGGCTGATCGCGGCGATGGAGCCGGACGACGTCGTGCTGGGCGGGGGCAACGCCGTGCACATCGGCGAGCTTCCCCCGCGTTGCCGGCTGGGCGCCAACGCGAACGCGTTCCCGGGCGGGTTTCGACTGTGGGGCGATAGCGCCGGGGGTACCAAGCCGCGTCATGTGAAGCCGCGCACCGCGAAATCTCGCACGCCGAAAAAACGCCCCGCGGGAAAGCGCAAATAGCATGGCGAACGCACCTCTTACGACACGGCCGGCGTGGCGGGCGCTGCAGGCTCATCAAGCCGCGATGCGCGACGTGACGCTGTCGCAGCTCTTCGATGCGGATGCCGCGCGCGGCACGCGACTGACGCTCGAAGCCGCGGGCGTCTACCTCGATTACTCCAAGAACCGCGTCAACGACGACACGCTGCGCTTGCTGCTGCAGCTCGCCGGGGAGTCGGGCCTTCGCGCGCGCATCGACGCGATGTTCCGCGGCGACCGCATCAACGTCTCCGAGAATCGCTCGGTGCTGCACGTCGCACTGCGCGCGCCGAAGGGCTCTGAAATCGTCGTCGACGGCCGCAACGTCGTGCTCGACGTGCACGCGGTGCTGGACAAGATGGCCGCGTTCGCCGATCGCATCCGAAGCGGCGAATGGAAAGGGCACACGGGCAAGCGCATCCGCAACGTGATCAACATCGGCATCGGCGGCTCCGACCTCGGCCCGGTGATGGCGTACGAGGCGCTCAAGTTCTACAGCGACCGGGCGATGACGTTCCGGTTCGTGAGCAACATCGACGGCACCGACTTCGCCGAGGCGGTGCGCGACCTCGATGCGCAGGAGACCCTCTTCATCATCTCGTCGAAGACGTTCACGACGCTGGAGACGATGACGAACGCGCACACGGCGCGGGAGTGGGCGCTTCGCCAACTGGGTGGCGACCCCAAGGCGGTGGCCAGGCACTTCGTGGCCGTGTCGACCAACGACGCCAAGGTGTCGGAGTTCGGCATCGACACCGCGAACATGTTCGGGTTCTGGGACTGGGTCGGTGGCCGCTACTCGATGGACTCGGCCATCGGCCTTTCGACGATGCTCGCCATCGGGCCGGACAACTTTCGCGCGATGCTGGCCGGCTTCCACGAGATGGACGAGCATTTCCGCACCGCGCCGTTCGAGCGCAACCTGCCGGTGCTGCTCGGGTTGCTCAGCATCTGGTACAACGATTTCTTCGGCGCGCAGACGGTCGCGGTGCTGCCGTACGAGCAGTACCTCAAGCGCTTTCCCGCATACCTGCAGCAGCTGACGATGGAGAGCAACGGCAAGCACGTGACGCTGGCCGGTGCGCGCGTCGATTACGACACGGGGCCGATCTACTGGGGCGAGCCGGGCACCAACGGGCAGCACTCGTTCTACCAGCTCATCCACCAGGGCACGCGTCTCATCCCATGCGACTTCATCGTGTTCGCGAAGCCGCTCAATCCGCTCGGGCCGCACCACGACATGCTGGTCGCGAATGTCTTCGCGCAGGCCGAGGCACTCGCCTTCGGAAAGACGCCCGCGCAGGTCAAGGCGGAAGGCACGCCCGACTGGCTGGTGCCGCATCGCGTGTTCGAGGGCAACCGCCCGTCGAACGTGATGATGCTGGACAAGCTCGACCCCGCGTCGCTCGGCCGCCTCGTCGCGCTGTACGAGCACAGCGTGTTCACGCAGGGCACCGTCTGGGACATCGACTCGTTCGACCAGTGGGGCGTGGAGCTCGGCAAGGTGCTCGCGCAGCGCATCATCCCCGAGCTTTCGAGCAGCGCGGCGGTGTCGCACGACAGCTCGACGTCCGCACTCATCCAACGGTATCGCCAACGCAGCTAACCGCACCACACGGCCGCGCACACAGCGCGGCATCGAATGCTATCGAACGTCGAGGGATCGTCATGCAACTCGGAATGATCGGCTTGGGCCGCATGGGTGCCAACATGGTGCGCCGACTGATGAAGGACGGCCACCAGTGCGTCGTGTTCGACATGTTTCCGAAGGCAGTCGAGGCGCTCGTTGCGGAAAAGGCGACCGGAGCCGCGTCGATGAAGGACTTCGTGAGCAAGCTCGCGAAGCCGCGCAGCGTATGGCTCATGGTGCCGGCGGCGGTCGTCGATTCGACGATTCACACGCTGGCGCCGCTGCTCGAGCCGGGCGACACGATCATCGACGGCGGCAACTCGTATTACATCGACGACATTCGCCGCAGCAGCGAGCTCGCCGCCAGGAAGATCGACTACGTCGACGTCGGCACCAGCGGCGGGGTGTGGGGACTCGATCGCGGCTACTGCATGATGATCGGCGGGCCCCAAGCGACCGTCCAGCGCCTCGACCCGATCTTCAAGACGCTCGCACCGGGCCGCGGCGACATCGACCGCACGCCGGGGCGCGAGAAGGTGAGCGGCACCTCCGAGCTCGGCTACCTGCACTGCGGCCCGAGCGGCGCCGGGCATTTCGTCAAGATGGTCCACAACGGCATCGAGTACGGAATCATGGCCGCGTATGCGGAAGGACTCGGCATCCTCAAGTCCGCCAACGTCGGCAAGGAGACGCATGCGATCGACGCCGAAACGACGCCGCTGCGCGATCCGGCGCACTACCAGTACGACATCGACCTCGCGGACGTCGCCGAAGTGTGGCGGCGCGGAAGCGTCATCGCGTCGTGGCTCCTCGATCTCACGGCGTCCGCGCTGCTCAAGGATCCCGCGTTGTCGAGCTTCGCCGGCAAGGTGTCCGACTCGGGCGAGGGAAGGTGGACGATCAAGGCCGCGATCGACGAGGCCGTGCCGGTGCCGGTGCTGACCACGGCGCTGTACGAGCGGTTCAGCTCGCGCGGCGAGGCGGATTTCCAGAACAAGCTCCTGTCCGCGATGCGCTTCGAATTCGGCGGACACGTCGAAAAGAAAGCATGACCGCTCCCGTCCACTCCGATGCGCTCGTCTTCTTCGGCGCGACCGGCGACCTCGCGTACAAGAAGATCTTTCCGTCGCTGCAGTCGATGATCAAGCGCGGGGCCTTGAACGTCCCAGTCATCGGTGTCGCCAAGCAAGGGTGGACGCTCGACCAGCTCCGCGAGCGCGCGCGCTCGAGCCTGACCACGCACGGCGGCCTCGACGATGCCGCGTTTGCGAAGCTCCTCACGCTCCTGCGCTACGTGGACGGCGACTACGGCGACCCGGCGACGTTCAACGCCCTGCGCAAGGAGCTCGACGGCGCCGCGCATCCGGCGCATTACCTCGCGATTCCGCCGGTGCTGTTCGGCACCGTGGTCGAGCAGCTTGCGAAGGCCGGCTGCACGAACGGTGCGCGCGTCATCGTCGAGAAGCCCTTCGGCCACGACTTAGCGAGCGCGCAGAAGCTCAACGACATTCTGCACAGCGTGTTCGACGAGGCGCACATCTTCCGTATCGACCACTACCTCGGCAAGCGGCCGGTGCACAACATGCTGTTCTTCCGCTTCGCCAACGCCTTCCTCGAGCCGATGTGGAACCGCGAGTACGTGGAGAGCGTGCAGATCACGATGGCCGAGAATTTCGGCGTGCAGGGCCGCGGCAAGTTCTACGACGCGACCGGCACGGTGCGCGACGTCGTGCAAAACCATCTCTTCCAGGTGCTGTGCAACCTTGCGATGGAGCCGCCGGTGCGCACCGACAGCGAGTCGTTGCGCGACGAGAAGGTCAAGGTGCTGAAGTCGATCCGCACGATCGAGCCGGGCGACGTCGTGCGCGGCCAGTTCCGCGGCTATCTGCAGGAGCCGGGCGTCGAACCAGACTCGCGTACCGAGACCTTCGCCGAGGTGAAACTCGCGCTCGACTCGTGGCGCTGGCAGGGGGTGCCGTTCTACATCCGTGCGGGCAAGAACCTCCCCGTCACGTGCACTGAAGTGATGGCGCGGTTCCGCCGTCCGCCCACGCTGTTCCCGACGTGCGTCGCCCCGTGCAACCACGTTCGCTTTCGCATCAGCCCCGAGGTCGAGATCGCGCTCGGCGCCACCGTGATGGACAAGAGCGAGCGATTCGTCGGCAATCCGATCGAGCTGCTCGCGGCGCACCACCCCACCGCCGACGAGATGGACGCCTACGAGCGCGTCCTCGGAGATGCGATGGCCGGCGACGCGACGATCTTCGCCCGCGAGGATTACGTCGAGGAAGCGTGGCGCATCGTGGATTCCGTGCTCGCTGCGAAGACGCCGGTCTACCCGTACGACATCGGGCAATGGGGGCCCGCGCAGTCCGCGAGCATCACGCCGCCGGGCGGATGGGACGATCCGCAGATGAACGCCTCGAACGATTTCTGATGCAAGTCGACGTCCTCGCCGATCCAGCCGCCGTCGCACGATCCGCCGCACAGTTCATCGCCGCGCAGGCGAGCGCGGCCATGGTCGCGCGCGGACGGTTCAAGTTCGCCGTGAGCGGCGGACACACGCCGTGGGCGATGCTGCGCGAGCTCTCGACGCTCGACGTCGACTGGACGAACGTGTTCCTGTTCCAGGTCGACGAGCGCGTGGCGCCGCCGGGCGACGACTCGCGCAATCTCACGCACATCCGCGAGAGCCTGCTCGACCGCGTGCCCGCGCTGCCCGCGGCCAACGTGTATCCGATGCCGGTCGAG
>Ga0207701_10004195_pt1 | contig 14670 bp, 13 predicted proteins | sample KBSSwiSSwithPhiX_FD_184294 | JGI IMG/M metagenome (GOLD analysis project Ga0207701, IMG submission 184294) | Switchgrass rhizosphere bulk soil microbial communities from Kellogg Biological Station, Michigan, USA, with PhiX - S5 (SPAdes) (version 2) | ecosystem: Environmental > Terrestrial >... | reverse complement strand
GTGATCACCGACACGAAAGCCGACCTCGACGGTTTCACCTTGGAAAAACACCATCAACAGACACGTGACCAGATGTTAAAGACAATGAAGAACGCTTCCGCTACCGATCCGGTTTCGCTGACAATCGACGATCATTCAGCGCTGCAGGACGAACTGACCGGAACTGAAAAAGGAACCAACGTTGTTTTCCTTCATACCACCGTGGACGACGGCGATCATTTTCAACAAATTCTCGCATGGACACTGAAATCAAGATGGCAAAAACAAAATCAACTGCTCCGCGAAGTCACGGGAAGTTTCCATAGCGAAGAGTAACGCGATCACACGATGATTCCGCGCGAGCGCAGGACATCGATTCATGCTCCTGCCGAAATCAAATTTGGCTCGCTAGCGCTTCAATCGTTTTCCACTCTTCCGGACTAAGCTGTATTTTCTGCGCCGCCATATTTTCCTCCAAATGGGCGAGCGATGACGTGCCTGGAATGGGCAGCATCACTGGAGATCGATGTAGCAGCCATGCCAGCCCTAGCTGATAGATGCTCATGCGGTGATCCTTCGCGATTCTTTCGAGAGCGGCGCTGCTCATTCCTCTGGTCCCTCCGACCGGCGCCCATGGCATGAACCCAATTCGTTCTTTTTCGCAATATGCGAGGGTGTTGTCCCATTTTCGATCAGTGATGTTGTAGCGGTTCTGCACAGTCGCGATTGGCACAATCTTGCGCGCGCGCTGCACCTGCTCGGGTGATACTTCGGATAATCCGATGTGACGAATCTTGCCGGCGCTCTGCATTTCCTTCAAAGCGCCTAACGAATCTTCCATCGGCACCTTCGAATCGACGCGGTGCAGTTGATAAAGATCGATGCGCTCAAGCTTTAGACGCTTCAAACTTTTATCGACGCATTGTTTGAGATATTCAGGTCGACCGTCTGGCACCCACTTCTCCGGGCTCGGCCGGGTATTCCCGCCTTTCGTCGCGATGACGAGCCCTTTCGGATACGGATAAAGCGCTTCCGCGATAAGTAATTCATCCGTTTCGGGTCCGTAAGCATCTGCAGTGTCGATCAAGTTTGCGCCGAGTTCGACTGCGCGCCGCAGAACTTTGAGCGCGTTCTCGCGATCCGGCGGCCAACCCCAGATCCCCTCGCCCGTCAGCCGCATCGCGCCAAATCCAAGTCGATTAACTGGCAAGTCGCCACCGATGCTGAAGCCGGAATTTTCCCTCACCGATGCGGCCGCGAAGAGTGTCGCCGCTCTGCCCGCCAAAAGCGATGCTCCGCCTGCGAGTGTCGCACGAAGAAACAGGCGGCGGCTCATGCCGCTGCAAATTCGCTGGCTGGTTGCTCCAAAAGCTGGGTTCTTCATAGCACGTAAGGTACGTTCACATGGAGTCTTTTCACGAAGCAAGTTACACGTCACTGCGTTTCGTTCGGGAGAGCATTCCGCTGGCAGCCGAATGCGACAGGCTAGCAGCCTGTGCTCCCCAGCAATTGGTCCCCAGAATTGATGCGTTTGCAACCATGCAATCCGCGCTAATGTCTTCGTCATGCTAACGAGTCAGAAGGTTATTGATGCGATTAACGAGCAGATCGGGTATGAGTTCAGCGCTTCGCTGCAGTATTACGCGATCGGGGCGCACTTCGCGTCCGAGGCGCTGCCGCAATTGTCTCAGCATTTTTTCCAGCAGGCAGAGGAAGAAAAAGGCCATGCGTTGCGGTTTATCAAATACGTGGTCGACGCCGGTGGGCGCGTGGTGATCCCAGCCATCGATGCGCCAAAATCAAAATTTAAGATACCGCGAGATGCGGTGAAATTATCACTCGATCAGGAAATTCACGTGACCAATCAGATCAACGGCTTGGTCGAACTCGCGCGAAAGGCGAACGACTACATCACGATCAATTTTTTGCAGTGGTTCCTGACTGAGCAGCTCGAGGAAGTATCTTCGATGGATAATTTGCTCAAGATCATTGAGCGCGCGGGCGATGATCTCCTGCAGGCGGATGAATACCTGGCTCGAGTCGGCGTAAGAGCGATGCCGGAGCCGACGAAAGAATAAGCAAACGCCGAACGCTCAACGCTCAACGCCGAATTTCGGCGGTCGCCCCGCCTCAGAGGCGGGGCCGCTACAGACCAGAACTGCGATGAGCTTCAAAGATCATTTTTCGAAGCAGGCGGCGGATTACGCAAGGTTCAGGCCGCGGTATCCGCAAAAATTATTCGACTATCTGGGAAGCATCGCGCCGAGTCGTCAGCTCGCATGGGATTGCGGCACGGGGAATGGACAAGCAGCAGTCGGATTGGCATCAGTGTTTGATCGCGTCATTGCGACCGATGCGAGTGAGAAGCAGATCGCGAACGCGCCAGCACATGAGAGAGTCAAGTATCGTGTCGCGCCCGCTGAGAACAGCGGGATCGGACCTGAGACGATCGATCTGATCATGGTCGCGCAAGCATTGCACTGGTTCGATCTGGACCGCTTTTACGCGGAAGTGCGGCGCGTCTTAAAAGCCGACGGCGTGATAGCTGCATCAGCTTACAACCTGTTGCACATCGAAAAGGCGATTGATGAGGTTGTGAACCGATATTACCACGAAGTGGTCGGGCCTTTCTGGCCGCCGGAGCGCAGGCTCGTCGAACAGTTTGCTGATCTCCCCTTCCCCTTTTCCGAGATTGCCGCACCGAAATTCGAAATGACGGCGCATTGGAATCTCGAGCGTCTGTTAGGCTATCTCCGAACGTGGTCGTCGACCCAGCGGTTCATCGCCGCCAGGGGGATCGATCCGTTAGATCAAATCACTGACGACCTTTGCAGCGCATGGGGTAAGCCCGGACAAAAACGAAGCATCACCTGGCCGCTAATAATTCGGATTGGGCGCAAACAAAGCAGCGCGGTCGACAGTTCGCCGGTCACAAACGTCAACGTCGCGCAAAAACGCTTGAATAGAACGGCGTTGCGGCGGTCTAATCGATCATTATGAACATGAAAGCAGCATTTAGTTTGTTAGCCGCAGCGAGTCTCGCTTTTAGCAGCGTGGCTTTCGCCGGAGCGAAAACATATGAGGTCTCCGGGCCGGTCCTGGAAGTAAATGATTCCATGATCGTGGTCCAGAAGGGGAAAGACCGTTGGGAGCTTAATCGGGACGCGAACACCAAAGTCACAGGTGACGTCAAAGTTGGCGATAAAGTTCATGTCACCTACACCATGTCCGCTACTGAGGTAGAAGTGAAAGCAGGCAAGGGAGCTAAGAAAGAAGCGAAGGCTGCGCCAACGCCATAGACTGAAAACAACTCAAATCGCCGGATGCGGTTGGCGTGTCCGGCGATTATTCTCCGATTGTCATGTTGAGCGGAAGCGAAACATCCAGCTACTTCAATCGACTCCGGATAGTGTTTTGGCTCGGAATCCACACGAAGGTTTGTCATCCAAATTGAGCTCACAGATGGTCGAAGTAGCTGGATTCTTCGCTTCGCTCAGAATGACAAGAACGCTACCTTCTTCGCCCTTGTCTCGTCCCTAACTTCGAACTGGAACTTCAGGCTGCGCTTCCGTTTCAACTTTTTCCCTGGAAGGCGCGGACGAACACTTTGCGTGTTCGACCAGGCACGCCAAACGTGCAAGAACGCGATAATGCAAGGTTAAGGACCGCCCAAAGACGCACCGGCCACGATTAAAAACAGCGCCGATTTGTTGGTTCGCCTCCTGCCAATCGCACAGAAAATCGCTGAGCAAGACGTTCTCGCGCGCGTGTCGGAACGGATATTCGTAACCGGAAAAAGCCGATAGGATCGCGGCAGTGTCTGCGTCAATTGAGGTCGCCAGTTTCTCCGCGACCTCGTTCCAAAGTAGCGAATTTGTGGCGTTTTGCGCATTGAGGAGGAGCAATTCAAGGGCTGAAACCTGCTTATGCAGCCGCAGCAAAGAATCTGCAATGTTAGGGAAACGCGAAATTAAATCCGCGAAAAGATTCAATTGTTCGCGCGCGGTGCTGTCGTTCGCCTGTGCAGCGCGCACGGCGTCTCCGAACAGGGCGGACGTAACACTCAGCGGCTCCGCCAGCTTGGTCCGAGCTTGAACGACCTGAGAATCCGCCTGCCGCTGGGCCGCTTCAGCTTCCTCGCGTGTCCCTTTTTTCAAACCGAAGTCCTTCGGATTAACGACGAAACCGGCATTCAGAAGATGCAGCGCGTTACCGGCGTTTACCGCTTCTCCATCGGCTTTGAACAACGTCTGAACGAACGGTCCGGTGGCAGCGAGCGCGGCTGCAGCGGCGGCAGGAGAGCATACTGAAGCCGATTGAGACCGCTCCAGCCTGACAAATCCAAGCGTGTGGATGTTCAGGACTGAGCCAAACCACGTTTCAACCAGCTCGTCTTCTTCCGCGGCGGCCAAAGCTTCGGCCGACATCTCTTCGAGCGAGTGCAGCGTCACATTCTTCAGATCGATCCCGCACTCCTGCTCATAGTAGTGCTTGGTTAACGCCTGCGCCGTTGCTCTAAAGTCGTGGAACAATTTCGTGGCATCACCATCTCCGTGCAGCATACCAATTGCGCCAAGCGCTTTGCTCGCCTGAACGCGGTCGTGATCACTCGGGTGCGTATCAAACCAGCGGGTCTTTCCCGTTGGAAGCAGAGCTTCGTTTTCTTGAACTGTCTTTGTGGCAAGACCCTTGGCCGCCATCGCGCTCAGCCCTGGCAGATCGTTGACCAATCGATTGGTCGCATAAGCCTCGGTTTGTTGCGCGATGGTCCTTTGCCACGCTGCATTGAGCACTTGAAAGTGCCGCATCGTCTCGGCGAAGGTTTCGCTTCCCGCCACCTGGTTTTCAAATCGGTCCGCATCGAATTCCATCTGCCGCATCATGAAACAGCTGACGGCATGGCCGACATTCATGAGCAGCCAGAGTATCCGACGCGTTACCCAAACCATCGCACGCGCCAGGTGGAGAATGATGCCAAATCGAAAATCACTGCGCTCCGCGCTGCTACGCAACCGGTCGTCCCATGCGTCGCGTTCATAAACCACACGCGCAAACCAGGCGTTGACATTCCGGACGATAAAGGTCAGGCGCATGGCCGCGCCTTGCGAAAAATGTCCGAACTCATGCGCAAGGACGCCGCCAAATTGCCGCACGCTCAGCCCGGCCACCAGTGGTAGACCGATAGATAAGGTGAGTCGCCGGCGCAGCAGGTCCGGGAGTCCGCGGCGAAAACCGGCGAAGGCATTGACTTGGAAATCGACCAGCACCCGCGCCGGACGAGGGGCCTGCACCGCATCGCAGACTGCATAGATGAAGCGGAAAAGCTCTGGTTCTTCTCCCGGCAGCACGTCGTGCGGTTCGTAATCTTTGGGTCGGCGCGCAAAGAGCGGCTTGATCATAAAGAAGACGAGCACGCCGCCGACAATGATCGGCGCCAGATAACCGAGCAGCGCCAGTATGCCACCTCCAAGTTGGTAGCGCGGATGAAGAGCGTGTTCATAAACACCCCACGCCACCAGAACGATGATCCCGACGTAAATAATTGGTAGTAACACCATCACGAACGCAACGGCGGCTAGTCCGAGTTTGTAGAGAAGCGAGACTGATTCTGGTCTTGTCGCCCCGACAATCCTCCATTCAGCTGCCGGAGGATGATCGTCGTCCGCCATGGCCTAACGAGCCATTTGTGCAACCTATCGCCGTCTACTACCGCTGCCGCCGAGGATTCCGCCAAGCAGGCCGCGAGCGATTTGCCGGCCGACCTGGCTGCTCGCGGCGCGCATCACGCTCTTGGCCATTGAAGTAGCAAACGAATCGCGAACAGCGCCGCGCGGTCCGATTGTTGGCTGAAATGCAGCAGTCACTGTTCCCAATGCATCCGCAAGGATCGAGGATTGCGGTCGTTCTGTTGTCGGCTGAGCTTGTGTCACTGGCGGTGCGTCGGCGCTTTGCGTTTTCTCCCCTGCTCGCGCCTGCAATTTTTCGTAAGCTGATTCACGATCAATCGCCTTTTCGTAGTGACCCGCGAGCACGGATGAATCGATGATTTGCTTTCGCTGATCCGGTGTAATTGCCCCGACCTGACTGCGCGGCGGAACAATTTTTGCGCGCTCGACAATTTGCGGGCTGCCATTTTCATCCAGCATGGATACAAGCGCTTCGCCTACAGCGAGCTCGGTGAGCACAGTTTCAGTCTTCAATTTGGGATTTTGACGAAACGTTTCGGCCGCGGCTTTCACTGCCTTTTGATCGCGCGGGGTAAAGGCGCGCAGGGCGTGTTGCGCGCGATTGCCGAGTTGGCCAAGAACAACCTCGGGAATATCGAGCGGATTCTGGCTGACGAAGTAAACACCGACGCCTTTGGAACGGATCAGGCGCACCATCTGCTCAATTTTCTGTTCAACCGCCGGCTCGATGTCTGTGAACAGCAGATGCGCTTCATCAAAGAAAAAGACCAGCTTTGGTTTTTCGGGATCGCCAATTTCGGGAAGATTCTCAAACAACTCCGACAGCATCCAGAGCAGAAATGTCGCGTACACTTTCGGCGATTTTTGCATCAGCTTGTCGGCAGCGAGAATGTTAACGACGCCGCGTCCATTTTGAGTCTGGATCAAATCTTCAAGATTAAGCGCAGGCTCACCGAAAAATTTGTCCGCGCCCTGCGATTCCAGCGCGAGCAGGTTGCGCTGGATTGTTCCGGCGCTGGCTGTGGAGATATTTCCATACTGGGTTTTAAATTGGTCGGCATTGTCGGCGACGTACTGCAACATCGCGCGCAGGTCTTTGAGATCGAGCAGCAGCAAACCGTTATCGTCGGCGATTTTGAAAACCATGTTGAGCACGCCCGCCTGCGTGTCGTTTAAATCAAGCAATCGTCCTAGCAGCAACGGGCCCATTTCCGAAACCGTCGCGCGCACGGGATGTCCCTGCTCACCGAACACATCCCAGAAGACGACCGGGCACGGTTCGCCGGTGAAATTGTCGATCTTAAGTTCCTTTGCCCGCTCGACGACTTTCGGATTGTTTGCGCCCGGCTGACTCAAGCCGGCGAGATCGCCTTTGACGTCGGCCATAAACACAGCCACACCGCGGGCACTGAAATTTTCCGCGAGCGTTTGCAGAGTCACGGTTTTCCCTGTGCCCGTGGCACCGGCAATCAAGCCGTGGCGATTCGCCATTCTAGGCAGCAAAAAAATCGGTTCCTTGGATTCCGCGACGAGAATTGGTTCGGCCATAATTCAGATCATGATCTTGGCCACTCGTTTGGCGATTGTCCAGCGCGGCCGCTAAAAACGGCGCGCACGGAGTGACTCGCCCTACTACTAGAAGAAACCGCAGACCTGATTGGTAGGGCGGGCAGTCCTCTGCCCGCCGTTCTTTAAATTCGGGTTGATCAGTACAAATACGGCTTCGAAAGCGGAAAGGCGTTCTTAATCACTTCGAGGCGGGGCTCCGTATTTTCAGCGACGACAACCTCGACAACATCGAATCGGAAAAGAATGTCGGGGTTATCGAGCATCCGCAGCCAGGCGAGCGCACCGCGTGAAATGCGTTTTTGTTTCGCGCGGTCGACCGCTTCCAGCGGCCGGCCGAAATCTTCGCGCGTCCGCGTTTTTACTTCGACAAACACCAGCGTGTCTTTGTCACGGCATACAACGTCGATTTCGCCGCCACTGCGACCACGGAAATTGCGGAAGAGGATTTTGTAACCGCTACGCTTCAGGAATCGGCACGCTAATTTCTCGCCGTGCACGCCGCGCCGGAGATGACCGGACTTGGACGATTTCCAAGGCAAGTAGCGGTTGCGCCACTGGCTCGAAAGATCGGCGATGGATCGGGCAAGGGCCGAATTCATGGAGCTTCAAAAGATGCAGTTCTGTTCCGTAACCTTTGTGCTGGCTGAAACAATACTGCGGGAACTGCGCGCAAAAGTCACGCATGATCCGGTCGCGCGTGACTTTCGCGATCACGCTTGCCGCGGCAATGCTCAAGCTGATGCAATCGCCATCGATAATTGCCGTCTGCGGAAGCGGAAAAGGAATCACCGGCAAACCATCAATCAAAACGTGGTGAGGCGGTTCGAGTAACGCTTCAATCGCAAGGCGCATCGCACGGTGGCTCGCACGCAGGATGTTGATCCGGTCGATCTCCACAGAATCGACAATGCCGACGGTCCATCTGATTTCGGGATTCGAAATCAGATCGCAATAAATTTCCTCGCGCAATTCCGGCGCGAGCTGTTTGGAATCGTTCAGACGACGATGCCGAAATTTTTCGGGAAGAATCGCGGCAGCGGCAACCACCGGGCCGGCTAAGGCGCCACGCCCGGCTTCGTCAATCCCCGCAATGCTCGAGATTCCTGTGATGCGGAGTTTTTTTTCGTAACGCAACCCGCAACGCCGGTAGCCCATCGGCGCAAATCTTCAATAGATTTGTCCGAGGTGACAAGTGAGGAATAACGAGTGATGAGAAAATTTCGGAAAGGCGCGTCACTCGGTGCGCTCCGAAGCGGACGGCACGGGAGTGCCGTCCCTACCAAAGAGGGTCACTCTCTTACCGCTGTCGCTTCCTTACCTTTGCGACCCCGCAAATAGTTTAGTTTCGCGCGGCGAGCGCGGCCTTTTTGTTCCACTTCCACTTTTGCGATGCGCGGCGAATGCAAGGGAAACACCCGCTCAACGCCCTCACCGTACGAGATGCGACGCACGGTGAAAGTTTCGTTGAGCCCGCGACCCTTTCGGCCGATCACTACGCCGGCAAAGATCTGAATTCGTTCCTTGTCTCCCTCTACGACGCGCGTATGCACGCGCACGCTATCGCCAACAGAAAACGCTTTAGCATCGCTTTTCTGCTGTTCTTTCTCAATGGTATCGATGATCTGATTCATAACCTCGTCGCCAGCCGCGCGGCTGCGGGCGCACACTGTCATTCGAAGCTACGGGTTTTGCAACCCGAAATCGCCAACGATGTGGGCACGAACACGAAGCACGAGCATGAGCGGGACAATTTAGAAAAGCTGTGAAAATCTGCGGGATCTGTGGCTAATTCCCGTTCTCATTGCGCTCGTAGCTCAACTGGATAGAGCGTTGGCCTCCGGAGCCAAAGGTTGTGGGTTCGACCCCCGCCGGGCGCATGTTAGCGCAAAAGTCATCCTGAGCGGGGCGGAGCGAAGTCGAAGGATCCCCTGAACTCGCGTCTCGTTTGCGCCGCGGGATTCCTCGACTTCGCTCGGAATGACGGAATGGAGTTACGCCAGTGCTTCCAGCCGGCTGAGTAGATCCTTTTTGCTCGTAACGCCGATGACCTGATCGCGTAGCTGGCCGTTCTTGAAAAAAAGCAGCGCCGGAATGGCGCGAATGTTGTACTTGGACGAGAGGCTCTGGTTTTCGTCTACGTTTACTTTCGCAACCTTGACGGCACCCCCTTTTTCGCGCGCGACCTCATCCAGCAGCGGCGCGATCATTTTGCATGGACCGCACCATTCGGCCCAAAAATCGACGATCATCGGTTTATCGTCCTGCGTCAGTTCGCGGTCAAAATTGGATTCGTTCAGATTGATAACTGCAGAATTTTCCATGGTTAAGAAAAATACGTCCAAATTTGGATAATCAAAATCAATGCGGACATCGCGAGCAGTATCCAATACAGCCGCATTGAGCCTTTCTCGACCGGTGCCACAGCGATCGGCGGATTTTGTGGAACGATGTTGGGCATCGCGATCATGGGCTGAGTTTTTTTCTGAGAGGAGCGCAACGGTTCGGGCGCCAGCGGAATGCGTACGGTCTCCTTTAGCGGTGCTGAAGGCGATGGAATCGGAGAAGTACGCACTGAAGCGGATAACGGGCGGGAGGCAGCCGGCGGCTTCGGCGGCGAAAAAAAGTTCGCGGAAGAAATATTCTCGGGTGCTGACTGCGAGGGAGAGGTAACAGGCGGAATACCGGGTTCACGCACCGGCAACTGGATCCGGACCGTCTCGTGTGGCTTCACACCTGGCTCCGGCGGTTTCGTCGGAAGCGGAACCGGCAAGTGGATGCGAACCGTCTCTTTTTTCGGTTGGTCAGGTTCCGCCATTAGCGTTGGAGAAATTGACTAGAAATCGCCGACTTGTCACTACCTAATCTCGAAAGCTTAGGAAAGATGCGTACCTGTCTTAGCCCAGCAGATCGTAACCGCGGCTTTCCCTGACGACCCGCCGGATGAACTCGCCAACAGGCGCAGGCTCGGACAAAACGACCCGGGCATCGACATCCGGAGCATCGGCTTCGCTCCGGGCAATGTGCGGCTGATCGACGAGCAGTTTCAGTTCACTGCCAATTTTTTCGCGAGCGAGATCGTGGGCAATGGATTGCTGCATCGCCATCGCCGCTCGATAACGCGAGTTCTTTATCTTTGCGGGGACTTGCCCCGGCATCCCAGCCGCGCGGGAACCCTCTTCCTGCGAGTATTTGAATATCCCAAGCCGTTCGAACCGGCTGCGGCGGATGAAATCCAGTAATGTTTCGAATTCCGCATCGGTCTCGCCGGGGAAGCCGACGATGAAAGTAGTGCGCAGCGTTACGCCCGGAATTCCAACGCGCAGTTTGCAAATTAAGTCTTCAATATGCGCCCGCGATGTTTCACGTCGCATCCGGCCCAGCATCGATTCGTCGATGTGCTGTAGCGGAATGTCGATGTAGCGCGCGACCTTATCGCATTCAGCAATGGTCTCAATCAGTTCATCGCTCCAATGCGCCGGGTGCGTGTAAAGCAGGCGCACCCAGAATTCCCCTTCGATCTCTTGAACCTCGCGGAGCAGCGAAACCAGCGTCGGACCGCGAGTCGAATCCACCGGCTGCCGCGGCCCGGCTCTGGCCAACCACAAATCCATTCCGTAGTACGTGGTGTCCTGACTGATCAGGTTGATTTCGCGCACTCCTTCGCTAACGAGCGCACGGATTTCTGCCAAGACCGATTCCGGTTTGCGGCTCCGATGCTTGCCGCGCATTTGTGGGATCACGCAAAAACTGCACGGATGATTGCAGCCCTCGGCAATCTTCACGTAAGCGGAATGCGCCGGAGTAAGTCTGAAACGCGGTGTGTCGTAATCGGGAATGTAGGTTGGGCGCCTGTCTGAAAATGTTAAGTCGAAATCACCGGTGTCAGAGTCAACGCCGAACGCCGAACTGCCTGCATTGAGCGTTGGGCGTTGAGCGTTGGACGTTGGGCGTTTTCTTAATATCTGGTCCACGATTTCGCCAAGTTGACTCACCTGATCGAGTCCAACAAAGGCATCCACCTCAGGCAACTCATTATGCAGTTCTCTCGCAAACCGCTGCGACATGCAGCCGCTTACGATTAGCTTTTGGTCGGGTCGTTTATTGAGCCCGCGCTGCTGATGCGCTTCCAAAATCGCTTCGATTGATTCTTCCTTAGCTGAGTCGATGAAGGCGCAAGTGTTAATCACGAGCACATCGGCGTCCTCTGCGCGCGACGTGATTTCCATGCCGCGTTGCAAAACGCTTCCAAGCATGACCTCCGCATCAACGAGGTTTTTGGCGCAGCCGAGGCTGATCATGCCGATCTTCGGTTTTGTGTGCGCAGTGGTATTATTGCTCATTGTTGGAGAAACGCTCAACGTCGAACGCCCAACGTCCAACGCACAACGATCTGAATTCTGAGTTGAGTGTTGCGCGTTGGGCGTTGGGCGTTTGCTTAAATCGCCTCTAATTGACCGTCACATCCTGGTCGTTTTGCTGCAGCTCCTGTCCATTCTTGGTGATCTTAATGGCTTCAGGATCGAGGACACGAATCGACACGTGCTTACCGCGAAATTCAACGGGACCATCAGACGGCGAGACCCATCGTTCGAACGCGGCTTTTCCGTCATCACCGAGCGTTACCCTCACGTAAGTTCGTTTCAGTGGCTGGATCGCGACTCGATTTTGATCGCCTGATTCCGGTGCAGGCGAGCTGCCTCCTTCGCGGGCTTGCGCCAATTCTTCTTTGGTTACTGCCTTCGCCTTACGCACTTCCGGCTCGCCTGACGCAGGCGCTGTAGAATTAGCAGCCAAAGCCTTTCGCGTTTCGGGCGGACCCAGTGTCGGGACAGGCGACGCGACCGGCGCACTCGTAGCGGCAGCCCCAATATTTGGCGCTGCTGCCGGGCTGGACCCGCCTGTAGCAACCGCTGGAGTAGCCGTTGCCGACGTTTGCGCGCTCGAGGCCCCTTTTCCGGGCGCGAGCCGCTGCACGTTGAGGAGAAATTTCATCCCTAGAAAGCCGACTACCAAAACCACGATCCCGACGATGAGCGGCATGGGCGAAACGCGATTACTGCCACCGGTAGCAACGGGACGGCTCCGGCGCCGAACCACCGGCGCGGAGACCGGTTTGGCGCGCTCGTTCTCCTGGAGGTACGAGTAGCCGTCTACGGTCACGCTCTCCGGATCTTCAAACGCATCCAGGTAAGGCGTGACGTCGACATCCAGGAATTTCCCGTAAATAAGCAGGAAACCCTTCGCGTACGCCAGGCTCGGAAATTGCGAAAAATCGTCCGCCTCAATTTCCGCCAGCCGCTGGGGGCGAATTTTGGTCATGCGCGCGGCTTCATCAAGCGTGAGCTTTCTCGCCAGCCGTGCTTCCTGAAATTTTTTACCGAGGCCCTCTATTGTCATGAGCGAAAAGCCGGCTAAACGGCAGCATCGAGATCGACCAAGATCTCACGTGGTTTGGCTCCCTCGCCGGGACCCAAAATACCGCGCTGCTCCAGAATATCAACGATGCGCGCCGCGCGGGTGTAACCGAGTCGTAACCTGCGTTGGAGTAGCGAAGTGGACGCGCGTTTTTCCTGTCGAATGATCTCGATGCATTTTTCGACCAGCTCTTCATCTTCAGCGGTGACTTCTTCCTCCGGCGCGCTGGTGGATTGGAGCTTCTCGTGCATAGCCGTATCAAATGCAGGCGGACTTTGTTTCGAAACAAATTCCACGACCGCGTGAATCTCATTATCCGTGACGAGCACTCCTTGCGCACGGATGAGTCGTGAAGCGGTCGGCGGCAGATAAAGCATGTCGCCCTGTCCGAGCAAACGCTCAGCGCCGTTCTCATCAAGAATGACGCGGCTGTCGATCTTGCTCGCGACCTGGAATGCGATGCGGCTGGGAATATTCGCTTTAATGACGCCGGTGATCACGTCCGCGCGCGGCGTTTGCGTTGCGACGATCACATGCATGCCGGCGGCGCGCGCCATCTGTGTGATGCGCGCGATCGCGGTCTCAACGTCCGCTGGCGCCGTTTGCATCAGATCTGCCAGCTCATCGACGATCACGACAACGTAAGGAATTCTATCGGGAACGTCCTCTTCTGTAGCCGGGGGCGCGGACCCCGGCCGCTCGACAGTACCTTCCTCTTCACGACCGCGGTCATCGCCCGCGGCTACAGGTTTTTTCTTCGGGCGCGCATTAAACCCGACGATGTTCCGCACGCCTGCGCGGGCAAACATTCTGTAGCGGCGTTCCATCTCGTCGATCAGCCATCGCAAGGCCAGCAAAACTTTCTTCGGATCGGTGACAATTGGGAATGCAAGATGCGGCAACGGCTCATACGCCTGCATTTCCACCATTTTTGGATCAATGATAACGAAGCGCATCTCTTCCGGTGTGAACCGAAAGAGCATGCTGGCAATCACCGCGTTGATGCAGACGCTCTTCCCGCTGCCAGTCGTTCCCGCGACAAGCAGGTGCGGCATCTGTGCCAGGTCGGCAATGATTGTCTTGCCGTAAACGTCCTTGCCGAGGGCGAGCGGAATTTTTGCGTGTTCCTTCGCGGAGTCCCAATCGGGTGATTGGAAGAGCTCGCGCAGTTTGACCGTCACCTTCCGGGTATTGGCAAGCTCAATTCCAACGGTGTCTTTCCCGGGAATAGGCGCAAGAATGTTGATTCTCTCGGCGCGCGTTGCACGTGCAAGGTCGCGCTCAAGACTTACGATCTTGTCCACGCGCACGCCCTTGGCCGGATAAACTTCATACCGCGTGATGGTTGGACCCTTCGTGATGTCACCAGGTCCTACTGCGATTCCAAATTGGGCCAACGTCTCAATGAGAATTTGCTGGACCTCTTGTAGCTCAGAAGGATCGGTGGCTGTGCGCGCTTCAAGACTGTGTTCCTCGAGCAGATCAAGCCCGGGCAAGACGTAATCTTCCCAGCTCGAAGTGGCGCTTGTTGGACCGGGAGTGGCCTTTGCTTTTTCTTCGCTTGCGCGCAACTCCGCGAGGGAAGGTCTGCGCCGGCTTACCACCGGCTCAGTCGACGGTACCGTCGTATCAACGACCTTGGGTGCCGGTCGGTTTGAGAGTTCCTCTGGCGAAATCATTGTCGCCACAGGTTCAGGCACAGGAACACCTTTCTTTTTAAGTTGCTTCTGTAGCGCTTCGAGCGCTCGCCGTTGCTTTTCAGTCTTGAGTTGTTCTGTGAGGTCCGACTTACGAATTCTCCGGCGCACTCGCCATTCGGCCATCTTCGACACGCTCCGGCGCGTAAGGTTGACCATTTCGCGAACAAGATGAATCGGGCGCAAACCCGTAACCAAAATCAGCGTGGTCAAATAAATTGCGACGACCAGAAGAACCGAACCGACCGGTCCGACAGCGGCAGGGAGCAGGCCGCGATTTTCATCGGACAAGCGATACCCAATGAGGCCGCCCGGCCCTTGAA
>Ga0207701_10004194_pt1 | contig 14673 bp, 12 predicted proteins | sample KBSSwiSSwithPhiX_FD_184294 | JGI IMG/M metagenome (GOLD analysis project Ga0207701, IMG submission 184294) | Switchgrass rhizosphere bulk soil microbial communities from Kellogg Biological Station, Michigan, USA, with PhiX - S5 (SPAdes) (version 2) | ecosystem: Environmental > Terrestrial >... | reverse complement strand
CGGTGGGCGACGACGCGTTCGTCGCCGAGGTCGATGGCGCGGCGGCCGGCCTGGCCACCGTGCACTCGCGCGCGGTGCTCCACGTCGCGCGCCCCGTGGCGCAGCTCACGGCGCTCGTCGTGCCACCCGAGATGCGCGGGCGCGGCGTCGGGCGTGCGCTCGTCGCGGAGGCGGAGCGCTGGGCTATGAGCCGTGGCGCCGACCGCCTCGTCGTCACGACCGCGCTCCATCGCGCCGACGCGCCGCTCTTCTACGAGCGCCTCGGCTTCGAGCACACCGGCCGACGGTACGTCAGGCGGTTCGGCGAGTGAGCGCGAGACGATGGCTCGGGCGACGTTGGGCTCTTCTGGCGCTCGCGCTCGCGATGCTCGCAGCGATGCCGGCGGGCGCACACGCGCAGGTACGCGAGCGGCCGGTGCCGTTCGACAGCGTGGGCCGCGTCCTCGTCATCACGCCACCGCTCGCCGCGCGGCTCGCGCTCGCACCGCCCGCATGGCCCGTGACCGGCGACTACGTCGACGCGCGACTCTACGTCGTCGAGAACGTCGCGGGATCCTGGATCCTCGTCGTGCGCCGGCCGCGCGAGGTGCTCGAGCGCTATTCGCTCTCGACCGTGCAGCGAGACGAGCTCGCCGCCGCCGTGAACAGCGGCGTCGTTGCGCAGCGTGCCGCCGGAGGGCCGGACTCGCTGGCGACGCACATCTCCGAGCCGGTGCGAGGGTGGTTCGTCGCGAACCAGACGATTCTTGGCGCCGCGCTGTTCGGCCCCAGCGCCGCCGCACTCGCCGGGAACGCCGCGGGAGGCACGGCGGCGTATCTCGCCGTGGCCGGTGGGACGTTCTTCCTCGCGGCGGATCGCGCGCGGCGGACCTCCATCTCGGGTGCGCAGAACCACCTCGCGTGGCACGGTGCGCTGCACGGCGCCGCGGCGGCCGGGCTCGCGGCGTATTCATTCGGCGGCGAGGACCTCGATGGCAAGGCACTCGCCGGCGCGCTGCTCGCCGGTGGCATCATCGGCGACGTCGTCGGCTATCACGTCGCGCGCCCGATGACCGACGCGGAAGCGCACGGTGTGTCGCACGGCGCGTTCGCCGCGGCGGGGGTCGGTGTCGGCTCGCTGGTGACGGCCGGCATGTGGCGCAACGAGAGCTCGCGGCGCGTCGCGACGGCGCTCGTGATCGGTGCGGGCGCCGTCGGCTATCCGCTCGGCCTGCGCTATGCCCGCAACACATCGTACCGCGTCACGTCGGGCGACGTCGGCACACTCTTCGTGGGCGAGCTCCTCGGCACCAGCGCGGTCGCGACGTTCATCCCAGAAAGCAGCGACGACGAGCAGGCGATCGCCGGCGTGCTCACGGCGGGCTTCGTCGTCGGTGCCCTCGCGGCGGATCGACTGATCGTTCGTCGCTTCGACTACGAGGAATCGGAGTCGCGACTGTTGCAGCTCGGGTCCGTCGCCGGCGCGGTGGTCGGCCTCGCGGTGCCGGTGCTCGCGGAATCCGACAATCCGCTCCTCCTCTTCGGGCCAGCGACCCTCGGTGGTCTCGCCGGCGCGATCCTCACCCACAACCTCATCGCTCCCGCCCACGCCAACACCGCCTTCCCGCGACGCACGGGTGCGCGCACGATGCCGTCGCGCGTCGCGATCCGGTTCACGCCGCAGAACCTCCTGCTCGCGCGGCGTGGCAGGGAAGGGACGTATCCGCTGATGAACGTCCGGTTCTGATCGCGGGCGAGCGTTCGTCATCGCGTTGCCGGCGACATCGGCGACCGGCATATTGGCCACCGACCATCCACGACTCGCCGGAGCACCGCATGCGCCCAGCACTCGTTCTTGTGTTCGCGACACTCTCGGCCGGCGTCTCCGCCGCAGGCGCGCAGAATCCCGCGCCGTCCACGCCGCCGCCGCCCGTGTCGAACGCGGTGCAGATTCTGTCCACCGGGCAGCTCGCCGCGATCGCGGACTCCATCCCCGCGGGCGCGGCCACGTCGCACTCCCTCGTGCGTTGGGAGGGGTTGTCGGAAATGATGTCGCGCCGCGACACGTCGGGAGTTCCCGAGCGCCACGAGCAGTTCACCGACATCTTCGTCGTCCAGCGCGGGCGCGCGCGGTTGCTGTACGGCGGCAAGGCAGAGGGCGAGCGAAGCTCGGGCTCCGGCGAGTGGAAGGGCGGTACCATCCGCGGCGGCACGGAAGCCGAGATCAATCCGGGCGAAATCGTAGTGATCCCAGCCGGCATCCCGCACCAGCTGCTGCTCCCGCCGAGCCAGAGCTTCTACTACTTCGTCTTCAAGGTGGCGAAGAGTCCCGCCCGATAGCGCGCTCGCCCCGCGCATGACCGACACGCGTCTGGCGACGGAGTTCCTCGCGTTCGAGCACGTGCAGCTCATCATCCCCGACGGGGAAGAGCGCCGCGCGCGCGAGTTCTACGTCGACGTGCTGGGCTTCACCGAAATCGTCCGCCCCGAGTCGCTCGGCGGGCGCGGCGGCGGCTGGTTCCGCAATGGCGCGGTGAACCTGCACCTCGGCTCCGAGCGCGACTTTCACCCGACGCGAAAGGGGCACCCCGCGTGGCTCGTCCCCGACCTCGCTGCACTCGTCGCTCGCTGCGAGGCCGCCGGCCATCCGATCGAACCGGCGGTCCCGCTCCCCGGCTTCGAGCGAGTACACGTCTACGACCCGTTCGGGAATCGGTTGGAGCTGATGGAGAGACGATAGCGATGAGCAATGCGCGATGCGCTTTGCGCGCCGGCGTCGGGAAGCAGGCGCGTCCCGAGGCCGTTTCGCAGTGTGCTCAAAGCGCAATGCGCAAAGCGCATCGCGCTTAGTAAAACTGTCGGAGCTCTACTCTCGAGTTGTTAAGAAACACTCCCGCGATCCGCACGACGTCCCCTGAGCGCAGGGTCTGGAACTTGTTGACGTCCGCGCGGCTCGGCGAGTACGGCATCGAGACCGTGAGGCGGGCGCCATTGCTGACGTCCATCGTGAACAGGCCGTTCTGCTGATCGATCTGGCGCACCGTGCCCTGGATCGACTGCACGGCGCCCGACGACGTGTTCGTCTCTCCGCCCACGGAGCCCTGAACCGGCCGGTCGACCTGGACGAGATCCGTGTAGTAGCCGTTGCTCGTGTTCTGGATGCGAGCCGTGATCTGGTCGCCGCGGTCGAGCGAGGTCACCGGGTAGCTCTGATTGTTGTACACGACCTTCGTCTGGGCGTCGAACATCAGATTCACCGGCTGGCCGTTCGGCTGCTGCAGTCCGATGACCTGGGCGCGGGTGTCGACACCGGCGACGTACCCGGACACCTGGCTGGCGCCGTTGCCGCCGCCCGGGATGATCCCGCCCAGGATGTTGCCGAGCGAGCCGACGGCGGAGCATGCGGTCAGGGCGGCCAGCATCCCCGCGGCCGCAGCGCCGCGCCCGAACCTGTTCATATTCATGGAAGTGTCTCCCGTTGAATTCGCTCAGCAATAAGGCAATGGTGATGCCGACGTCCTGATCGAACGGCGGTTATCACAAGACGAGCTCATCCATATAAAGGATTCGAGGCGAAACGACCCATGCCCCGATACGTCGCGCTGCTTCGCGCCATCAACGTCGGCGGCCGGAACGTGAAGATGACCGAGCTCTGTGCCCTGTTCGAGCAGGCGCGGCTCGCCGACGTGCAGAGCGTGATCGCCAGCGGCAATGTGCTCTTCGCCTCGCGCTCCGGCGACAGCGCGGTGCTCGAGCAACGCATCGAGGCGGCGCTGCGGAAGGGACTCGGCTACGACGTGCCCACCTTCGTGCGCAGTGGCGCCGAGCTGGATGCCGTCGTCGCCCACGATCCGTTCGACGCGCGCGATCCCGTGCTCGAATCCCACACGGTGCACGTGATCTTCACCCGAGCTCCGATCGATCGTGCGCGCGCCGAGCGAATCGTCGCCCTCGGGACCGACTACGACGAGCTCCATGTGTTCGGCCGCGAGGTCTTCTGGCGCACGCGCGGTCGCAGCAGCGACTCCGAGATCAAGCCCGCCGCCTTCGCCCGCGCCTTCGGCGACCCGGGTACGGCGCGCAACATCACGACCGTACGCAAGCTGGCCGCGAAGCTTCGGCCGTAGACGGTTCAAGGGGGTCAGAGTCGTTGAAATTTCAACGACTCTGACCCCCTTGATCCGTTCAACGACTCTGACCCCTTGATCCGCTCACCGCTTCGCCCCCCAATCCAACACGACGAGCGACACGCCCTGCCTCGGCAGCCGGAACGTCAGCTCGCTGCCGCCGTTCGTCGCTCGCGGCGCGGATTGGTCGACCGTCGTGAGCTTCGAGGCGTCGAGCAGTCGCCCGTACTGCGCGTCGTTCGGCGCGATCGGGCTCCCCATCCGCTTCCACTCTCCGTAGGCGTTGGAGTGCGTCTCGTCGATGCGGTAGTGCGTCACGCGCGCGCCCGAGGCCGCGGCGGGAAGGCCCGCGAACGTCAGGGCGACGTCCGCGTCGGGGCCCGCGACGTCGTCATCGTGATAGTGCCAGACCAGCACGGCGAGCGTCGAGTCGCCGAGGCTCGCGAGCGCTGACACGTCGGGCTGCTCGCGCACGCCGGCGGCGACGATGCGATCGAGCGGCACTTCGGCCGAGCTCTCGGTGCCGATGCGCTGGCCGCCCATCTTCGCGAACATCCGGAAGACGTTGAGCACCGGAAGGTCGATGCCGTTCGTCGCCAGCGCGCGGAAGCCGGCGAAGTACGGCTGATCCTCGAACTCGAATGCCCACGTCAGCGCGCCCTCGAGGTGCACGCCGTGCTTCGCGGCGAGGAGATGCTTCCGCGCGAACACCGCCGCGGTGTAGCTCGAGTACACGGTGCCGTTGCGGTAGCCGAGCGACGCACCCTGGCACGCCGCACACCCCTCGGGATCCGACTCGCCGATCACGATCGGCTTCGTGCGCAGCTCGGGCACCGCGGCGATCATCTGGAAGCCGCGGTCGATCGTCGCGAGCTGCGCGGCGATTCCCATTCGCACGTGGCCGTCCACGTAGGTCGGCGATCCCTTGGCGTGGAAGGCGAGGAAATCCGTCGGCGTCCCCACGCCACCCGTCGCGAAGTTCCTGCCGCTGACGACGTGGCGCAGGAACCCCTGCATGAACGCGCCGCCGCTCCCCGCGACGTCCGGACCGCCGACGCGCGCCGTCGGCAGCGCACGCCGCACCGCCGCCACCGCGAAGTCGTGCAGCTTGTAGAACTCGTCGGGGCTGGCGCGCCAGTACGCCGGTCCATTCGGCTCGTTCCACACTTCCCAGTACCACTGTTCGACTTCGGCTCGCCCGTAGCGCTCGACGCAGTGCTTCACCCACTGGTACGTGAGCTCGCCCCACTTCGCGTAGTCCTTCGGTGGGAACGCCCAGCCGGCGCTGATCAGATCGTACTTCAATCCGGGGCGCCACTCGTGTTGATATGGCTCCGGGTTCGTCGAGAGCGCCTTCGGCATGAAGCCGATCTGTGCGTACGGCCTCACGCCGCGCGAGAGATACGTGTCGAAGATCCGATCGAGCACCGTCCAGTCGTAGACCGGACGCCCTCTCGCATCCTCGGAGTACACGTTGGTGCTCCCCCATTTGAGCGCCGGCGTGCCGTCGCCCGTGTTCAGCAGGTTGTGCGTGCGGAAGTACACCTGCTTCGGCCGCAGCGCACCCAGCTCGCCGATCAGCTTCCGCCCGTCCTTCATCGTCGCGTAGTTCGGTTCGTCCGCGCCGAAGAACCGCCAGATCGGCGTCAGTGCACCGAGGTTGCGGCCCGCGTCGACCCGGATCGTGACGGGAAAGGGAGCGGCGCTCGCTGAACTCTGCGAGCTCGCGGCCGTGGCGAGCGACACGCACGCCAGCAACGCGAGAGGGAAGGGGAGAACGGTGTCGCGCGGCATTCGTGCGGGGTCGGAGTGTCTTGCCGATTCGAGGCGGTAGGCGCGAGTGATCTTACGAATGAGCGCCAGTCGCGGCCATTGCGGCCGTGTAGGTGAATCAGTGAATTAGTGAAAGGGCCCGGAGCCGTTCCTCACCTCCTCATCACCTCTCGACCCGACTCACCGCCCCCAGTGTCCCTCCGCATCGTCCGCCTCGGAACGCCGCGCATCGCGGGCGAGGGGCTTCGCCTCGGCACTGTCAGGCGTCCGCCGCGTGGAGTGCCGAAGCGCGATTTCGCTCGGCGCGACTTCTACGACGTCTGGCTCCCCGAGCTCGCCCCCAGCGCGGCCGTGGTCTCGTGGGCGCTGTCCGATCCCTGGACGCCCGTCAGGTGGCGGCGCTACGAGCGCATGTATCTGAAGGAGATGGCCGCTCCGGCGGCGCGCCATCTGATCGAGCTCCTCGCTTCGATGTCTCGGCACACCGACTTCTCCGTCGGCTGCTACTGCCAAGACGCGAGTCATTGTCATCGCCGCATCCTCGCGCGACTGCTCGAAGAAGCGGGAGCCTCAATCATCGAAGGAATGGACGAATAGCAGGTGATGGATCGAGTGAGCGCGACGAGAGTGTGACGTCGATTCGGCGCTGTTGCTGAACTCGCCTACGACGCGTCGTTATTTGTCGCTCACCCTTCCTAATGCCGCATCGCAGATCTGCCTCCCGCGCCGACGTCGGCGCGCTGTCGATCACCCGACGTTTCCGCTCGCGCTTCGGTCGCGCGGTCGGCCTCGCAGGTGCGCTCGCTCTCGGGACCGCCGCGGCCGGAGCGCAGAGGCTCCAGTTCCGCCAGCTCACGCCCGACCAGGGGCTCTCGAGCTCACTGGTGTCGTCGCTGGTGCAGGACAACCACGGCTTCGTCTGGCTCGGCACCAAGAAGGGAGTCAATCGCTACGACGGACACTCCTTCGCCGTCTACCGGCATCGTGCCGACGACTCGACCAGCCTCGCCGACAACGAGGTCTTCACGGTCTATGAGGACGGCCAGCACGTCCTGTGGGTCGGTACGCCGATGGGCCTCAGCCGTTACGATCGCGACCACGACGTCTTCCGCAATTACTCACTGGTGCCCGGTGACACGATTGCGGTGAGCGCCATTCTCGAGGCGGGGGGCACGCTCTGGCTCGGGACCGACAACGGTCTATACAAGTTCGACCGCGCCACGGAGAAGGCGGTCCCATTCGGGCAGGGCCTCACTGGTCTCGACATCCAGGGGCTGTTCGAGGACAGCGGAAAGCACATCTGGCTCGGCGGGAAGGGGAGCGGCGCGCGTGAGGTCGACCCGCGCACTGGCGAGGTGAAGGTCTGGAAGATCGACCCCAGCGCTTCCGACTCACCGCTGTTGTTCAAGGGCCAGGACGTGCGCGCCTTCGTCGAGGATGCCGACGGCGCGATCTACATGGCGATGATGGACGGCGGTCTGGCGAAGATCAATCGCGGCACCGGCGGCGTCACGCTCTATCAGCACGATCCCGAGGATCCGTACAGCCTCGCGATCAACGCGGTGCACGCGCTGCTTCTCGACGGCACGCGCGGACTCTGGATCGGCACCGAGAACGGCGGCCTCGATTACCTCGACTTCGGGACGCGGCGCTTCATCCACAACAGGTTCGATCCCAACAATTCCTCGGGGCTCAACAGCAGCTCCATCTGGTCGCTGCTCACGGATCGCAGCGGCGCGCTGTGGGTCGGTACCTTCGCCGGCGGGGTCAACATCTCGCGCCAGAACGGCGATGCGATCCGCCGCTTCCGATCGGTCGCCGGCGACGCCTCGAGCCTGAGCGCCAACTCGGTGATGGGGTTCCTCGAGGACACGCGCGGCAACGTCTGGGTCGCCACCGACGGCGGTGGCCTGAACCGCTTCGACCGCGCGACCGGGAAGTTCCAGCGCTACACGACGCAGACGAGCAATCTCAACTCCGACGCGGTGCTCTCGATCACCGAGGATCGCCTCGGGAAGATCTGGATCGCGACCTGGGCGGGCGGCGTGAGCCGGTTCGATCCGGCGACGGGACGCTTCACGCCGTTCACGCCGAAGAACAGCGGCATGGCGGACGACAATGCGTTCTCCGTGTACGCCGATCGCGCGGGAAGGGTCTGGATCGGCACCTATCAGAAGGGGCTGCAGAGCGTCGATCCGGCGACGGGCGCGTTCTCGGCGCCGGTCTCCGTCGGCAAGGGCAAGGAGCCGCAGATCCGCGTCATCACCGAGGCGTTCGACGGCAAGCTGCTGCTCGGCACGACGCCCGCCGGCACCGTCAGCGGTGTCGGTCTCGTGGAGTACGACCCGCGCACCGGGAAGAGGCACTCGTATTCGCTTGGCAAGGACGGGCTGAGTGGATCGTCGGTGCACGCCATCCTCGAGACGGAGCCCGCCACGCTGTGGGTCGGCACCGTCAATGGGCTGGATCGCGTGGACCGCACCTCGGGCAAGATCCAGCACTTCACCGAGGCCGATGGGTTGCCCGGCACCACGGTGAACGGCCTCGCCGTCGACGGAACCGGCCGGCTCTGGGTGAGCGGCGACCGGGGCGTGTCGCGCTTCGATCCGTCGACGAAGCAGGCGAAGAGCTACACGGTCGCCGACGGCCTGCAGGGGAGTGAGTTCAACTTCGCCAGCTACCTCCGCACGCGCGACGGCGCCATCCTCTTCGGGGGCAGTCAGGGCTTCAACATCATCGAGCCCGACCGCATTACCGAGAACAAGCACGTTCCCCCCGTCGTCCTCACCGGCTTTCAGCTGTTCAACAAGCCGGTCGCCGTGGGCGCGAAGGGCTCTCCGCTGACGCAGAGCATCACCGTCACGAAGAAGCTCACGCTGAAGCACGATCAGGGAGTGTTCACGATCGAGTTCGCGGCGCTCGACTTCGTGGCGCCCGACAAGAATCGGTACGCATACAAGCTCGAAGGGCTCGACGACGACTGGAACGATGTGGGGACGAAGCACTCGGCGTCGTACACGAACCTCCCCGCCGGCAAGTACACCTTCCGCGTCAAGGGAACGAACAACGACGGCGTGTGGAACGAGGCGGGCGCGTCGCTCGAGATCCGCGTCGTCCCTCCCTTCTGGGCATCCTGGTGGTTTCGCGCGATCGTCCTCCTCGCCGCGGCGTGGGGCATTCGCTATGGCCTTCGCCTGCAGCGCGAGCGTCGCGAGAGCCTCGAGCGCATGAACGCCACGCTCGCCGAAGCGGCCGAGCGGGATCGGAGCGCGCAGCAGTATCTCGAGCGCAATGTCCTCGAGGTGCTCGGCGCGATGGAGCGCTTCTCCGAAGGCGATCTCTCCGTCGCGCTCGTGGTGGAGCGGGACGACGCGATCGGACGCCTCCGCTTCGGCCTGAACAAGGCCGTGCTGAACATCCGGTCGATGGTCGAGCAGGTCCGCGTGGTGCTCGACTCCACGGTCGCGACGAGTCGCCAGATCCAGACGGAGACGAACGATCTGTCGCGCGGCGCCGAGGAGCAGATCAGCCAGACGCTGCTCGTCGCTGGCGCGGCCCAGCAGATGGCGCAGACGGTCTCGGCGAGCAACGCCAGCATCGCGGAAGCGTCGGAGATCGCGCAGCGCTCCGGGATGGAAGCGCACGAAGGTGGTCGCATCGTGCGCGACACCTTCGCCGGAATGGACGAGATCGTGACCACCGTCGGCATCTCGGCGCGTACCGTGCACTCCCTCGGCCGCAGCAGCGAGCAGATCGGCGCGATCACGCGCGTGATCGAGCAGATCGCCGATCAGACCGAGCTCCTCTCGCTCAACGCGGCCATCGAGGCGGCGCGCGCGGGTCGCCACGGACGCACCTTCGCCGTCGTCGCGCAGGAGGTGCAGCGCCTGGCCGAGCGCACCGCGCAGGCGACGAGCGAGATCGCCAGGGTCATCGAGCACAACCAGCGCGAGGTGGAGTCCGCCGTCGAGGCGATGTCCCGCGTCGGCGGCCAGGTCGAGAAGGGCAAGGAGCTCGTCGACAAGGCGGGCAGTGCGCTCGACGCGATCATCGACAACGCGGAGAAGATGCTCGCCTGCATCCAGCAAGTCCGCGCATCCAGCGAGGAGCAGTCGTCCACCACGGCGCACATCAGCGAGAACGTCGAGACGATCTCGCGCGTGACGCACTCCGCCGTGCGCGGTAATCAGTCCGTCGCCACGTCGGTGCAGGAGCTGAGCACGCTGATCGAGGACCTGCAGCAGCGTGTCGCGCGATTCCACTTCGAAGGGAGGCAGGAGCCCCTTCCCGAGATCAGGGTGGACGTCGCGAAGCTCCCGCCCGCACCGCGCGAGCTGATCTCCTTCGACGCCTGAGCCGCGTCGCCGCCTAGCCCGCCCGCCCGCCTGGGATCGCTGCTGAGGCTGGTACTGCGGAACTCGTGTCGGTGGGCTATTCTCAGGCCGACCCGAACGTCGTGCGCGCTGCGCCCGTAAAGATCACGTGTCCCTGACGACGGAACGCGGATCTTGAAGGGCGATGACGCCGAAACTTCCGGATCTTATCCGTGCGGGTGGAGAGATCTCACTGCCGGACCATCTGAAGATCTTGTAGTCGTGGATGGAGAGGAACGGAGCTACCGGCTGCGCATCCCGAACCGGATAGGAGCGATCCGGCCTTTTCCGCCAGATCGCCGTTCAAGATCCGCGTTCCGTCGTTTCTGTCGCCAATCCGTCGTTTCCGTCGCCAATAGACCAGCCCCGCCACCCCGACCATCCGTCCCCCGATGAAGGTCTCCCTCAAGGTCAACGGCAAGCCGACGTCCATCGACGCACCCCCCGACATGCCCCTGCTGTGGGTGTTGCGTGACGTGCTCGAGCTCAAGGGCACCAAGTACGGCTGCGGCGTCGGGCAGTGCGGCGCGTGCACCGTGCATCTCAAGGGTTCGCCGGTGCGCTCGTGCCAGCTGCCCGTCTCGACGCTGCAGGGCGCCGAGGTGACGACGATCGAGGGGCTCTCCCCGGACGGCTCGCATCCGGTGCAGCGCGCCTGGGACGAGGTCGACGTCCCGCAGTGCGGCTACTGCCAGGCGGGTCAGATCATGAGCGCCGCGGCGCTGCTGGCGAAGAATCCCTCGCCGACCGATGCGCAGATCACCGCGGCGATGAACGGCAACCTGTGCCGATGCGCGACGTACCACCGCATTCGGGACGCGATCCACAAGGCGGCGGCCACCTCGGCCGCGACGCCGAGTGCACCGCCCGCCACCACCGCCCGGCCGCGTCAGGCCGGCGCCCCGCGCAACTGAGGAATCGATCATGACACTCGATGCGCGCCTCGACCGACGCCAGTTCCTTCGCGTCTCCGCACTCGCCGGTGGCGGTCTCCTGCTCGGTACGATCCTCGACTTCGGCGCCAGCACGGACCTTCTCGCCGCCGGGGCTCCGAAGGCGCCGGGAGCCGAGTTCTCCCCGAACGCCTTCATCCGCCTCTCGCCCGACGGCTCGGTCACGATCATCGCGAAGAATCCCGAGGTGGGACAGGGGATCAAGACGATGCTCCCGATGCTCATCGCCGAGGAGCTCGACGTCGACTGGACCACCGTGAAGATCGAGCAGTCGGGGCTCGATACGGTGAAGTTCACCAACCAGGTCGCCGGTGGCAGCAGCGCCACGCCGAACCACTGGCTCCCCCTGCGTCGCGTCGGAGCGGCCGCGCGCGCGATGCTCGTCGGCGCGGCGGCGCAGAGCTGGAACGTTCCCGCGTCCGAGTGCGAGACCGCGTCCGCGACGGTCACGCATCGCCCGACCGGCCGCACGATCAAGTACGTCGATCTCCTCGAGCGCGCCGCGACGATCCCGGCGCCGGAGCTCGACAAGGTGACGCTCAAGGATCCGAAGAGCTTCCGGATCATCGGCACGCGCGTGAAGGGCGTCGACAACCATGCGATCGTCACGGGCAAGCCCCTCTATGGCATCGACGTGTCGATGCCCGGGATGCTCTACGCCGTGTACGAGAAGTGCCCGGTCTTCGGCGGCCGCGTGAAGAGCGCCAACCTCGACGTCGTGAAGCGCGAGCCTGGCGTGCGCAACGCCTTCGTCGTCGAGCCGGCGGGCACGGATCTCACCGGTCTGCTCGGTGGCGTCGCCATCGTCGCCGACAGCTGGTGGCTCGCGCGCTCGGCGCGGAAGAAGCTGCAGGTCGAATGGGACGAGGGCGCGGGCGCGGCGCTGAGCAGTGCGTCGATCGCGGCCAGCGCCGCGGGGCTCGCGAAGCAGCCGCCGCAGCGCTCCCTGCGCAAGGACGGCGACGCCGACGCCGCGCTCGCCAGCGCGGCCAGGGTCGTGCGCGCCGAGTACTACTATCCCTACATCGCCCACGCGCCGCTCGAGCCGCAGAACTGCACCGCGCGCTTCGCCGACGGGAAGATGGAGATCTGGGCGCCGACGCAGAATCCGCAGGCCGCACGGGGACTGGTCGCCAAGGCGCTCGGCCTCGACGAGGCCAGCATCACGATCCACCTCACGCGCGGCGGTGGCGGCTTCGGGCGCCGGTTGATGAACGACTATGTCGTCGAGGCGGCGCGCATCGCGAAGGAGACGGGCACGCCCGTGAAGCTCCTGTGGACGCGCGAAGACGACATGCACCACGACTTCTATCGCTCCGCCGGATTCCACAACTTCACCGGTGCCGTGGACGCGAGCGGCAAGGTCGTGGCGTGGAAGAACCACTTCGTCTCATTCGGCGACGCGGAGAAGTTCGCCACGGCGACGGGCAACCCGCCCTTCGCCGCGGGTGCGGGGATCGGCGGCGGAGAGTTCCCGGCGCGCTTCGTTCCCAACTACGCGCTCGACGCGTCGGTGATGCAGCAGTACGTGCCGACGGGATATCTGCGCGCGCCGGGCAGCAACGGCATCGCCTTCGCCACCCAGAGCTTCATCGACGAGCTGGCGCACGCGGCGGGGAAGGATCCACTGCAGTTCCGCCTCGACCTGCTCGCCGCCGAGATTCCGGCGCAGCAGCCGCAACAGGGTGGGCTCGTCGCCTCACGTGTGCGCGGCGTGCTGGAGCTCGTGCGCGAGAAGTCCGGATGGGGCACGCGGAAGCTTCCCCCAGGCACCGGGATGGGTGTCGCCTTCCACTTCAGCCACCGCGGCTACTTCGCCGAGGTGGTACAGGCCACGGTGAGCAAGGCCGGCCTGCTCAAGGTCGACAAGGTCTGGGTCGCCGCCGACGTCGGCAACCAGATCATCAATCCCAGTGGCGCCGAGAATCAGGTGTTCGGCTCCGTGCTCGACGGCATCTCGGAAGCGCTCGCGCAGGAGATCACGATCGACCGGGGACGGGCGGTGCAGAACAACTTCACCGACTTTCCGCTCATCCGTCTCGCGCAGTCGCCGCCGGTGGAGCTGCACTGGAACGTCACGGAGTATCCGCCGACGGGACTCGGCGAACCCGCGCTGCCGCCCGTCGTGCCGGCGCTCTGCAACGCGATCTACGCCGCGACCGGCAAGCGCATCCGCTCGCTGCCACTCTCGAAGAGCGACCTGCGCTGGAGCTGACGAGCCTCGTCTCGTGAAACGCGCGCCGCGCCGTCACGTATTGTCAATCGTGGCGGCCGGTCCGCACACTATGCGTCGGTCGCCGTGCCGGAGCGACGTCGCTCCGCCCAGTGGGACGAGCTCGAACCTCGCATGGCCGTGAACTTCTTCCGTCGTTGGCAGGCGAAGCACCTGCTGGTCGCGTGGATCGTGTACTGGGTGCTGCTCATCGGCATCTCGATGCACTCGGCGATCGCGGCCGCCATGAGGGCACTCAACGCGCCGCACGGTCTCGGCTCGATCAGCGCGAGTGTCGACGGCGGCAACTTCGTCTTCAAGGCGTCCGTCGGCAGCGACACGTGGAGCCGTACGATGTCGCTCACCGCGATGACGCTCTGGTTCGCCGGACCACCGCTTCTGCTCTTCATCGTCTGGCTCGTGACCCGGCGCGCTCCGGTGGCCGAGCGCGAAGCCGAGCGCGACTACCGCATCTCCTGACTTCGAGGCTGTCACATGGAAGACGCGCGCCTTCCCGAGACCGAGCCGAGTGGCGCACTCGTGCCGCCGCCGACGCATCCGCCGACCGCGCTCGCGGCGGCCGCGCCGTTGCTCCCGCGCCGGCGGCCGGACGATGCCACCGACGCAGCCACGCTGATCGCGCGTGTCGTGGAGCGCACGCTCGACGCGCTCGACCGCGTCGGCGACTCGATCGCGTCCGCGGTCGGCCTGCGCTGAGCGTCGCGGCGCGAGGCTCGCTCGAGCCTCGCGCCTCCGGTTGGTCAGGAGAGCCGGCGAAGCAGTGGCGGCAGCTCGTCGAGCAGCTCGCGCGCCAGGAAGCCGATCGGGCCGAGGCGACGCGCCAGCACACGCCCCGCCGCGCCGTGCAGGTATGCTCCCCACACCGCGGCATGCGCCGGGGGAGCGCCGCGCGCCGCGAGTCCCGCGATGATTCCCGCCAGCGTGTCGCCCGACCCCGACGTCGCGAGACCGACCGAACCGCCCGCGTAGCGGTACAGAGTGCCGTCGGGCTCGGCCATGTACGTCTCGGCGCCCTTGAGCGCCACGACGGCCGCGAACCGCTGCGCCGCGTGCCGCGCGACGTCGCCCGGATCGCGCTCGACGTCGTGCTTGTCGACGCCGAGCAGCGACGCCATCTCGCCGGCGTGCGGCGTGAGCACGGCGCGCGCGCCGAGCGGGTGAAGCATCGACTCGTCGTGCGCGAGGGCGGTGATCGCCGCGGCGTCGAGCACGAGGATCGCGTCGTCGCCGAGCCG
>Ga0207701_10004192_pt1 | contig 14679 bp, 9 predicted proteins | sample KBSSwiSSwithPhiX_FD_184294 | JGI IMG/M metagenome (GOLD analysis project Ga0207701, IMG submission 184294) | Switchgrass rhizosphere bulk soil microbial communities from Kellogg Biological Station, Michigan, USA, with PhiX - S5 (SPAdes) (version 2) | ecosystem: Environmental > Terrestrial > Soil... | reverse complement strand
TGGAGATACGGCGTCACGAAATCCAGCGTGACTTCGATGTCGGTGCGCTGTTGATAGTCCACACCATTACACAGCTTGGTGATGCTGTATGAATTCACCGCCATCACGACGTTCGTCTCGAGGCCTGTCGCCGGATTCACCCAGAACGCTGGCCCACCCGAATCACCCGAACAGGTGCCGCCGACCCCGTTGCCCTTTCCGGGATTGTTCGTGAACTGGAAATTCTGCGCGCCGAGCACGCTGCCATTTTCCAGATTCGCGACGCTCGATTCGCCCTGGTAACGCACCCAGTCGTCCTGCGCGAAAGCCGGGATCTTGCCTTGCAGGCCATAGCCGACGACCACCGCGCGGCGGTTCGCCATGCTCCCGCGCGACTTTCGCAGGTATTCGAATTGTCGCAGCGTGGGAAGCTGTCCGTATTGCGCCACGTAGATAGGCGTCGCGAGCACCACTACTCCGACATCGAAGGTGTCCGGGAACTGGGCGTAGTCGTTGTACTGCGGATGCGGAATCGCCTGGCCCTTCGACCAGGTGGCATCGAGCCACGCACGAGTGGAAGCGTAACCCGGACGCTCAACCGCGTAAGCCGCACCGATGTCCGCGTCGTTGCGGACCCAAGTGTTGATGTTCACCGCGCCCGCTCCCTCGGTGCAGTGACCCGCGGTGAGCACCACCGTGGGCGACAGCAAAGTGCCGGTGCAGGAGTACAGGCCGTCCGGTCGTTCGAAAAGCAGGTTCACGACATCAGGATGAGCATTCAGATCGGGGTGCCCCCACGTAATCGCGAAAGCGGGCACAGACATCGCTGCAAATGCCGCGACTATCGCGGCCATGCGAATTGAAGCCTTCATCGTTCTCTCCAGTTTATTTGTTGGCCGGTCGGAAGCGCCGGTAGTGCTCCTTCTCTATGTCAGCTTGGCCCGCTGCACAAGAGAGCGATGCAGCGGCGCAGAAACTCGCATCGCTGTTGCAATACCTACAAAGACACGAGCTGCCGCAGCGCGGCGATGTGTTGTGGTGACGTTCCAGCGGGAACGTCGGCCGTGGTTGTGCGTCGACGCTGACTGACAGGCGATTCCCGACGGCCTATACCGTCGCCTCATAAATAAGGAGGCTCGTATGTCCGCCGTCCAACACCGGTTCCTGTTGCTGACGTTATCGTGCGGCCTCCTCGGCATCTCGTCCGCCCGAGCGGCGACATTACCCGCGGGCTTCTCCGAGACACCCGTCGCGAGCGGGCTCTCGAGCCCTACCGCCATGACCATCGCGCCCGACGGGCGAGTTTTCGTGGCAGAAAAAGGCGGCGCGCTGCGCGTGGTGAAGAACAACGCGCTGCTGTCACAGCCGTTCCTCACCGTGAGCGTGGACACCGCGAGTGAGCGCGGCCTGCTCGGAGTGGCTTTCGATCCCGACTTTCAGAGCAACCGCTTCGTGTACGTGTACTACACCACCGCGGCCGCACCCATACACAACCGCGTGAGCCGCTTCACCGCGAGCTCCACCAACCCGGACGTGGTACAGGCCGGCAGCGAACTGCCGATCCTGAACCTGCCCGCGCTGGGCGCGGGAAATCACAACGGTGGCGCCATTCATTTCGGAAACGACGGCAAGTTGTACGTGGCCGTCGGCGAGAATGCCGTGCCCTCCAACGCGCAGTCACTGAACACACCTCTGGGCAAACTACTGCGTATCAACACCAATGGCTCGGCTCCCACGGATAATCCCTTCTACTCGCAGACCACCGGCATCAACCGCGCCATATGGGCTTTGGGTCTGCGCAATCCCTTTACCTTCGCGGTGGATTCCACTAACGGTCGAATGCACGTCAACGACGTGGGCCAGGATTCCTGGGAGGAAGTAAATCGCGGCGTGCGCGGAGCGAACTATGGATGGCCGCAAACGGAAGGGAATCAGCCGGGCGGCGTCAGCGGCGTGCGCTATCCCATCCACACGTATCAGAACGCCGGTTCCAATTGCGCCATCGTGGGCGCCGCGTTCTACAGGCCGCAGATCTTCAGGTTCCCCACCGCGTACGACGGCCGCTATTTCTTCGGCGACTTCTGCGGCGGATTCATCCGCACGCTGAGCCCGCCGAACTACACGAGCTCGACAGCGTTCGCCACCAACATCAGTTCACTCGTGGACATTCAGACCCACCAGGATGGTTCGCTGTACTACCTTGCGAGTGGCAGCGGACAACTCTTCCGCGTGCAATCCACCACCAGCACCATCGTGTTCCAGGACAACTTCGAGAGCGCGCGCGGCTGGACGCTCACCGGCGGCGCGAACTCGGCCGTCCGAGGCCTCTGGCAGCGCGGCAACCCGGAACCCACCACCAACGCGGGTATGCCCTTGCAGCTCGGCAACTGCCAGGGGTCCACGAACTGCCTCATCACCGGGCTGACAGCGGGCGCGTCGAATGGAGCGAACGATGTGGACGGTGGCCAGACGTCGATTGAGTCCCCGGCCATCGCCTTGCCGACCGGCCGCCCGCTGACGCTGTCGTTCGGGCTGTATTTCGCACATAACGCCGACGCCAATTCGGCGGACCTTTTCCGCGTGCGCGTCAGAGGTGAGAACGGTGTCGTGCAGACCGTGTGGGCAAGAGGCGGCACCGCGAGCAATGTGGCCGGTGTGTGGGCTACGCGCACCGCAAGTCTCGACGCGTGGGCCGGACAAACTATTCAGCTTCGCATCGATGCAGTGGATGCCACCGACGTTGGCGCGCTCATTGAGGCTGGGGTGGACAACGTCGCGATCACGGCGCGTTGAGGCCCAGTCTGGCGCCACTAGTTAGACTTTCCCTCGACGACGGTCGCGCCAAGTATCCGGCGGGCGTTGCCAGTCAGGATGGCCGTTTTTTCCTCGTTGGTCAGATCGAGCTTTTCCAGTGCCTCGACCATGCGCGCGAGCGAGATCTGCGGATAGTCCGAGCCCAGCATCACATGGTCGACGCCCACATTGCGCAGCGTCCACACGAATTCCTTCTCGATGGGTGAGTCAGCCGCGAGCAGTACCGTGCCGGAGATATCGAAGTTCACGTTGTCCAGCGCGAAGCCATCCGCCGTGCGCGCGAGCACCAGGATGTTCCAGAAGCGGAAATTGGCGCCACCCATATGAGCGAAGATAAAGCGCGTCTTCGGTGCCTTGGCCGCCAGGTTGAACAGGTCCTCGCAATCTCCCGGCACGATGCCTGCATTGTCCATGAGCACGGCCATGCCGAGCTCACCGGCCTTCTTCACCAGCGCGAGCACGCGCGGATCGGCGATGTCGAACTTCTGCGTATGCGGGTGGATCTTCAGCGTCTTTACACCGCGCGCGGCTATTCGCGCCAGTTCATCCAGCGCCGCCTGCCCGTCGTAGGGATGGACGGTGCCAATGGGCACCACTTCCGGATGCTTCGCGGCCAGCGCGATCAAACCATCGTTGCCCGCGCGAATCTTCGCGAGATCTCCGGCCAGTGCCTGGTGCGGACCACCAAACCACATTGCCCCGACGCCCGCGAGTTCGATTCCGGACGTGCGCACCTCTGCCTCGAACTTCTGCAGAGAGGTTTCGCCTTCGCGCAGATGCACGTGCGAGTCGAACACCGGCTCGCCAGACCGGGCCAGGCCCGTCAGCAAGAGGGCAAGAGAGAGCGCAAGAAGGCGGTGGTGTTTCATCGCGGTATCGTAGCCAACTACTTGCGCAGCGTGTAGACGGCAGCGCGAGACGTTCCAGCGGGAACGTAGCGATCATCTCGCCTGCAGTCAGTCGAGGCTCGCGGCAAGCGCGCGCAACACGCCTCTCGGATCGCTATCGATCGTGTCTCCGTGCGACACGATGATCCGCCGCAGATCTTCGCGCTCGGCCCACCGCCTGAACCGTTGCGCGACCTCACTCTTGTGTTTGCCCAGCAAGAGCTTCACCGGCCCGGGAACATGCGGATCATCGCCCGCGAATCCCATGACCTTGAGCAGCCACCCGCCGACACCGCTTTCTCCGTGGATGTCGCCGATCAGATCGTTGACGATGATGGTCAGGCCGTCATCGGCATCGACTTCCAGCGCGGAGTCGGCCGCAACTTCGAAGTAGCGAACCGTTGGATCGCCAAAGTCAGGCGTGGTGGTTCCGACGCGAACGACTTCGGCAATCTTCTCCGCACCTGCGCGAGGAGCCACGACAGTCATATTGGGATAGCGTTGCGCGTAGCCGGGCGCGTCCAGCCGATGTCGCACGCTGGGCACTATCAAAAACGCGGGCCGCCCGAGAGCTTCGAGCTCGGCCATGTCCTGCTCTCGAAGCGCGATGGCGCTGAAGATGGCGAGATCGCCGGATTTCAATCGAATCGCTGTCATGCGCCGGGGCAGCTCGAGCAGCGGCATCTTCAACTCGCCAACGACGGTGACGATGCGTTCGTTCACGCGCGTGAGTTTGCCGTGCGGGAGCACGGTCCATTCCTTGAATGGTGCGGTCATGCGTCGATATTCCGCTCAGGGCTGATACGCCACGTATGACTCGATATCTGCCGCTGTCTTCCACATCAGCAGGGCATTGCGTCCGCTGCCGCTGCTGAGCGCGGAGTCTGTGGTCTCGATCCTGAGGTCGCCATTCACGTACGCCCGGATGTGCGTGCCGATGATCTCCAGTCGCAGATCGTGCCAGGCACCCAAGGTGAGCGCCTGCGGCACCGTCCCCAGTACCTGGATCTGTCCGTTCACCAGCCGCCGCAGCGAGAGCTGTTGTGAACGCCGGAGCGTCAGATAGTAGTAGTTGTTGTCATCGACGACGCGCGCCGCGAGTCCGATCCACGGATCGCTGCCGGTGCCATGACTCAGCGGCCGTACTCGCGTGCTGATCGACTGATAGCCGGCGGCGATCTTCGATACCCAGCGGGCATCGGCCTGGTTGTCTGACTGCCGCAGGTAGGTAGTCCCGCCGTCGGACGTGACCGCCCAGGTGCCAGACGCGCTATGAAAACCCTCCGACCATTCGCGCAGGTCGCTGTCGAGACGCATCAGCACCCTCGTGCCGCCAGTCACGATGACGTTGTCCACGTCGAACCGCGTGCGGTAGCCCGTCACGCCGGGATGGCCCTGTGGCAGAGCGCTGTCCTTGACGAAAAGCTGCGGAATGCCGTTGATGAATACCGCGTGCTGGTTGCCGACGGATTCGAGGCGCATCCGGTAGTTGCGGCCCGTCTGGAAATTCGCCCGCACAGTCTTCGCCGCGAGTTCGGAGGAGACGCCGTCACGCATGCGGCGCAGCGAGATCACATTGGGACAGCGGAACCTCACGTAGTAGTAGTTCTGTGCGTCAGTACGACGAGTGACCAGCCCGAACCACCGCCCGGCACCGGCGAACTCGAGGGGCCGCATGTCAGCTTCGATGGATTGGTCCGTCCAGTCGATCGCCGTGAGATGCGCCCCCGCAGCTCCCGCCAGGCTCGATTGGCGCATTACTCGCGTGACACCGGATTGCACCACCGCGAATGTTCCCGCTGTGGGCGTCCAGCGCGCGAAGTTGCCGGAGCTGAACGTGTCCTGCGTCCTGGCCGGAAAGCTGGCGGTATCAGGGACTTCGAAGACATACAGACGGCGCGGGAGCGCGGCGAGCAAATCGTTGGTGTCTGCCCCGTATGCCGCGACTTGCCGGCCGTCCTCGCTCACGGCCCAGTCCCACACGTCGAAGTCGGCGTTCAGGCGCGCGTGGTAAATGAACGCACCCGATGTGGACTGCCGATAGGCTCGCAGCACCCTCCACTCCAGAAACGTTTCCGCGTCTGGGCTTGGCAGCTCGTAGTCGCGTTCGTAGCCGTGCAAGAAGAGGTTGTTGCCGCGTAGTTTGCCTTCGCCAGAATTCGGCCTGAGCTCGATCTCGGGCTCGACCAACCGACCCGCCGGCACCCAGGCGCCCCCGGAGTATCGATAAAAATATCCGCGGTCGATGAATGCCGTGTCACCCCGAACCGTGCCAAATGGCCCAAACCAGTTGAGAGAGGTTGGACTCGGCGGGGGAGCCGGAATGCTCCCGATGGGCGTCCAGGTGGATCCACTCGAGGGAGCGAAAGTCTCGGCGGGAGTTTGGGTGAGGCTGTCGAGCGGCGAGTGTACGACGATGGCGCGACCATCGTTGATGTCCGCCTGGTTATAATCGCAACGCTGCCCGCCGATGGTGGCGACCTGCGTCCAGACGCCACCCAATTTGCGAAACTGCTGATACGGCGGCACACAAGTACGATTGCTGAAGGGGCTTTCCTGTCGCACGTAGATAGACCCGTCGTCGATACGGAAGACGTAGCCGTACTGAACCGCGATGGTGCCTGTCAACGCCCAGCCAGCCGCGCCGCGTTCGAAAACCCTGATGCCGTCCGCGGTCCATACCGTGGCCACCGTGCCATTCAGCGCCACGGCGACTGGCCATTGTTCGGCTGGCAATTGTTCGGTAAGAACTCCAGCGTAGATCCACCTGCCCGCGGCGTTGCGCTCGAAGATGTAAACTCCGTTGACGCGATCGTACTGTGCGTTGATGGCGCGTTGTGCGCTCGCCAGCAGCGTCCCGCCGTCGATGGCCACGCCGGAATAGATATGCGGGAACTGTCCTTCGGGAACCCCGGGCAATGGCAGATCGAGATTCTGCGGCGGCACCAACAGGGGCCCCGCCCCGGCCGCGCACGTGAAGAGAACCAAGGCCGCCATTGGCAGCCTTCGGAACCAATCGAGAGCAGTTTTCATCGCGAACCTGCTGGCAGGCCGCGAAAGTTAGCGGCTCAGGCACGATGAAGGTGCAACTTCCACGCCATCGCACCCGGCCGCGGGATTCGGTGATTTGCGTTCGCGGTAGTCCCAACCGCGTAAGTTTTACCGATGCGGTGGAACAAATTGCCGAAGAATCTTTTTCATCGGCCCGCGGGAACGTCAGGGATCGTTGGATAGGCAGTTAGCCAGCCAAGCCGAGAAACGTTTCGATGCGCGCCAGTTCGGCATCACGTTCCCGCCGGAACGTCGGATCCTTCGCCGCGCGGCCGTTGGCGTAGCCGAAAGAAGCCACCAGCTGCCCGTCAACAGTGGACAGATTCCCCCACCCCACGACCGCATCGCGCCACAGCAGCGGCAGCGCGTAGTAGCCGCGCACGCGTTTGGGGGCCGGCGTGTAGGCTTCGAAGCGGTATGCCCAGCGCCAGAAGAGTTCGAAGCGCCGCCGGTCCCACACCACGGGGTCGAACGGAGCCAGCAAGCGCACCTGGTCATTCACGACGTGGCGGCGCGAGCGCGGGTTCTCGCCTTCCGGCCAGTACCAGGTGTGGCCATCGACCGTCGCGTGCGCCAGGCGCTCCTTCGCGCGCGCCAGCGCGGACTTCCGCGCGTCGACCCAGTGCGGCACTGCGAACTTCAGGAGCACCACCAATTGCGACAGCGACGCCGCCGTCAGCGGCGCGTATTTGTTCACGATGATGTCCACGAGCGTGTCCATCGTCGCGTTCGGATCCGCTGGCGCCACGCTCACTTCGCGCGGCGCATACATCCGTATGCCGCCCTCGCGGCGCGCGATTCGCAGCAGCCCGCGGTAATGCATGCCGTCCAGCAACTGCGTCGATGCGTTGCTCGAGCCACCGAACCAGTTCGTCGCCTTTCCGTGTGCGAAGTGCGAGTCGACCTCGCGCGGATGGACCACCCCGCGCTCGCGAATGAAATCCAACACCTCATTCGCCTGGCGGTAGCGCGCCTTCGTCCATACTAGCTGCGCCGTGCGCGGATGCATCAGCGCATGCACTTCGCGCGGCACGAAGCCATAGTTGACAAAGAAGTCCTCCTCGATCGGCAAGCTCGAATAGCGACGCTCGAGGTCACCGGCACGGTAGTTGGCGACGCGGTGGCGAAGCGTCAGGTCTTGCGCTCGCGCGGGGGCGCGGATGGGATCGGCTTGAACAAAGCCGAGCTTCGCAATTGCCCTGCGAAGCGTCGTCGGCTTGAAGAGCGAGCGGGAGATGGCGTAGCGGCGGAGGTCGGAGAGAGTTGGAGGAGTCATGAGCCTCACTCCCGACGCGGCGCCACGACGCCCGCGCACAGAGGCACCGATATCAACAACGCCGGGATCATCCAGAATGCCAGGGTCAGTCCGATGTGATCGGCCACGAAGCCGATGACAGCAGGCCCGAGAAGAATGCCGGCATAACCTGTCGTCGTGATTACCGCGATCGCGAGGCCCGGGGGCATCACCTTCTGACTACCCGCGCGACGGAACAACACGGGCACGACGTTCGCCGCGCCAAGGCCGATCAGGATGAAAGCCGCCATCGCGACGGACACGACCGGCGCGATCAGCAGCACGATGAAACCAGCGATGGCCACCAAGCTTCCTCCGATCATGATGGCGCGATCTCCGATCCTCGCGGTGAGTGCGTCGCCGGTGAAGCGCATCGCTGTCATTGCGATCGAGAACAACATGTAGCCCATGCCACCCTGCTCCACGTCCACCAGGCCATTGCCAGTGATGAGCAATGCACTCCAGTCGAGCAGCGCACCTTCGGCCAGGAAGGTGATCGCGGCAAGCGCAGCGATGACCAGTACGACGCCGCGCGGCAACGCGAAGTGTGGTTCCCCTTCTGCGGTCCTGGTCCTCAGCAGGCCCGGCCAGGTCGCGAACATCGCCATGACCATCAGCCCCGCGCCGATCACCACGCACAATAGAGGCCCGAGACCCAATGACAGCAGCAGCGTGATGAATGCCGCACCCGCGAATCCACCGAGGCTGTAGAGCGCGTGAAAGCCGGACAGCAGCGGCTGGCCGACTGCGTGCTCCACCTCGACGCCATGGATGTTCATCGCCACGTCGAGTGAACCGAGAGTGGCGCCGAAGAGGAGTAGCGTCACCCCGAGCGTGAACGGCGTCGACGCGATGGCCAGCCAGGGCAGCACTGCTGCCAGGGCGAATCCGCTGACCAGAATGACCGGGCGCGTACCAAACCTCGAGCTCAACGTGCCGGCGAAGAACATCGCCAACAGCGAGCCGACGCCGAGGCACAGCAGCAAGATGCCGAGCACCCGCTCGTCGATCCCGAGACGGTCCTTCGCATAAGGCACGAGCGGCGCCCAGCAGGAGACCCCGAATCCGGCGACGAGGAATGCGAGGCGCGTCGAGATGCGCGCCGGAAGATTGTCAGCGGATGAGTTCAACTGAAGGCCGATAGTGCCAGAACTCAGTAGAGGTATGCTCTACGCCACGGCAACTGCATGAGCACGGAACCATGACCACCCGAAACTTCACGCCCCGTCCGATGAAACTCAGCGTGTTGACTGCTGCGTTCCAGGAGCTCACACCACGAGATCGGCGAGACCCTGATCCAGACCTGGCCATCGAAGAATGGCTGGAATTCGCCAAAGACATCGGTTCACCCAACATCCAGCTTTCTTCTGCGCTGCATCCGACGTTGAGCGATGTCCCGCCCGAAGCAATGCTCGACCCGGTGGCCAATACGCTCGACCTGCGTGCGCCTTTTGACAAGAACCGCGCATCCCGTGTGCAGAAAGCGATGCGCGCCACAGGCGTCGGCCTCTCCGATCTCGGCTACTTCGACAACATGCTCACGGACGATCCAGCCGCACGCAAACACAAGCACGACTTCATGTTGCGGGTGTTCGATGCCGCTGCGCTGTTAGGCACAAACGCAGTGTGCGGCTTCGTCGGCCGCAACATCCGGCTCGAGATGGACGAGAACCTCGTCATGTTCGAGGAGCAGTTCATACCCTTGCTCAAGGAGGCCAAGGCACGCGGCCTCACCTACCGCGTCGAGCAATGCCCGATGCCGGGGTGGAACACGCTCGACCGATGGCACAACAACATCGCGTACGCGCCGGGTCCCTGGATCGCGCTGCATAGAATCTGCGAGAAGCATGGTGTCGGTGATCAGTTCCGCATTCATTACGACCCCTCGCACGCCATCCTGATGGGACAGGACACGCGCTCAATATTCCAGTACCTGAAAGATGAGGGCTATGGTTTCTTGATCGGTGGCTTTCACGTCAAGGGACAGGTCGTCGACTCCCGTGGCGTATCCGCGTGGGGGTATGGCGGCCAGACCATGCAGCGCGGTGATTGGAAAGACGGCAAACCCTCGCCCAACCCTGCGGACGCCGCCAATGCGTGGAAGAAGCAGGTGGTGCTCGCCGAGCACGAACTGCCCGGCACGGCACGTCACGATCCCCTCGCCTATCTGCAGAATCGCACCGTCGATTGGCTCGATCACCAGCTCGCCGCCCGGGAGCTCTTGTCGATCGATCCCGCGGACACCTATCTAGTCGTCGAACACGAATACCCGCCGGCCCGCATTCAGGACAAGGCGCGGCTCGCACCGATATTGAAAGGGTCGCTCGCGTTCGCGAAGGCAATCGACGAGGCCGCCGCGGCGATGTTTGCGCTTCAACACGAAGTGATGGCGGCGCAGGGAATCCCGATCCAGGGCAAAGGCCGGGAAGCGTATCGATCGTGATTGGGGCTCGGCTGAGCGTGATGATGTTCCTGCAGTTCTTCATCTGGGGCTGCTGGTTCGTCACGCTGGGAACGTTTCTGGCGGCCAATTTCCAGGCGAGCGGCGCGCAAACAGGGCTCGCGTTCTCCACGCAGTCATGGGGCGCGATCATCGCGCCGTTCATCATCGGCCTCATTGCCGATCGTTACTTCAACGCCGAGCGCATCCTCGCAGTACTGCACTTCGCCGGCGCGGTGTTGATGTACCACATGTATCAAGCGCAGGATTTTGCGCAGTTCTACCCCTATGTCCTCGCGTACATGATCGCGTATATGCCGACGCTGGCCCTGGTCAACTCGATCTCGTTTCGCCAGCTCACGGATCCATCGCGACAGTTCTCGCTGGTCCGCGTGTGGGGCACGGTGGGCTGGATCGTCGCCGGACTCGTGATCAGTTTCGTGTTCCACTGGGATTCGCAGGACGCAGTAGCTGACGGTGCGCTGCGCAACACCTTTCTGCTGGGCACGGTGATGTCGCTGCTGCTGGCCCTTTTCAGTTTGACCCTGCCCGCCACGCCGCCCACGGTAATCAAGAGCGGGTTTTCGCTGCGCGCCGCTCTCGGGCTTGATGCGTTGAAGTTGCTTCGTGACCGGAACTTCGCAGTATTTTTCATCTCTTCCGTGCTGATCTGCATTCCCCTGGCCTTCTACTACCAGAATGCCAGCCCGTTCCTGACGGAGATCGGCACCACGAATGCCACCGGCAAACTGACCATCGGTCAGATGTCTGAAGTCGTGTTCATGCTGCTGTTACCCATCTTCCTGCTGCGTTTCGGCATCAAGAAGACGCTGTTGTTAGGAATGCTCGCCTGGGTGGTTCGCTACGTACTGTTCGCCTATGGCGGCCAGGACAACATTTCGGCGCTATTGATCGTCGGCATCGCGCTGCATGGCATCTGCTACGACTTCTTCTTCGTCTCGGGCCAGATCTACACCGATTCGAAAGCCGGTGAGCACTATCGCAGCGCCGCTCAAGGCATGATCACGCTAGCGACGTATGGCGTTGGGATGTTGGTTGGATTCTCGATTGCCGGAAAGATCGCCGATCGATTCAACGTAAACGGTGAGCACGACTGGTATCAGATCTGGGTATATCCGGCTGCGATTGCCGCCGTAATCATGGTTCTGTTCGCGGTGCTGTATCGGAACGAAGCCATCACGTACCAGAGTCGTCAGTCGCGCGAGCGCTGAACGGAATAGGATTTCTCAGGGCCGGAAAGCTTGCGTATCGTGTCCCCGAGCTGGAAGAAATAGAGAAGAGTCCCCAAGCCGATCGACGCGTTGCGCTTCTGGTACGCAGAGCTGACAGCGGATCGCAGCACGTGTGTCGTCAAACGAGCCATTCGGTCCACGCGGGTCTGCCGGGTGACCAGACCGTACCAGCCGGCGCGGACACTGAACTTCATGCCATCGAGCAACGCGCCTCCGCGCCGCTTCACCGAATACGGTATCGCGGCAAGTCGCGGATGCGCTGCTCTGATCGTGTCGCTATGAAACGTCCTGTCCAGCAGCACCTCCGGCGGAAGCGATGCAAGAAAGTCGAACAGCCGATGATCGAGATACGGGCAGAAGCAGGTCTTGACGCCGGAAAAGACAGCAAACGGCGACAGCGCTATTACTCGCCTCGTGCGGTTCCAGAAGTAGAACATCGTCGTCGGGTTGGCTGCATTTGCGTAGCGCTCAAGTTCGTGGGCGATCTGCTCACGCGCCACGTCGTCGCTGTGTGCAACCCGAAATGCCGGATCGAGCACGTGCTGAATCACCTCAGTGCTGGGCTTCATCAGCAATTCGGCAAGTTCGCGAAAGCGCCCCGCACAGTGCAGATCGAGCCTGGGGCGGCTCGCGAACGACGACGCCGAGAGAACGCCGCCAGCGATTCCATCGTAGATCGTATCCACGGACGTGCCCAAGTACTGCCCGGCCGATACGAGCCATGCATGCTCGTCGGTGCAAAAGCTGGTGGCGATGTTCTTGCGTCGTTCTGCCTCGAACCGCGGAAGCTGGCCAACGACGATGTGCTTCAACCCGAAGGATTGGGTGAGCAACCGCGCGATCTCGACATCGTTATTGCCTGCGCCGTACTTGTTCGCGGTGATGCAATACCGCGGGCGACAACCCGCCGCGCACAACTCCAACAGGATGTGTCGAGAATCTCGCCCTCCGCTGAGCGGAAGCGCGAAGTCGCCGCTTCGGGGCAGTCGCCTCGCGATGGCGGCGCGGAACATCTGCGCATACGTTTCGATCGCCTCGCTGCGAGTGATCTTCAGTTGCGAGCCGATATGACGAACTTCCTCCACATGCAACGTCCCGTCCCAGGTGAACGAACGGTTCGGCGGGACGACCTTGATGTGACGGAACGGAGTCTGGTTGCCAATGAAAAAGCCCAGGTGAAGGAAGACTGCGATGGCCTCGCGGTCGATTTCCAGCGGAGCGCCTTCTTGCAACAGCCGAACCAGGTTGGGCGAAATGCCGAACTCATCGCCGCGGCTGAAATAGAACAGCGGACCAAATCCGTACCGGTCGACTTCGACCGTCAGCCTCTGCCCTTGCCACTTCCAGCCTGCAAAAACGCCGTCGTCGGGCCCACCGGTCTCGGCCGGCACGCGATGGCCAAATTCATGCGAAAGATCACCGCGAACCGCGAATCCATCGGCCACCTTCTTCGCGCCGAAGAAAGGGACCGGCACAGGATTGAACATCGTCGAAACCTCCGCACGCATTGCTCGACTCCGCTAACAAGTGCCATTCAGGGCTTTTAGAGTGCCACAGTTTTTGTCGGTCGGTCGAGAATAGGAAACAGCAAGCGCGCGCGGCGCGTGGCCGGGGGTGCGATTCACGCGCAAGTGGTTAGGCTTCGCGCACCTGCTCAAAGACATTCGTTTTGATGCGCATCACATCGTGCACCAGCATCACGAGAATCATCAGCTTGCGAATGTGATGAGGCGGAAAGCGCGACTACGTTTTTGGGCACCCTCAAACTATCGAAAGCGATCAGACTACCCGCTCGCGCATGTGCATTCCGAACCGCAAGCAGTTTTGAAAGCAAATCGATGCCGCAATGACACCAACTAAAAGTATTGCCGCCGGATTACCAGGCTTTGACGAGACAGCATTCGCGCTGGCGCCAGCTTTAAATCCTCGGATAAGCCGTTAAGGTCCTGCATGCCTTCGTGGCAGTCGGCCTTTTGAATGGACACCGCTAGTCCAACTGATTGAAAACCCGAGAATTTTCGCGTCCGAGCCAAACTCCGCACTCTCTCAAGCAATCCTCTCCGTTTTTCACTACCATTCGCCGCTCTAAAAATGCCTTAGAGGCCCGGATTCGGGCCCTCAACTCTCTGAATTTATAACGGAATTTCGCAAATGGCCCGTACTACGCCCCTGGCTGATATTCGAAACATCGGAATCATCGCGCACGTCGATGCCGGTAAGACCACCACCACCGAACGCATCCTCTACTACACGGGTCGCAAGCACACGATCGTCGACATCCATGACACCAAGGATCTGAAGACCTCGACGACGACGGATTACATGGAGCAGGAACAGAAGCGCGGCATCACGATTCAGTCGGCGGCCGTCTCGACGTTCTGGCGCAAGAAGAAGATCAACGTCATCGACACCCCCGGGCACGTGGACTTCACGATCGAAGTGAACCGTTCGCTGCGCGTGCTCGACGGCGCGGTCGTGGTGTTCGACGGCGTGGCGGGCGTGGAGCCGCAGTCGGAGACGAACTGGCGCCTGGCTAACAACTACAACGTGCCGCGTATCTGCTACGTGAACAAGATGGACCGCAGCGGCGCGAACTTCGTGCGTTGCATGGACATGATCAAGACGCGCCTCGGCGCGCGCCCGCTCGCCGTGCAGATCCCGATCGGGTCGGAAGACAACTTCAAGGGCATGATCGATCTCGTCGAAGAGAACGCGCTCGTCTGGGACTCGGACGACAAGGACGCGAAGTGGCAGATCATTCCGGTAGGCGATGGCAAGGGCCTGGCTGACAAGCTCGGCATCACGGTGCCGTCGGATCGCAAGATCCTCGACAACTACAGCAAGTACCGCCACGAGCTGGTGGACACCGCTCTCGAGATGGACGACGAGGCGATGGAAAAGTACCTGACGGACAACGTACCGCCGACGGCCGACGTGCTGCGTTCGTGCATCCGCAAGGGT
>Ga0207701_10004186_pt1 | contig 14693 bp, 13 predicted proteins | sample KBSSwiSSwithPhiX_FD_184294 | JGI IMG/M metagenome (GOLD analysis project Ga0207701, IMG submission 184294) | Switchgrass rhizosphere bulk soil microbial communities from Kellogg Biological Station, Michigan, USA, with PhiX - S5 (SPAdes) (version 2) | ecosystem: Environmental > Terrestrial >... | reverse complement strand
TGGGTATTGTTCTTCTGGCAGCCTGCGCCGTTAGAAAAAGCGAACCAATAACCCAGCGACAATTTAATCCTACGGATAACCAGGTGATCAATGGCGAAAGGGTATTTATGATGTATTGCCAGAAATGCCATCCCGGTGGCGAGGCAGGACAAGGTCCCTCTCTTGTGTCCAGTCCCTTACCCCAATTTCTAAAACGGTTCCAGGTGAGACATGGACTTGGTGCAATGCCAGCTTTCAAACAAAATCAATTAACAACAACTGAACTGGATAATTTGTCTAAGTACATGAAAGCCTGGAAGAGTTATTGATTCTTTATTCCGAACCATCCGATCTTGCTTTTTCTATAATTTTCCCTGCTAGTTTTCTTCCCAATTCTAATCCTACTTCATTGTCGGTGCGAAAATGTATCCCTCCCTGAAACCTTGATTCAGCAGCATCTTTAGCTTTTTTCTGGAAATAGATTTTGTCTGCAGGAAAGAAATATGAATATAATTCTGATACAGCACTACTGATAACCGCATGGCCTGAAGGATAACCGGGAAATGGCGGATTAAAGAATAAGATGGGACGAAAACTGGTATCATATTGTGATGGTCTTATGCCCCAGTAAGTGTATTTAGCATCCCAACAGGCGGTGAATCCGTCATAGATAGTTATAGCAGTCAGTGCATAAATTCTTGCAGCTCTTGGTGGATTAAGATGAAGGTTTTGTTCAAATAATTTTTTAGCAAGCTGATCTTCCCAGAAGGATTGAGTAGCCCAGAAATATGCATTAGATGTTGACCGGAATGTTTGTTTATAATTTTTAAGTTCTTCCATGTCTTTAGCAAAATCAGGAGGTGGAGGTGGACGAAACTGGCTGCCACTATCAAGAACTACTGTTTTGTATTGTCCGGCCATAGGCATCATGGGTTTCTTGCCTACCCACAACCCAGGTTGAGTTGGCATCTTGCCATCCCAGGCATTTTTAGGAACAAACCCGCTGGTTGCTTCTATTTCTTTTAAGGCAATCCTTCTACCAAGTTCAAATCCAGCCCTTGCATCACTTGGAAAGGCAACACCTGCAGCAATACGCGATTCCATTTGCCGGATGGCGAGTTTATGGACTGAGTCTTTCAGCGATGGGAAGAAATGACCAATAATAGTTGATGCAACCCCGGCACCAACAGCGTGCTCACAAGGGTAAGATGGGCTTTCAGGTAATACTGTATAAGTTTTGATTCGTTTGTCTGCGGCAAAAGGACGCGGTCTGTTATAAGCATATTTAGTGTCCCAGGCTGCAATAGTAGCATCATAGATGGCAACACTCAACAGCATATTAGATAGTGCACCATAGTAAGTAGTGTCTGACATCCATAAAGACATGATCATTTCCTGCCAACGATATCCCGGAGCGCCAGCACTCCAGTATGTAATTGATGCAAGTGTTGCAGAATCAATTTTCTGTTGACGTGAAATGACGTCATTAATTTCATCTTTATTAAAGACCGGTGCCTGCAAACGATAATCTTTACCGGATCTGATAAACCATGTTTTCCATTCACCAGCTTTGGGTTCCGTTTGTGCGATCAGCAAAGCGTTGGATAACATCAGCAAAAACAGAAGGAGTATATTCTTTTTCATATGTTGAGTATTTCTCCCACAAGAATATCACATTGAAAAAAACATTAACACCCTCTGTCAACCAATAACAGGATATTGTAAACAAACAACGCGTACAAGGCAATGCCGTTAATTTTTACGGTATGAGAACGCATAAAAAACTTTGATAAGTAGCCAAAACAATTATTCTTTTATTGTCCGGTATCAGGATAGAGTATATTTAGTTGACCAGTAATTGTTGTTAGTTTACGAGAATGGTTATTCTGTAGACAGCAATGCTGTAATAAAAACTATTTGCCGAATTTTATCGACAACAACCAATATCATGAACCCCGTGGGTTAGTCTAAACTTCAGGATGAAAAAATTGCTCAGTTTTAAACGGTTTAAGTTTTATTTAATAGTCGGATCATTTTTTATAATGATCTGGATGTTCTCTGCCCTGGTTCAACATCCTGAGCAATTTGTACCACGAACAATTAATGAACTCTGGCGGGCCTTATACCTTGTCCCAGTTGTTTATTTCTTTTATGAGTACACAATTGACTACATCAGCAGAAAGCGAATTATCAGGTCGTTTTTTTTATTAATATTTCAACTATTTCTGTTCTCTACAGGCATGTATATCTGGAGGTCATTGGGTATTGCCCTGCATATCCACACCGTTTACAAAATTTACGAATCCAGGGAACATGCAGTCTCAGATCTGTTTGGGAACAGTGTTTTTGCCATAGTCTTTTTTGGTATTATACGGCACGCATATAACTACCAAAAATTAAAACAGGCTGCACAACAGTTAAGAATTGAAAAACAACAGGCAGAACTCAACTATTTAAAATCACAGACCAACCCACATTTTTTGTTTAACACCCTGAATAATATTTATTCTCTCTCACGTGATAAATCTGATCTGGCGCCTGAGTCGATTTTGCGACTTTCCAAAATTTTACGTTTCATGCTCTATGAAACATCCGGGAAATACATTTCACTGGAGCAGGAACTGAAGATCATCGGTGATTATATAGCATTGGAAAAATTACGTTATGATGAAACTTTAAAAGTCAGCTTTAATTATAGTGTCGACAATATTCAACAGCCAATACCGCCATTGTTATTGATCCCATTGGTGGAAAATGCTTTCAAACATGGTGTTTCAGAAACACGTAACCAACCATTCATTGACATTTTTCTAATAGTAGAAGACAAAATTTTACAATTCTTTGTAAAAAATTCAGCAGAAGTTTCAACACCTGAAGGGAACGTAAAAGAAAATATTGGACTTTCTAACCTTAGAAGGCAGTTGGAATTATTGTATTCAGAATATCATTTGACGGTTGAACAATCTGATTCAGTCTTTACAGCAAAACTAAAAATCAATCTCAACAGCCATGTCTAAAATAAAATGTATCATCATTGAAGACGAGCCACTGGCTACAAAAATTCTGTCTGAATATATTTCGCAGGTGCCCTTCCTTGAATTGCAGGGAGCATTCAAAGATGCTATACTGGCTACTGAATTTCTCAGGGAAAACCAGACACAACTGATCTTCCTCGATATCCATCTGCCAAAATTAAAAGGCATGGCATTTTTAAAAACACTTGCACAACCACCGGCCGTGATCATTACCACAGCGTATCATCAATATGCAGTAGAAGGATTTGAACTTAATGTGACGGACTATTTATTAAAGCCTTTTGAGTTTGAGCGTTTTTTGGTGGCTGTAAATAAAGTAAAAACAGAAAGAAAAGGAGATCCGGACTCAAAGAAATCAAAAGATTATTTGTTTGTGATGGTTCAGAAACAGAATGTAAAAATTTTATATTCTGACATCCTATACATTGAAAGCCAGAAAGAATATATCAGGATCGTAACTACCAAAAAAGAATATATTTCAAAAATGAGTACTCATGAAATTGAAGCGATGCTGCCTGAACACCTTTTCAAAAGGGTGCATAGGTCCTTCATTATTTCCATCGCCAAAATTGATTCTTACACAGCCGATAGCGTTGTAGTTAGCGGCGTTACAATTCCGGTTGGAAGAGTCTATAGGGATATCTTAGAAAACCTTTAATGTATGCATAAGTTTAAATTAAATATGTCTTAAGGGAAATACTATTTTTTTGACGTCGTTATCTTGTGTACAAATCCGTATACTTCCGATGAAAAAATTGATATTTTTCCTTTTAGCGTCACTAGCATTTTTCTCCTGTAAAAAGAACGATACTCCGCCCGAGTTGCCAGATCAACCGACAGGAAAATATTATTTCAACTATACCTTCGACGGAAAATCCAATGGTTATTCATTTTCTACGGCATTGATCGATAAAATACCAAGTTCCGAATGGAATTATCTTGATGCTACTTCGGGTGGATTTGAAATAAGTGGAGGCGAATTCCCTAATCTGCAACGCGGGCCAGGTGAAATGTCGTATGATGAACAAATAGGCATCTCTGTAATATATAATGGTTGTGGTGTGGATAGGAAAGCCAAATGTTATTACGCGAGTATTGGGATTAAAAATCTCAGTAAAGGAACCTACACATTTACCAATGGCATGGATTATTTGGCTGTTTCGGAAGCAACGAGTACAAATCAAATGGTTACACTATTTTCATTTTCGTCACAAAGTATACAGCCCGGAGAGACTATTTCTCTTACCATTTTATCTGTTGGGAACAAAGGTGAATTGGTCACCGGGGAATTCAGTGGTAAGGTAAAAAATTCCAGTGGGGTTTTAGTGAATGTCAGTGGAAAGTTTGCCGTTCCAAGAACATCTTAAAACGGTTGTGTTTTTTATGGTGGCAATTGAAATCATGCGGACAAACTTTATTTCCCCAACATCGGAAATATTTTTTTAAGATCTTCAGTGGTCGGCTGCTTACCATACTCACATACTTCAAAAGCTTCCACATATTTTACCGAAGAAGCTTTGGTTCCATACCATTTTTCAAGCGATTGCTTTAATGCTGGTGTAATTTCCCTGTCCTGTCTTTTCAACATCCATCCTTCCCACTGCGAATGATCTTTTGGAACTTCTTCATAATATCCTCCGATCCAGGGTAACCATTCAAAATATTGTGACTCATGGGCAGACAGTGCATGTACTTTTTTATCGATCACTGAACTTATATCTACCGTTACATCGGGCCTGAACGGATTGGGCCTTTGAAACCGGTCTTCGAAATATAAAAAAACCGGATTTTTCTTTAATGGAGCTACATCGGGTGCAACATTGGGAACAGTCACCATATATGCGGCATCCTGAACAAGTACACCGGTATATCGATGATCAGGATGATAATCATTTGGCCTGGGTGCAATCACCACGTCAGCATTCCATTCCCGGATTTTCCTGATGATCTGTAGGCGTACATCGAGGTTAGGGGTTAATTCACCGTCATGATTATCGAGTACATCATAGGTGACTCCGAATCGTTTTCCTGCTTCTTTTGCTTCTGCCATTCTCCTTTTTGCCAGTGCTCCGCCACCTGTGGTTTGATGACCCGCGTCACCATTGGTAACAGAAACAAATTTCACAGCCATTCCCATGGAAGCCATGAGGATGGCAGTGCCGCCACCATCACCATCACAATCATCAGGATGTGCACCGATCATGATAACGCGCAGAGGTGCAGTTGAGGATTGTGCAACAACATTTAATGCAGTAATTAATATTGCAAAAACTAAAACGGAGTTTTTAAACATGGCAGTTAATTGAACTACAATTTAATGGTTAAGTCCAACTGCCATATAACTGAAGAAAAATAATTATTCCAGTGGTGGAGGGTTTGCCCTTATTTGCTCGGGGGTAAGGGTATGCATATTAAAGCATTTCCAATCCCTGGTTATTCGCTTGAACTTTCCAATTGCGATATCACCGTTGTTAGTAAAATTATCTCCGCTTGCAGTAAGATCAAGCCAGTAATCACCGCCCGCACTCATCATTAAATTTGTTGAATCCAGATCGTCTGGTTTTGTAGCATCTGCCAGGATAAGTCTTGTCTGCATAGTTACAAAAACACCGCCGATATCGGCAGGATTGATACTGACTCTGGCCGGAGTCAATACATAAATATTAAATGAATCCTTCAGGCCAAAGGAGACACCACCGCCCGGTACATCTTTGATATCAGCAGGCAAACTTCCTTTTTTGGTAAGGTCCTGGTTGGTATAGACTCCTGACGGCTTTTGAGCACCAATCCAGGATACCCATTTATTTGTCTTTTTATTCAGGTAATAGGCGTGGATACTTCTGACCTCAACCCGTGCATTGGCTGAAGTATTTCCTGGTGCAGTTTCAAAAATCTGTCCCCATGGAAGCATGGCACGGAAAGTTTTAGGATCGTTCCCCATTCCGATTCGGGGACCTAACTGCCAGGTATAAGTATCCGGTACCCCCAATGGTGGAGATTCATGCGAACCCTGCATATCACTCACCACCAGGTCAATATTGTTAAGTACAACAGTTGGAGTTGGGGGGGCATCGTCAGATTTACTGCAAGAAAATAACGCAGCGATGGTTGCAATAAGTAGTATTTGCTTCTTCATGATTAAAAGGGGTTTCGACAATTATGAAATAATTGGACTGGATAAGCGGGGTTTCATCAAGAGGAGATCAGATAAATTCCTGAGGGGAGGGACCATAAAAGTAGTCAATGGTTAACTAACTGTCAAGTATTGGCGCATGTTTTATTTTTATCATTGGCCAAAGAAATGCCGGGCTTATGCTTTACATTTAAAGGCTAAGTCTATACATATAGCATAATTTTTACAAGCATAACTGTTACTGTTAACTGTTGAATATTTAACTGTAACAAAATTAAAGTTTTATGAAAAAAGCAGGGCTGTTTTGTTCAATGCTGTTATTCTTCACTTTACTGGAAGCGCAACCATTTTTTACGGTAAAAGGGAAAAATATTATTGGTCCGGATGGCAAAGCTTTTCTCATGAAAGGCACAAATCTGGGTAACTGGCTGGTGCCGGAGGGCTACATGTTTAAATTTAAGTATGCGTCTTCCGCGAGGATGATCAATGATGTTATATCGGAGCTGGTTGGACCTTCAACAACACGGCAATTCTGGAACATGCATTTAAAAAATTATATCACCCGCCAGGATATCCGGTATCTCCGTTCCACCGGTATGAATTCAATTCGTATTCCTTTTCATTACAAATTGTTTACTGATGAAGATTATATGGGTGGAAAAGGTGAAGCAAGGGGATTTGCCTTGCTGGATACAGTGATCAAATGGTGTGCAGCAGAAAATTTGCCGGTGATCCTGGATATGCATGCAGCGCCGGGCGGACAAACAGGTGATAATATAGATGACAGTTACGGCTATCCCTTTATTTTCACTAACCAGGAAGACCAGGCTTTGATTGTTTCTATTTGGATGCGCATAGCTGAACATTATAAAAACAACCGGACCGTAATGGGCTATGATCTTTTCAATGAACCCATCCCCCATTATATGGATACTGCGTCACACAATCCATTGCTTGAACCTTTGTATAAAAAAATAACGGCGGCAATCCGGACAAAAGACAAGAACCATATTATTTTCCTCGAAGGCGCACAATGGGCATCAAATTTTGCTGCGTTTGGAAAACCGTTTGACGATAAACTGGTATATCAGTTTCATAAATATTGGACTGCTACTACCATCGATGTAATACAACCGTATCTGGATTTTCGTGAAAAATATAATATACCCATCTATTGCGGCGAAACAGGTGAGAATGATGATGAATGGATAAATAATTTTCGCAAATTGCTGGAGCAGAATAATATTGGATGGCATTTCTGGCCATACAAAAAAATGGATAATACCCGCGGCATTGTGAGTTTCCCCAAGCCTGAAGGCTATGATGCAATAATTGCTTTTGCAGATACTACCCGCACCAATTATGAACAGATCAGGAATGTTCGTCCGAAGGATACTGCATCGGTCAGAAAAGCGCTATTTCAATATTCCGAAAACAGCCGCTTCCTTTATAACACACCAAATAAAGGATATATAGAAGCCTTGGGACTGAAGGCTAACTAAATTGCCATTATCTATGGATAGAAAATATTAAATTCAGTAAGAGTAAATTTTCTGACATGCTGGATATTGTAATTGAAGCCCGTGAAGCTGCTATCAGTGCATCAATGAAAGTGAAGCGCATACTTCCTTTCCGTTCGAGACGGATGGTGGGTCCATTTATATTTATGGATCATGCCGGACCGGTTACGTCAGCGCCGGCAAATCTTTCCAGCCTGGATGTATTACCCCATCCGCATATAGGCCTTTCTACCGTCAGTTATTTATTTGGTGGAAAAGTTACTCATCGGGATAGTTTAGGGGTTGAGCAGGTTATTCGTCCGGGTGAAGTCAACTGGATGACAGCTGGAAGAGGTATATCACATTCAGAAAGATTTGAAGATCCTTCAGCTCTTGCAGGTGGCGAACTGGAAATGATCCAGACCTGGGTTGCTCTTCCGGAAAAAGATGAAGAGGCCGCACCTGCATTTAATAATTATACTCCGGATCAACTTCCCGTGTTTAGTGAAAAAGGAGTCTGGATGAGACTAATAGCCGGTGATGCTTATGGATTAAGGAATGAAGTTAAGACCCATTCACCTCTTTTTTATCTGCACGTTCTGCTTCAGCCTGGTGCACATTTTGGATTGCCAAAAGAACATGAAGAGCGGGGCTTTTATATTGTTCATGGTAGCGTTGAAATTGCAGGAACAACATATCATGCCGGTCAAATGTTAGTCTTCAACCAGGGTGTAGATCCTATAATTATTTCCAAAGATCATACAGCATTGATGCTGCTCGGTGGTGAACCATTGGGTGATCGTTATATCTGGTGGAATTTTGTTTCTTCCCGAAAAGAAAGAATTGAGCAGGCAAAAGAAGATTGGAAAATGGGCAGGATCATTTTACCGCCTAATGATAACCATGAATTCGTTCCATTACCGGAAGACAAATCGCATCCTTCCGAACCGCCAAAACCGGAGCCACTTTCATAAATGTTTACTTCGTCAACCTGTATATCTGCATGATATCTTCAAGGATAGTAGGAAAATCTATTTTTAAATCAATTAGTTTTCCGGTCCTGATATCAAAAACCCAACCATGAACAGTTAGTCCCCATTCCTGGTATGCCTGCTGTACAGCCGCAGTTTTTATCACGTTAATACATTGTTCCTGGACATTTAATTCTACCAGTCTGTCAAATCTCTTTTGTGGGTCATCAATAGCATTTAGTTCATGCAAGTGTAGTCTATAAACATCCCTGATGTTTCTTAGCCAGGGATTGAGGATACCAAGATCAGCAGCCTGTAGAGAGGCCTTTACACCACCACATTCATAATGCCCGCAAATAACTATGTGCTTTACTTTCAGGTGCCTGACTGCATAATTAATTACAGACATTGCATTAAGGTCTACTGAAATGACCATATTGGCGAGATTCCTGTGAATAAAAACCTCGCCCGGTTTTACACCCATTAGATCTTCAGCTGTTACCCGACTGTCTGCACATCCTATGTATAATATCTCCGGAGTTTGTCCTTTCGAAAGATTCTTGAAATAATCAGGGTCAACTGATAATTTAGATTCTACCCAGAGTTCATTTTTCTTGAATATCTGTTCAATATTCATACTTGTTCAAAATTTAGTTATTAGCTTCTTCATATAAATCGCCCTGTGAAGAAAGTATTTCTCTATACTTATTAAATAGCTTTGTCTTCGACACAAATCCTACCAGACCTCCTTCTCTATTGAGTACCGGCAGGTACCAACTTTGTGTAATATCAAACTTTTGCATAACAATATGCATATCCATGTTTTGTTCAATTACAGCAGCTGGTTTTTTCATCAGTGACCGCACTGTTATTTTTGCAAAATCACCCTGCTCAAAAAGTCTCTGCTTAATATCATTTAATTCGATAATGCCAATAAATTGTTGTTTGTCATCAACAACCGCAAAGATGTTTTTTTCACTTCTCTTAATTACTTCAATCAGGTCGTTAAGGTTCCTGTCGATTTCTATATATTCATAGCTATCCTGTAAGATATCATCAAGGCGAATAGAAGTAAGAATATTTTTTTCTTTTTTATGAGTAAATATTTGTCCTTCAAGAGCAAGTTTCCTGGTTTCCATGGAAAATGGCTGATAAGACTTAACAATAAAAAAAGAAATCGATGAAACGATCATAAGAGGAATAAATAGCTCATACCCATTTGTGATCTCTGCAATTAAAAAAATGGCTGTTAGTGGACAGTACATAACTCCACTTAACACACCGGCCATTCCAACAAGACTGAAATTTCCTTCCGGAATTTTTATCCAGGGCGTCAGGTTCAATAATTTAGAAAAGAAAAAACCTAGAAATGAACCAGTGAATAATGAAGGGGCAAAATTGCCTCCATTGCCCCCACTGCCAATAGTTACACCAGCAGCAATCGGCTTAAACAATACAATCAATCCGGAAAAAGCAATTATTCCCCAATTTTCATTGGAAAATAATTTTGTGTTATCAATAAATGAATTCAAAGAACCATTGGCAACCTGTTTTACACTATTGTATCCTTCACCGAACAACGGGGGGAAAAAAAAGAAGATTACCATTAAAAAAACACCACCAGTCAGTGCTTTAATATATCGATTCAATGACCAGTTATGAATCCATCTTTCTATCCATTTAAAGGCCGACGCATAGTAAAGTGAAACAAACCCCGCGAGGGCACCCAGGATAATATAATAGGGAACATTTTTATAGTCAAATGTTTGCTTCAGAACGAAATTAAAAAGAGAAGATTCAGCCAGGATAATTTTTGAGCACAGTGCACCAACTACAGATGAAATAATCAGGGGAATAAAATAGCTCACGATGGTTTCCGTAAGCAAAACCTCAACCGCAAAAATGACACCTGCAATCGGAGCATTAAAAACCGCAGAAATACCTGCAGCCGCTCCACAGGCAATAAGTAAAGTTCGTTCCTGGTAATTCAAATCAGTTATCCTGGACACATTTGAACCTATCGCTGAGCCAGTTGCTACAATAGGTGCTTCCAGCCCTACGGATCCGCCGAGGCCCACGGTTACTGAACTGGTTACTACGTGTAAATAAGTATGACTAAGTGGTATAAATGAAGACTTTCGTGCGATGGCTCTTAATACCATAGCAATACCTCTTTCAATTTGTCCGCCAAAAAAATACCGGATGATGATTACCGTAATAAGTAAACCAATTGATGGAAAAACAAGGTATGAAAACGGAAAAGCAGAATGTTCTACAAAATGTTGAAGATAATGAACCAACATTTTCAATAAAACAGCAACCATACCAGATGCAAATCCTGTCAAAATGGCGATCACCATAATGAACTGCATTCTGCTAAGTTTAGTTCGCAAAAAATTTATTATAGTTTGGTAAAACCTTTTTACTGCCATAAAGTGAATATCGACCTAAATGGTGAAAAATTGGCATCGATGATTGCAAAGCGAAATGCCAGTGTGAGTGTTTTCCCCTGAGTCGTTGCGGGGATTATCACGGATATCAATACTGTATTATTAAATGGACAGATGGGTTATTCATTCTCACCTGAAGCCATTTTTCCAGTTTTGTTTTTTCTTTCAATGCAAGCTTAGAAGATAATGATAAAATAACCAGGGTCTCCTTTTTAGAACCTGAACTATCATAAACTGCGACGCCGGGTTGAATTACTGCATTCTTCACCATAGGATATTGAGCCCTGATCTCTGTAAATATCTGTCTGCTCACCAATTCCTGGTTTTTAATACTATCCAGTGATGCCAGAATTGCCTTACCCTCTACTTCTTTTACCGCCAGGGCCTGAGTTAGTTGATCTACCTGCTCATTTCGTTGCTTATTCCCCGTTTCTGATAAATAGGCAAATCCCTGCTTAACCTCCAGGTTTGCCGTTGCGAGATTATACTTTTTTAATTCACTCTTTAAAAGTTCAATTTGATCAGAAGAAATCTCCTTTCCGCCAAAAACCAGTGTCACCCTTTTCTCTGCTGCATCAATTTCTTTTTTTAACAGGTAATCATTGGGGAAATGAGCTTCATTGTTGATGAAGCGATTTGCGTTGTCTGTAAATTTTTGGCGTTCAACTACATCATATCCAAAATAAAGACTCGGAACCAAAGTGATCACTACGATCAGCCAAACAATTCGTTGAGCAAGTTTATCTGCCTTAACGTCTTGAATATTTAATAAAGGGAAATGCGTTATTCTGACAATAATAAAAGTAGCGAGTGCAATAAATACAGTATTTATAATGAAAAGATAAAATGCGCCGAAAACGAATGTTAATTGCAGGGTAGCTATTCCATATCCGGCAGTACACAAAGGCGGCATCAGCGCGGTTGCAATAGCTACTCCCGGAATAACATTTCCTTTCTGTTTACTTAAAGTGGCAACCATTCCTGCAAAGCCACCAAATAGTGCTATAAGTACATCATATATCGTGGGTGAAGTCCGGGCTAAAAGTTCTGAATGTGCATCACTAAGTGGTGATATCAAAAAGAATACAGTTGAAGTAGACAAGGCAACAACAGTAGCGATTGAAAAATTATACATTGACTTTCGTAGCAGTCTGAGATCGTTAATACCAACACCAAGTCCCATACCCATTATCGGTCCCATAAGTGGAGATATCAGCATAGCTCCAATGATGACCGCTGCTGAATTTACATTAAGTCCAAGAGATGCAACAAATATGGCAAATATGAGTATCCATAGATTTGTGCCACGGAAAACGACGCCGGTTTCAATATTGGTAATTACAGTCTTGAGATCCTCTCTCTCGTGCTCAAGTTTGAATTTGTCAAAAATGGTATCCAATGAGTCTTTTTTTATTATCCTTCTAAAGACTCCAAAGATATATTAATAAAATTCTTATATGGCTTTAGTACTCAGAGTCCGGTCATTCGTTCGATATGTTCTGGATACCTTGTACCTAAAACAGTAATTTTAGCAGCAGCTTCTTCAATCTGTTGAAGGTCCGCTGCACTAAGTTCAATTGCAGCTGCTCCATTATTTTCTTCCAACCTGTGAATCTTGGTTGTACCTGGTATCGGAACGATCCATGGCTTTTGGGAAAGTAACCATGCAAGTGCAATTTGTGCAGGAGTTGCATTTTTACTTTTCGCCATTTCACCCAGCAGGTCTACCATTGATTGGTTTGCCTTCAAAGCTTCCGGAGTAAACCTTGGTAATATGCGGCGGAAATCAGTGTCGCTAAATGTTGTACGCTCATCCATTTTGCCTGTAAGGAAACCTTTGCCAAGCGGACTGAATGGCACAAATCCAATTCCCAGCTCTTCCAGGGTAGGAATGATTTCCTGCTCAGGAGTTCTTGTCCACAATGAATATTCACTTTGCAGTGCAGTGACTGGTTGAACAGCATGTGCCTTGCGTATAGTATTGGCACCAGCTTCAGAAAGGCCGAAATGCTTAACCTTTCCTTCCTGGATTAATTCTTTTACTGCACCAGCTACATCTTCAATCGGCACATCAGGATCAACACGATGCTGATAAAAGAGGTCAATGTTGTCGACATTGAGCCTCTTTAATGAGGCCTCTGCGACTTCCTTTATATGTGCAGGTTTACTATTCAAACCCGCTTGTTTTCCATCCTGGATATTAAAACCAAATTTGGTAGCGATGATCACATCTTTGCGAAATGGAGCCAGTGCTTCACCTACCAATTCTTCGTTGATATAAGGGCCATACACTTCAGCTGTATCAAAAAAAGTTACACCCTGTTCAACAGCCCTGTGAATTAACCTGATCATTTCCTGCTTGTCTGCAATAGTCCCGTAACCGAAACTCATTCCCATACATCCGAGACCTATAGCGGAGACTTCCAAACCTGATTTTCCGAGTATACGCTTTTGCATAACTAATTTTTTTATAAAGTTAGATAATAGTGAAGGGGAAGGATTATACTACTCAAGCAATTACTTATAAAATTCAAACATTTCTGAATTTTAATGGACTTAGCTGGACGTGTTTTTTAAAGAAATTGTTGAAATGGGTCACTTCATTAAATCCGAGGGAGTACGCGATCTCAGATACATTCCAGGTACTATGTTTAAGCAGAATTTTTGCTTCCTGTAAAATCCTTTCGCCAATAAGCTGGGAAGTAGTTTTTTCGGTTGTTCCTTTTACTGCCCTGTTTAAATGGTTTACGTGGATATTAAGTTGTTTTGCAAAATCTGAAGCCGTACGCAATCCAACCGATTGATGAGTATCATCGATAGGAAACTGCCTTTCCAATAATTCCAAAAATAATGTAGATATTCTTTGAGAAGCATGAATAGGATGATTGCTGATCTCTATTGACGGCTGCATCTTCATTGCATAATGGATCAGTTCAAAAACAAGTGTTCGTATGACATCATATTTGTGCACATAATCCGAATTGATTTCGGCATAAATGCGCTGGAAAATGGCGTCTACTTCATTTACCTGTTCTTTTGTTAATTCGAATAGATGCGTGCCTTCCGGCTGGAATACAGAGTAATGAGGCAGGTTACCGTACTGATGAAAAAAATGATGATTGAATACACAAAAAACTCCTCCACGGATATTTTCCAGGTTTTCCCATTTATATGGAATCTGCGGATTCGAAAATGATAATGCGTGATTTTTTACTTCAACTACTTTGTCGGCATATTGAACTCTGCTCTCACCGATAACGAGCATGATCTTATAATAATCACGACGCTTGTAAGGAACTGCCTGCGGTTTAGCGCCGGTATAAGGCTCCAGGTTGAAAATATTAAAATGCCCAATCTCATTCCGGATATTATCCGGCAACCAGTCAAATTTTCGTTTGTAAAATTCTTCAATAGTTTCGACCTTATTCACCGATCTTGATTTAATGAATGCAAGCATGCTCAATCATTAGATTGATCACTATGCAAGCTAGATTTTTCGCTAATAATTCTATTATTCTATTCAAATATTAAATTATGAAAATCAAACAATAGTTTAATCGAACCTGATTACCGTAACACCGGTATCACGGAAGCTGTTGAGATCTGTAAGTGCCTGGCAACTTTCT
>Ga0207701_10004184_pt1 | contig 14694 bp, 10 predicted proteins | sample KBSSwiSSwithPhiX_FD_184294 | JGI IMG/M metagenome (GOLD analysis project Ga0207701, IMG submission 184294) | Switchgrass rhizosphere bulk soil microbial communities from Kellogg Biological Station, Michigan, USA, with PhiX - S5 (SPAdes) (version 2) | ecosystem: Environmental > Terrestrial >... | reverse complement strand
CACGACCACGCTCGGACCGACACCGATCTCGAAGCCGTCCGCGTTGTCGAGCTGCTTCAACGCCGCGTCGTTCATGAAGAACATCGCGTAGCCATAGGTCTGGGCGCCGGCCTGAAGCCCGACCGATGCACCGGTTGTTTTGTAGTACCCGATCGCCTTGCCGTCCTTGAGTAGGGCGCCTTCACCGTGCTGGCCGCCGATTCCCAAGCCCGCTTTCGTGACTTTGGGAAAGACCAGGACGGCATGGGCTTGTGCCCCCAGTGCCTTGGCACCGGGAACCTTCGAGTAGAGCGAGGCCAATGCGTCCTGAGAGTTCTTGGTGATTTCCGCCGGCGTGTCCTCTCTGACAGCCGCATTCACCGAGAGGGCGACGGAAGCGCCCATAATGGCCGCGATCAACAGTTTCGATGACATAGCGAACCTCCTTTCGAATCCGCTGCTGCGATTGATGCCGCCGTCCGGCCACTCTCGCGGTAGCGCGTTTGGCGAACCCGATCCGACCGCTGGGGATCCCACGCCTCGGGTTCACGATTCAGCGCGGACCGAACAGTCAGCGGCCAATCGATCCTCCCGTTTCCGCGCTGAATCCTCGGAGGCCCAGTGACCGGCTTTGCGACCAATACGAATCCAGGGTCCACCGGGTCGCTACTACTTGATTGGCTCGTTCGTGATCAACATGCCAGGGGTGTAACTGATATCGATGAGATTGCCGGGGTTAGCCCTCCAGGTTCTTCGGATGGTCGACCTTTCAGCTTAGCACCGGCCGTCTTCCGATAGCGCAGATCATCTCGAACATGGACCACCTTACCGGCACCGAGGGCTCGCTGATCAAATTCGCGGAGGAGGCTCGCACCGCAATCCGTGACGCACGCCGCGGCGTTCTCTCAGGCCGCGCGTGATGCGGCGGATCGCACCCGTCTGGCGGCCGATGATCTCCGGCGGTCCTTGCCGGCCATTCGCGAAACTCTCGCGCTGTTGCGTGAGCTGACGCAGCATCTCGACGAGCAGCCGGAGTCGGTCGTCTATGCGAAGCCCTTCGGAGTGATCGTTGGTCCCATCGTCCGTCCCCTCGATGTCCGTGAACGCACAGTCGGTCCCGACGGTGGGCACTCTGAAGGCGTTCTTAGCGAATTCTCCACGCGAAATTCCACTGAACTCCGGCACACGCGTTGCCTCAGCGACGACCATCATGGACATGCTTGCGCAGAACATCCGCTTTGCGTTTCGCACCTTACGCCGCAATCGCCTCTTCGCCATCTTTGCCATCGTCACGCTCGGTCTCGGAATAGGCGCAAACACGGCGATTTTCAGCGTCATCGACGGCGTGCTGCTGAAGCCGCTGCCGTATGCGAGCGGCGATCGGCTCGTCGTGATCAATCAATCGACCCGCCTCGCCAACCGCCAGAACGCCAACGTGTCGATCAAGGAGCTGTACGACTACCGCGAGAAGACCGAGACGTTCGACGCCCTGGTCGAATACCACCAGATGAACTTCGATCTGCTGCGCAAGGGCAATCCCGATCGCGTCAACACCGGCGTCGTCTCCCACGACTTCTTCAACGTCCTCGGCATCAAACCGATCTACGGCCGCACCTTCCTCGCGGCAGACGACGAGCCCGGCGCGGACGCGGTGCTCGTCCTCAGCCACTCGTACTGGGAAAAGGCGTTCGGCAGCGATCCGGCCGTCGTCGGCAAAATCGTCGAGATGAACGATCGGCCGCACACGATTGTCGGGGTGCTCCCGAGTGTGCCGCTGTATCCGCAGGAGAACGACGTCTACATGTCCGTCTCGGCGTGCCCGTTCCGCGCCGCCGCGGAGAAGCGCATTTCGGCAAACCGGCGCGCGTTTGCCGGGCTGACGGTGTTCGGGCGCATCAAGGACGGTCAGACCCACCTCCAGGCGGACGCTGACGTAAAACGCATCGCCGCGTCCTTTGTTGCGGACGATGCGGCAGCGTATCGCCCGCTCGAGGGATTCTCGGCAGAGACGCTTCCGGTCCGCGAGCAGCTGACGCGTCAGGCGAAGCCAGTGTTGCTCATCCTGTTCGGGACGACGGGGTTTGTGCTGCTCATCGCGTGCGTCAACATCGCCAATCTTTCGCTTGCGCGCCTGTTGAACCGCGAGCGCGAACTGGCGGTCCGAGCGGCGCTCGGCGCGGGGCGACGACAGCTGGTCGCGCAGCTGCTCACCGAGAGCACGGTGCTGTCGCTTGCCGGCGGCGCGGCGGGGCTCTTCTTTGCCGCCTATACCGTGTCGATGCTGACCTCGTTTGCGGGACGGTTCACCAGCCGGATACATCAGATTGAAGTCGATCCGCGAGTGTTGCTGTTCGCGCTTGTCGTGTCGATTGCGACGGGCGTGCTGTTCGGAATGCTCCCTGCGCTCCAGTCGAAGGGAGATCTGCTCGCCTCGATGAAGCAGGGAGGGACGAGCGCCGGCAGAAGCCCGTCGCGAGGCCGCTTGCAGAAAGGGCTGATCGTGACGCAGGTTGCTTTCGCGGTCATCCTGCTCGTCGGCGCCGGGCTGCTGCTTGCCACCGTGTATCGGCTTCAGAAAGTCGATCTGGGATATCACGGAGATCACGTCGTCAGCGCGGAAGCGTTCACCAACTTCTCGAAATACCCCACGCCCGCATCGCAGGTCGAGTTCTACGATCGCGTGCTGCGGCGCCTGGCGGACACTCCCGGCGTGATATCCGCCGCGGTCACCAATGCCGTTCCCCTGAGCGCGATCCTTCCTGGGGCGAACCCGCTGATGTTCAAAGGGGAAGGGGACAAGCCGGATCCACGCCGGCCTGCCGATGTGAACATCGCATCGCCGGGTTACTTCGCCACGCTGGGGATCCCACTTCTCGAAGGGCGCGATTTCGTTGTCCGGGATATCGCCGATAGCCAGCGCGTCGCCATCGTCAATGCCGAAATGGCGAAGTACTGGAACGGCAGCCCACTAGGCCGCGAGGTGTCATTCGATACCGGCCAGACATGGGTATCGATTGTCGGAGTCACGGGAGACACGCGGCAGTACGGGATGGACCGCAGCCCACTCCCGGAGATCTTCATTCCGCTGTCACAGTCAGGCGGCCTTGGCGGGCAGATCATCGTGCGGACAGCCGGCGACCCGAGCGAGTTCGCGACTGCGCTGCGCGGCGCGGTGCAGGATGTCGACCCCGACATGCCGGTCAAGAACATCGTCACGCTGCCGGAGCTTCGCGATGAGGCACTTACGAGACCGCGGCTCACCGCGGTGCTCTTGTTGATCTTCGCGTTGATCGCGCTGACGGTGACGCTGGCCGGCGTGAGCGGCGTGATCGCGATCTCCGTCACGCATCGGCTCAAGGAGTTCGGCGTCCGGATGGCGCTTGGCGCCAGCCGCGCTCAGGTACTCGGCGTCGTCGTCAAGGAGGGGCTCGCGCTCGTCACGGCGGGCTTGCTTCTCGGCATCGCCGGGTCGTTCGCCGTGACGCGGTCGCTCTCCGCCTATCTCTACGAGACGCACACTGGCGATCCGATGACGCTGATGCTCGTCTGCCTGACGCTCCTGCTCGCTGGCCTGGTCTCATGCCTCGTCCCCGCGATGCGGGCAACAGCGGCCGACCCGGTCGCGGCGCTCCGATCCGAATGAGGCAATCGCTCGCTGATTCAAAATACGCCCGAGGCAGTTCACGAATACGAAAGAGTCTGCGACAATAGAAGCCGTCTCATCTCCGAAGACTCGTCGGACAGCGCGAGCGAGTGCTGCGAGCGAGCCACGCGATCGGAGCGCGCCGACGAAGCGGCGCGCGAGAGCGCGTGTTGGGGAGTCCGAGGGCGAAGCCCCTCGAGATGAGATCGGAGTAGATCATGACACCTTGGGTGATCGCAGTGTTCCTGTTTCTGGGACTGCTTGCTCTCAACATCGCCTTTGTCCTCAACGCGCGTGCGATCCGGCGCGACGTCACCAGGAGATTCGACGAACTGGAGCGTCGCCTCGAACGACACGCGACCGACCTGGTCAACCACCTCTTTGACGCGAACCGGAGCTGATCGCGTACGCAGCGCGCTGACCCGCGTTCATGCCGAAGGGTGACACGGAGAAGTAGTCAGAAACCCGGCCGGAGATCGACCGCGAATCGCCAACCGGACTGCCGCAGATCGAGCGCGTGCTCGGCGGCAAGGTCGAAAACGACGCCCATCGCGTTTGCACGAACGCCGCCCCCGACGCTGCGAATCCACGTGCGAGACACGGTTGTGAGGCTGGAACCGCCCGTGCCCCACGTCGTGCCGGCGTCGGCGAACGCAAAAACGTCGAGTGGAATTGTCCCGTAGCGCATCCGTGAACTGAAGACGCTCAGGAGCGGCGCGCGTGCCTCCAGCTTGCCGACAACCACTCCGGTGCCGAGCAAACTGTCCAGAGCGAAGCATTGGCTCGTCGTACACTCCGATTCCATGACTCGTGTGGCACTGTAGCCGCGCACGAGAGACGACGATCCGAGGTAGGTATCGAGCAGTCGGGGATCATGGATGTCGGGGCCGTACCGCGCGGTGTGCAGGATCCGGAGCGCGATCGTGTAGGGTTTCACGGGCATCACGTAGCGTCGATAGTCCGCAAGGATGCTGACGTACGACGCTTCGCCGCCGACCGGGGCCACCTGAAACCGATAGCGGCTCCCTAGCACCGGACCTGTTCCGCCCCAGACGGCGGTATCGCCAACGAACGCAACCGATGCGCTTGCCACGGTCAAGGGGTCAACCTCGGGTACGTGCACCGGCCTGCTCTCGACGAGTCGTCCGGTTACCGACGAAATGACGTCCGTCTCTTTTTCGACCTCAAACAGGTTCTGGCGCGCACCGACGGCGAATTCGATCCGCCGCCAGCGATCAATGGGATAGGCGGTGAAGGCGGATATCGTGCGCTCCGTCCACACCTGACGTTCGCTGGTCCGAAGCAGCGTGTCGGTCCCAGCCTCGCCGATCTGGATCGGCGATCGCGAGACGCCCACCTCCGGAATCTGACCGAATGAGACTCCCCAGTTCCAGCGCGACCCGCGGTCGAGGTACGTCGTGGTGAACGCCGATTCGTCGAACAAGCTGCTCAGATGCATGGCGGTGAACAGTTGTCGATCTCCGAGCAGGTCACCGAGCAGGAACGAGATGCCACCCTGCACGGAACTGCCGAACGCGCCGCCGCCAGCCGAGAAGTACGGCATGCCCAGCGCTTCCAGGCCAAGCTTGGGCCGGTACCTCCGCCCGTCGTCAGGGTTCGACGATTTGACCGCCTCCGGCAACTGCGCGACTGCGGAATCGTCGATCGCCTCCGGCAAGCTCACCGGCGCGAGCGCAGGAATGCACGGTTCGCCATGAAGCGCCGATCCGGCCTCAAGAGTGCGAATCTCGTAGCCTCCCTGATTGAAGACGCTGTAGGCGAGCCGACCCGACGTCGCCGCAATTGAAAGCGCTGGGCTGAGCCGCGTGACACCGCTGACGCCGGTGGCCGCGTCCGTCACCTGAAACTCGCGTCCGGTGGCAGGTTCGTAGCGAAACACGTTGCTGACGCCCGCGCGATCGCCGACGAACAACACGCTCGATCCATCGGCCGACCACGCCGGATCTCGTTGCGCGGTGATATCCGTGGCGCCCATCGCCGTGATGGCTCCGGACTCCACCGCAATCAATCCAATCTGGAGTGTTCCCCATCGCAGATCCGCGAGCCTCGTGGAAAACCGATCGCTCGCGAACGCAATCGATTTCCCATCTGGCGACCACGCCGGCTGCACATCAGCAAACTGATCGTTCGTGAGGCGACGAACCCGATCGGTGTCGAGGTCGATGATGAAGAGGTCCGTCGTGCCGCCGGTTAAGGCCGCGAATGCTATTGAGCGGCCGTCTGGCGACCAGGTCGGGCTGTAGACTTCGTCGAACTGCGCGAGTTGGACGTCGCGCGCCGACGTCTTGCCGTCAACATCGAGCAGGACGATCGCCGGACGCCCGTCGCGCACGGTTGCCAGCGCGAATCGACTCCCGGCCGGGTCCCACGCGCCGGCAGAATTGAGGTACTGCAGGCTGTCGAACCCGGGATTCGCCGCTGTCGAGATCAGCTTGCGCGTGACTTTCCCGCTAGCCGCGTCGGCCAGAAACAAATCCACCGACAGCTGGTCGCGTTCGGAGAAGTAGATCATGCGCCGGCCATCGGGACTCAGCGCCGCGGCAAGGTTCAAGCGGCCGCCGCCGTGCGACGTCGAGACGATTGGCGTCGGCTCTGCGGTCGACACTGCCGGCGTTCCGTAGTTGGCGCGCAGGAAGCGGTGAAATTCCGCGGTGAGAGTGTCGAGCGACTGACCCGTGACGGTCTGCATGCGCCGTCGGACGTCGCGCTTGACGCGCAGCGCGCGCGACGGGAGGTCCGCACCGTACTGCTGCGTCAAAAATGCCCAGACTGCCGCGCCCCACCGGTACGGGAAGTATCGCGGTGATGAGAGCTCGCGGATATGCGGCAGCGTTTCCTGCCGCACGGCATCACGCATCCACATGTCCGTCAGCGAGTCATCGACACCGAGCGTCAAGTATTCCGCCATGCCTTCAATGAACCAGAGCGGAAGCTCGAGCGGGGCCTTCGCCTCAGCGGCGATGTCGTACTGGAACGCATGCACGATTTCATGTCCGAGCACGTGGTCGGTTTCGGCAAGCGTCGATGCGAAGGGAATCACGATGCGGCGTTTCCTGGACTCCGTGAACCCGCCGGTCCGCTCATCGATAAGGCCCGACCAGACATTCGTTTGTTCGAACGTGCGATGGCTGGCATAGAGAATGAGCGGCTGCCGGCGCTTGAGCGTGTGGTGAAGCACCTGCGACAGGCGACCGTACCAGCGTTCAGCGAGCCGGCCGGCGGTCAACGCTGAGGAGAGCTGATCTCCCGGGTAGTAGAGATCGAAGTGCTCCGTTGCGAGGATGCGGACGTCAGTTTCGTCGTAGTGAACTTTGTTGCGGCCGAAGTACTGCGCGTCGGCGGTGGACGTGCACAGACCGAGAACAGCAGCAGCCATGCCGAAGGCGAGAAGCGGGCGTCCCATGGGCACCGGTAGAGGTTCTTCCGCTGACGAGGTCGTCACGATACTCCGTGGAGCGACGGAGTTCGAGGAGCGTTTTAGTTCTGCGGAAGTTCGGCGGCAGATATATCACGCGTCGCGCGAGGGGACAACGGAAACGTCAAAGCTTGTCGAGCTTTGCCTCACTGGGCCCACTCGGTGACCTGCGACTTGACCGTCTTCTCGTCGCCGACTACCACGACAGCCATCTTGCCCGGAGTCAGATACTCGTTTGCTATTCGCCGAACGTCTTCAGGCGTCACTGCCATCACGCGTTTGACGTACGACGAAAGATAGTCCGGACCGAGCCGGTGTGTGTCAGCGAAGTTGAGCCTGCTGATGACGCCGGCCCGCGAAGCGTTCTGAACGACGAACACCCCGGCAAGGTTGTTCTTCATCCCTTTCAGTTCCGCCGCCGACGGCGCTTCTTTCCGCAGCTTGTCGATCTCAAAAAAGATCTCCTTGAGCGATGCCCCCGTCACGCCGGTTGTGACGTCCGCGGTCTCAGTCCAACTCGCCTGGCCCGGGTGCGGGTCGAGCGTGCTGAACGGTGAATACGTGTACCCCTTCAACTCGCGGATGTTGGTCGTGATGCGCGATGCGAACGCTCCGCCGAGCAGCGCGTCGGTGACTTCGAGCGCGACCCAGTCTTTGTGTGAAGCGGTCGGCACCCTCAATCCCAGGATGACGGTCGACTGAGGCGCATCCGTTCGATCGATCAATGCGAACTGACGTCCTGTGGATGCGGGCACTGCCGGCGGGTCGCTGGCTTTGGCTCCCGTCCATCCTTCGAACGCCTGCTTAATCGCCGCTTCGAGCGCGGGCGGGTCGAAGACGCCGGCAACGTAGAGCCGCGAACGCGCCGCGCCGTAATGATTCTTTTGAAACGTGCGAACCTGCTCGAGAGTGTAGGCCTTCAGCGCCTGTTCCGTGGGGAATACGCGGCCGTAAGGGTGCTCGCCGTAGAGGAGTTTCGAGAATCGCTCCTGGGCGATGGCCTGCGGACTGCTCTTCTGAATCGCGAGGTTGCGCACCAGATTCCCTTTGACGCGGTCCAATTCGGATTCCGGCAAACGTGGGCGCTCGGCGACGTCCGCCAGCAGGCGCACCGCGTCAACGGCTCGCTCGGACAGCACCTCCGTCGAAATCGACGTTGTGTCCGGTCCAACCGAAATGCCAAGCTCTCCGCCCATCGACGCAAAGCCCTGTGCAACGACATCAGCCGTCTGCGCCGTCGTGCCTTCCCGCATCAGGTTTCCCGTTAGATCCGCAAGCCAGACCTCATCCTTTCCCTCATAAAGGTTTCCCGCGGCCACGACCAGACGGATGGCGACCTTTGGAACCTGGCCAAACGGCACCATCGTCACCGGCAGACCGTTGGCAAGCGTGAACCGACGGGCTGCCGGGAGCACGAAGTCCCTGGGTGTGCCAGGACTCGGCGGCTTTTGCGGTGCACTCTCCTGTGGCGCGAGGCTGAGAAGCAGAAGCAGGGGAACGATCGCTGATTTCATCGCGCCTCCTTTTCACCAGGTGCGCCGGCCTTGCCCGGTGTGACGACGTACACCGTCCTGTTGGTCGATCGCAGATATTCTTCGGCGGTCTTCCGCACCAGCGCCGCGGTCACCTTTTCGAATCCGTCTTCCAGTTGATTGATCTTCGATGGGTCATCGTCGAACAGCGCAAACGAGGCGAGGAGGTTCGCGCGGCCGAAACCGGCAAACTGCTCGAGGTTCGAGTAGAGATCGGAGCGCATCTTGACCCGCGCCCGGTCCAGTTCCGGCTGGCTGAGCCCGTCCTTCCTGACTTTCTCGACGATGGCATCGATCGCGGAGAGGAGAGTGTCCGACGAGACAGACGAGTCGTGGAAGAACTGGGCAAGCCAGAGCATCGGGCCGCTGTAGTCGAACATGCTGCCGAGCCCGAAATTGATCCCGGCGTTGACGCCACCAGTCAGACCCTTCTTACGGGCCAATTCGTCGTAAAAGAGCGAATCCGAGCCCTGTGCAAGCGCCTCGTCCAGGAGTCCGAATGCAAACCACTCCGGCGTGAAGCGATCCGGCAGGTGGTAAGCAATACCGAGGGCCGGCCGATTCGCGAGTGGATCGCTGCGGCTGGCGCGCTTCTCCTTTTCTTGCCTGGGCTCCTTCAGATCAGGAGCAGTCGGGAGCTTCGCCGGTGCGACGCTGCCGAAGTACTTTTCGATCCACGTCTTGACTTGTTCCGGCGCGAAATCGCCGGTCACGACCAGCGCCGCGTTGTTCGGAGCGTAGAACGTCTTGAAGAACGCGCGGACCTCGTCGACGGTTGCAGCATCGAGGTGCGCGAGATCGCCGTAGAAATTGTGCGCGTTGTACCAGTTCTCGTTGGCGGTCATCGGCATGTCGATCCACGGAAAGCCGCCATAGGGCTGGTTCAGCACGTTCACTTTCACCTCGTTCTTGACGACCTCCTGCTGGTTCTTGAGGTTCTCGATATCGATGTCGAGCGACCGCATGCGGTCGGCTTCGGCCCACAGCACCGGTTCGAGCACGTGAGAGGGAACGACCTGGTAATAGTTGGTGAAGTCGAACCTCGTCGACCCGTTCAGCAAACCGCCGTTGGATTCGACGAGGCGAATGAACGCCATCTTGCCGAGATTCGCCGACCCCTGAAACATCATGTGCTCGAACAAGTGAGCGAACCCGGTGCGGTCTTTCGGCTCGTTGCGGAAGCCGATGTTGTAGTACACCGCCACGACGGCAGTCGGCGTCGTCAAGTCGCGTGACAGGACGACCTTCAGGCCATTCGGAAGCTTGTAGTACTCCACCGGCACTCGAAGCCTCGCGTCCTTTGCCGGTGCGCTCGCTGGTGCCTGCGCCGCGTGTGCCAGTTCGACGCGGTCACCGATCAACAACCCCGTCGTCATCATCGCGATGACGGTCGCCAATCTCATGGTCGTCTCCTGCTTGATGCTGATGCCGCGACATTGGTGCAGGCATGGCCACGGGACAAGGGAGATGTGACCAGGTGAGAGTCAGTGCGGACGAGCTGTCCTCCCGGAGTGATCAGTCTGCAGAATCTCAGTGCCTTCGTGCGCGCGATGCCGCGTCATTCAATAAGCCACGCGTGGCATTCCATTTGCTGAGCTGGTGTTTGCCAGCGCAGGAGTGTCTCCAATCATGCACAGGGTGCTTGTTCTTCTCTGCCTGACGGGCGTGTGCGCATTGCCGGCAGCGGCAAATGCACAAACGATCCAGTCGGCGCCAAAGATGTCGATTCAGGGGTTCGGTGGCTTCACGTTCGGTGATTCGTCGTTCGTTGGCGGTACGTCGCTCGGGTCAACGTTTGGCGGCACGCTGGCCGTCGATTTGACGCGAAACATCCAGGCCATCGGTGAATTCGGACGGATGTCCGACATCAGACCATCTCTCTTCAACTTGCTCGAGTTCACGCCGGCCGATCTGCGGATCCCCGCGTGGTACGGCGAAGGAGGCGTTCGCTTCATCGCCGCACCCCATTCGCCGGTGCGTCCGTACGGAGAAGCCAGCTTTGGCTTCGCGAGGCTGAGCACGGATGTCGAAGGCTTCAACGGGACTGCTTACGACGTCGTTGAGACGGGACTGGGATATCTCAATCGAACCGAGCCCATGCTCGGTGTCGGCGCCGGCGTGGTCTTCCAGGGCGGACCGTTCGCGCTCGATGTCGGTTACAGATACAACAAAATCACCGCGTCAGGGCTGCCGTCATTTCTAAACGGTGGAAACGACTACCACGTGAACGACGTGCGGATCGGATTTGGGGTGAGGTTTTAGGAAAATCGCTGAATGCTGATTGCTGAATGTTGATTGACGTGGCGACCGATCAACAATCAGCAATCGAAAATCATCAATTCCCTAGTACTGTGTCGGTGTGACGAGCTTTGACGATCTCTTCGGACATCCTGCTCGCGTGACCGGGGAAGCACCGGGTCGAGTCAACCTGATCGGCGAGCATACCGACTACAACGACGGGTTCGTTCTTCCAGCAGCCCTACCGCTCCGCACGCGTGTTGAGCTCGCGACCCGGACCGATCGAGATGTCTGCGTCTGGAGCGCGGCATTTCCTGAGCACCTGCCGATGCCGTTCTCGCTGGACGCCTCCGCGCCGGTGGGGGATTGGGCCGACTATGTGCGAGCGATGGTGTGGGCACTCGACCTCGGCCGGTTCGACCGGGGCTTCGACGCGCGCGTCGAGTCGACGCTGCCGCTTGGCAGTGGGCTGTCGTCGAGCGCGGCGCTTCTCGTTGCCACCGGGCGAGCCATTCGTGACGCGTTCCATCTGGAAGTCGACGACCTCACCATCGCGGTGCTCGCCAGAAAAGCAGAAACGGACTTCGTTGGCGCTCCGGTCGGCATCATGGATCAGATGGCCTGCAGCCTCGCCGATACCAGCGCGGCGTTGTTCATCGACACGCGCACGCTCACATACACGAGGGTGCCGCTCCCGCCCGGTGTGGAGCTTCTCGTCATCAATTCCGGCGTGCGTCACAGCCATGCGAGCGGCGACTATCGCGTGCGCCGTGACGAATGCCATCGGGCAGCGGCCTTGCTGGGCGTCAAGGCGCTGCGGGATGTGGCGTTGAACGACCTGCGTGCGATCGACGGCCTTCCGGATCCGCTGAATCGGCGGGCACGCCACGTCGTCACTGAGAACGCCCGTGTGCTGGCGACGGTTGACGCGCTCGGACGTAGCGATTTGAAAGAGGTGGGCCGGCTCTTCCTCGAATCCCACGCCTCGATGCGCGACGACTTCGAGGTCTCGGTGCCAGCTGTCGACGCGCTCGTCGACGCCGCGCGCGCGATGGACGGCGTGTACGGCGCGCGGCTTACCGGCGGAGGATTTGGCGGCGCCATCGTAGCACTCACGGATGCTGGACGAGCCGCCGCGATTGGCGAGGCGATAACGGCCAAGCACAATCGCCGTTGGCCCCACCGCGCCGTCGTCCTTGTTCCCAACCGGTAGAACCCAAGAACGAACCCAGCAGAACCCAAGAACGAACCCAGCAGAACCCTGTAGAACCCAGTAGAACCCCGCAGAACCTGACTTACTGTCGCTGTTGGATGACCTCGAACACGTAGCCGTTGATTGGCTCGCGGAAGAAGAATCGCGCGAAGGGCGTCGGCCGAATCGGGTCGAAGAGTTGCGCGCCTGCGGCGGTCAATCGTTGCTTCAGCGCAGGGAATTCAGCCAGTGGAAAGAACACCGCCACGTGCCGGCCGAACTCGTTTTCGAACGGCGACACGCTGAACCCGTCGACGAAGAAGACATGCATCTCCTGGCCACGGCCGAGATCCAGCCACACGAGTTCCACCGGCGAGTTGGTCGGCACGGGAAGCCGGGGGTAGCCCAGCGTTGCCTCAAAGAACTTGGCGGTCCTCTCCACTTCCCGGCTCGGCAGGGTCAGATGTGCAAGGCTCATCACACCCATCGTATACTCTGATTTATTCGTTTTTTGTTTGCGTTCTCGTTCCGATAACGTCATGAAACAGGTGTATCCATTCGCGCTGGCGGCGGTGATCGGGCTGTCGGTCACGGGCTGCTCCAAAACCGAGACGGCGCAGGCGAGCAGCCGCGAAAACGCCGCGAAGGCCGTCCAGACCGAAACCGTTCGTCAGGACTCCATCCGCCGCGCCGTCGACGTCGTCGGCACCCTCGCGGCGGTCGACGAGGTGACGATCTCGTCGGAAGCCGATGGGAAGGTCAGCTCCATTCTTGCCGATCTTGGCGATCGCGTCACGGCGGGGCAGCTGCTCATCCAGCTCGATAACGAAAAGCAGCAATACACGTATGCGCAACAGCAGGCCGCGCTGGCGCGGACCCTGGCCCAGTACGGCGCACCCGATCCTGAACACCTGCCTGAGCTCGAAGACACGCCCGACGCCCGGCGCGCGAACGCGGATCTCGTCCAGGCGACGCAGGCCTACGATCGAGCGACCGAGCTGTTCAAACGGACACTGATTTCTCAGCAGGCGCTGGATGACGCGAAAGCGGCCCTGCAGTCGAAGCATGCAATCTACAACTCCGCAATCCAGAACGCCAAGAACCTGCGCGCCGGGATACAAGCATCGGAAGCGGCGATGAAGCTGGCCGCCCGGCAACTCCGCGATACCGAGATCCGCGCGCCGTTCGATGGGTTCGTGCAGAAACGGCTGGTCAATCTTGGCGAGCTGGTCAAGACACAGATGCCGGTCATGGCCGTGGTGCGTCTCAATCCGCTGAAGGTGACGGCCGAGATCCCCGAGAAGATGGCCCCCTGGATCAATGCAGGCCAGGCGGTTGACTTGAACGTCGATGCCTATCAGGACCGAAAGTTCACGGGCAAGGTTTCCAGAATCAGCCCGGCGGTGAACACTGCGACGCGCGCATTCGCATTTGAGGCGCTCGTGCCGAACGCCGATGCGGTGCTCAAGCCCGGAACATTCGCGCGCGTGCATATCGAGAGCGGTAAGGTCGATACGGTCCTGACGGTTCCGTATTCGGCGCTGCAGTATCGCTACGGCGTGAATCGTGTGTTCGTCGTCGACGGGGGCAAGCTCGGCATCCGTGAACTCGGCGTCGGCGAACGCATGGGAGACCGCATCGAGGTGATGACTGGCGTGAAGGCGGGAGAGCGAGTGGTGGTCGCTGACGTCGACACCCTCACCGACGGCACCGCCGTCACCGTCAAATAGATTGCTGATTGTTGATCGTTGATTGATCATCCAATCAGCAATTACTTTCCGCTTCCGACAATCCGATCGATTCCGCTCGCGAGCTCCCGTCTCGACGCGGCGTCGGTCGCCCGGCCCAGCCTGTCGGTCAACGTCTTCAGTGCATCCTGAGTCCCGACCGCCGCGACACGGCGAACGGTGAAGGGAAACAATCGCGGCAGCTTTGACCCTTCAGCCATCGTCAACGCCCGCGGCATGTCGAGCTCGACCACTGGTTCGGCCGCATACCAGACCATCAGCGGCAGGTTCTGATCGGATGCGTCTTCGGCGTGCGCGACGAGGCCGCTCAGCACATCCCAGCGTTTTGCTGGCGGCGTTCGCTGCAGGGCACTGGCCAGATACAGGCGGACGAGAGGCGACGTATCCTCACGCGCCATCTTCGCAAACAGTTTGAGCGTGCCGTCGGAGGGGTTCTTACCCTCGACCAGCAGATAGACGGCCCAGCTGCGGACGTACTCGCTCTCGTGGCTCAGGAGTCCCTGAAGGTCGCGCTCAGACAAGCCATGTGTCACGTGAAGTGCCCACAGGGCGCGAAGCTTCCTGGTGACGTCCGGGTTGTCGCGTAGCATTCGCTTCAAGCGCTCGTGCACACGGGGATCGGGTCCGCGTTCCTGAAGAAGCCTTCGCGCGTGCCGAACGTACCAATCATTGTGTTGCAGCTGAAGATCCACCAGCTCGTCTGACGTCATCTTCGCCAGGTCGACTTTCACCCACTTGTCGTTGACGTGGCTGATCTTGAAGATGCGTCCGAGCGTCTTGTCGTGGACTTCGGGGTTGCTGCTGTGGCACTGGTTCTTGTCGTACCAATCAATCACGTGGACGGATCCGTCAGGCCCATAGCGGAAGTTGAGCATCTGACTCCATGAATCGTTGGCCTTCAGGAAGTCGGGGCCATGCGCCGCGGC
>Ga0207701_10004182_pt1 | contig 14703 bp, 11 predicted proteins | sample KBSSwiSSwithPhiX_FD_184294 | JGI IMG/M metagenome (GOLD analysis project Ga0207701, IMG submission 184294) | Switchgrass rhizosphere bulk soil microbial communities from Kellogg Biological Station, Michigan, USA, with PhiX - S5 (SPAdes) (version 2) | ecosystem: Environmental > Terrestrial >... | reverse complement strand
GAAACAGCCTCGATGGCAGGTTTGGCTGAATGACGCTGTCGACACCTTTGAGATCGAAGAAACCCCGTCCGGATTCGCCGTGTACCTCGTGACCACCCGGGGTCGCCACGTGCTTGGTCGAAAAGTATTTAATATCGCCCGCGAGGAGGCCGAGACTCCGGACGAAGCGCTGCTCGAGATCATCAGCGGCTTCTACGCAACTCACCTGCCGAGAGAGATCCGCGTTCCGGTCAATTTCTACGGGCGAAAGGAACTTGTCGAGCGCCTAACTGCTTCTTTCGGCCGACAGGCGGTCATCCAAGAAGTCGACAAATCCGGCGAACTTCTTTTCCATGGATCGAACGTATTCATCGATGGAGTCGTTCGTGGGCAACTTGCCGATGCTGTTTCCCAACTGCGGACGATCCCACCACGCGGCATGAAACCTGGCAAAGCTATCCAAAACTGTTTCGCAATGCGCTTTCAATGGGGGAAGTGGCCAATCGGTTTGGAAGTGGGTTTCAGACAAGTCAGCAAGCAACATGTGAGATTTGCCAGTGTCAGGCGAGAATGCAGCGTCGTAACATGTCGCGCTCGGCGGATCGTTCATACTCTTCGCTATAGCGTTGTAATACTGGCTTTCTCTCTCGCCGAAACGGGCCGCGATTTCCGCATCAAAGCCTGGTTTCGAAAGCTTCAAAAACAACTTCGATGGAGACTCCTCGGAGCCGGGAGTGGAGTATCTTAATTCCAGATAATAAATGTTTGAAATGATCGTTTGGCGCGATGACTTGACCTCAACCGTCGTAACTTGGTCATGATTAAGGTGCCCGTTTGCCCGCAGCACGGTCGTTAGCCAATCCGGAGTGAGTTGCTTCACGTCCGTTATTACGTCAGCCATATGGTTCAATACTATCGGCGATCGCTCTACTCAAAGATCCAATCCTATACATCACAGACCGGTTGGTAGCCGATTTTCTATGTTATTCGGCACCGGGTTGGCGAGGTCAGCGTAGAGACGACAGAATTTCTTGCCGGAATCGATCATCCGTTGCGTCAGCGTCAAAAAATACGGCTGTATTTTTAGCTGCTCCGAATAGGATTTGAAAAACGTCGCTATGCCCAGAATGAGATTGTTCTCGGCCTCTGCCTTTTCAAGCCAAGTCTTTGCTCGTGCGAGAAATTCCGCCGTCGTTTTGTGTCGCATGACTTCCATTTACGTTCCTTGACCAAGGATCGGACTTCCCTCCCTATCGCTCGGCCCGACAAACCGTTAAGCGGCTGTCTTTGCAGCCCGCTCAAGCAACTCATGGATAAAAGTTTGATAGGGTTTCTCACGCTTGGCGGCGAGGTCTCTAAGTTTCTTTAGCAACACAGGGTCAATCCTGATTGCAATTAGTTGGCGCTGAGGCCTGCCTGTCTTTGGGCGACCGACTCTGCGAGCTCTTTTCAGTTCCTCATCCGTAGATTCCGGTATATCGGAGAAATCAATCTGACTATCTGGAATGAGCCTGCCGCTCTTTGCGGCTCGCCGGCCTCGCGCTGATGATGCGGATCGTTTCTTTGCCATCTTGGGACCTCCGTATTGTACAAACTACGAGTAAAACATTTCGCTCTATCGATAAGCCAATTCGCTTGTATCGGATCTCGTGGTTGGAATGTGTGAGATCTTGCCAGTCCAATCCTTCCGGGTCAGCAAAGATCGTTGCTGCCTCCTCGAACGACACCCGGTGCTTTTCAAAGTTGGCGATCGCCTTTCGCGCATCCCACGAGAACATTTAATGTATATACGCTAATTACCAAGGAGTATCTATCAGCACTTGGATTTCATCGAGCGTAACTGATCGCCGGGAATTGATTGGTCAAACGCAGCGGAACAACGTCTTGGATTGCTTCGAAGGAAGTTGCATCTCTATAGATTGTCGATTCGTATCGACTCTATCTGCTCCGCCAGTTCGAAGCCAAAGACCTTCGAATAGAAATAGAGTTCCGCTTCGAGCACTCGTTTGATGTTCTCTGCTTTGCGAAAGCCGTGCTGTTCGCCTTCAAACGTTAGATAAGCCACGGGCAATCTCTTGGCGCGTACGGCTTCGACCATTTTTTCGGCTTGATTGGGTGGCACGACTTTATCTTCCAAGCCCTGGAAAAGAATCATTGGACAAGACAAGCGGTCGGTGAAGTGGATCGGCGAGCGCTCGACATAGAGATCGCGCCGTTCGGGATAGGGGCCGATCAGGCGATCGAGATAGCGCGACTCGAACTTGTGGGTGTCCTTGGCCAGCGCTTCGAGGTCGCTGATGCCGTAGTGGCTGGCGCCGGCTTTGAAAACATCACGGAAAGTGAGCGCGCAGAGCGTCGTATATCCGCCGGCGCTGCCACCACGGATCGCTAATCGATCGCCGTCGACTTCGCCGCGTTCCGAGAGATAGCGCGCGCCGTTGACGCAATCGTCGACGTCGACGATGCCCCATTGACCGTTGAGCCTTTCTCGGTAGGCGCGGCCGTAGCCGGAGCTGCCGCCGTAATTTACATCGAGAACGGCGATGCCTCGGCTGGTCCAATATTGAATCGAGTATTTGAGCGACGCCGAGCTTGATGATGTGGGCCCGCCGTGACTCATGACCAAGAGCGGCGGTTTTTCGTTTTCTGGCGCGGCATAATCTCGATTCTGCGGCGGGTAGAAATTGCCATGCGCGGTAAGGCCGCGCTCAGTGGGAAACTCAACGGCTCGGGGAGCGGAAATATATCCGGCGTCAACGGTTGCTTCCCGCGACCGTCGGAGGACTTCAAAACGTTTCGTCGTCAAGTCCAATGAAACAATAGAAGTCGTATCAGTCGAAGATGCGCCGATGAATAGCACGCGGCCGCCACTGCCATGAACTTGAGAGATCGTCGTGAAGGGAACGTCGATTGTGTCCAGTGTTCTTGTTTCGATGTCCAATGTGGCGAGATAGTCACGACCCTCTTTTGTGTAGCAGCATACGATTTGTTGCGCGGAGGCAAAGCCAAAGAGGCTGGTGCCGAAAACCCACTGAGGCTGGCCAAATTCCGCTTCCATCTGGCAGAGCGGATCGACGTTATTTTCTTTCCATCGATAAAGATTCCACCAGCCAGTGCGATCCGAGACAAAATAAAGCATGCCGTCCGGTGACCATTCGGGCTGGAAGATCGATTCATCGACGCCACCGGCGATCTTTTCTTTCTTAATTACAGTTCCTGTTTCGTTCAATTGCGCGACCCAAAGCTCGGTACCGTCCCAGGGCATGTTCGGATGATTCCAGGTGAGCCAAGCCAGCTGCGAGCCGTCCGGGCTCAGGCGCGGCGAGGAGTAAAAATCATTTCCCGACACGACGATTGTGCCCTCGTCGCCACCACCGAGATCGATGCGCACAAGCGTATTGACCGCTTCGCCGGCAGTCGAATGATCTTCGCGCACGCACAAAAAGTGATTTCTGCGCCGGTCGACCTGGCCGTCGGCGTAGCGCCGCGCGGAATTTGGCGTCAATGGCTTCGGTTCAAAGCCGCGTTCTTGACGATAAAGACGCTGGTCTGTGAAATTAGAAAAGATGAGCGTTGCATTCGAAATCGCGTAGTCGCCGCCGCCATATTCGTGCACCCGGGTGCGCGCATTGAATTCTGCCGGCGTGACATCGGCGATCGTGCCGTCGCTTGAACGCCGCACGATGACTTTTCTGCCGCCTTCATGAGCGCGGCGTTCGATCCAATAGATATCGTTGCCATCGAATTTAATTTGTTCGAGCCCTACTTCGCTGCTGGCAATAAGTTCAGCGCTGATCGGCGACCTCCACGAGCCATAGGGAGAAGTTTGCAAAAGTTCCATAATTGCCTCAGTTATTTCTTACACACAAAATAGAGACGTTCCGATTGATCGGAAGGCCGCGCGCCTCCGGGGTCGATCACTTCTGCCTGTTTAAAACGCTCTCGCAATGCAGTCAGGACCCGTTTATGCGGCACCGCAAGCTCCCTGATCCTTTCGTGATAAAGTCTGTAGTCATGCCGTTTTTGATGTTCAAAGATTTTAACGTCCCACTCAAAGATTCCACGTCCGCCGCCATTGACTTTGATGATGACCAAATCGCGGTCAAACTCCCGCGACCATACAGGGCCTTTGGTGAGACGGCGGAGCTTGCCGAGGGTGTTGATGTCGAATACAAAAATTCCGTTGTCATTAAGATGTAGCGCTACTTGGCGAAAGACCTTCTTCCAGGCCGCAAAGCTGAGCAGATGATTGATGGAATCGAAGACGCAGACGATCGCATCGAACTGCCGCGCAATGCGAAAGTTTGTCATGTTTTGACGATAGAAGCGGACGTGTGAAAGTTTCTTGCGCGCGATCGCGAGCATTTGTCGCGACCGGTCAAGGCCTGTGACTTCGTAGGTGTCAGAAAGAACACCCAGGATAGCGCCAGTACCGCAAGCTATCTCAAGGACAGTTTTTGTCTTCGGTTTGTGGTGCGCAATCAGGCTGCGGGTAAAGTTGGCCGCCTGGGACCTGTCGCCCATGACGAGATCGTAGAATCGAGCAAAGTGAACGTAGGGCATAACGAGATGGTTTATCGGGCGTGGGGCAATCCGGTCTCCCAACCCTGGTACTTAGTTCTTGGCGCTGTTCGGTTTTTGTTTCGTGATCCACGCATCCATCTTCGCTTCGAGCCGATCCAGCGGCAGCGCGCCGTCCTTGAGCAGCTCGTCGTGGAAGTCGCGGATATCGAATTTATCGCCCAAGGCTTGCTTGGCTTTTGCGCGAAGCTCGGAGATTTTCAGCTGGCCGATTTTATAGGCGAGGGCTTGGCCGGGCCAGACGATATAGCGATCGATTTCGGCGGCGACTTCCAGCTCTTGCTTCACGGTGTTTTCCATCATGAAGTCGATGGCTTTTTGCCGGTCCCAACGAAGATAGTGCATGCCGGTGTCGACGACGAGCCGGCTGGCGCGCCAGATTTCGTACATGAGCTGTCCGAACTTCGAATAGGGGTCGTCGTAGAGACCCATCTCGTCACCGAGCGACTCGGCGTAGAGCCCCCATCCTTCGGCGAATGCCGTATAGCCGCCATAGCGCCGAAAGTTGGGCATACCCTGTTGCTCCATAGCAAGGCCAAACTGCAGGTGATGACCGGGCACGCCTTCGTGCAGCGACAAAGCCATCATTTCGTACTTCGGTCTAATCTCCGGTTTGAAAGTATTCACGGTGAATGTGCCGGCGCGGGAGCCGTCGGCCGCGGGTCCGCGATAAAGTCCGGCAGGGCTATCAGGCGCAATATTTGCCGGCACAGGTTCGATGCCGTAGGGCATGCGCGGCAGCGTGCGAAAAAGCTTCACAAGCAACGGATCGATGCGGCGGCTCAATGCGCGGTAAGCTTCCAGCAACTCACTTTCGCTTTTGAAATAAAATTGCGGATCACTGCGCAGAAACTTCGCGAACTCGGCGAAAGAACCGCGAAAGCCCAATTTGTCGATGACGGCCTGCATCTCCGCTCGGATGCGTTTGACCTCTTTTAAGCCGATCTCGTGGATCTCTTGCGGTGTCAGATCGGTGGTGGTGTTGTGGCGCGTGGCGGAGGCGTACATCGCCGCGCCGTTGGGAAGCTGCCAGATGCCGACTTGATCCCATGCTGCCGGCAAGTAGTCGCTAACGACGAATTCTTTTAGCTTGCGATAAGCCGGGACCACCGTGTCGGCGATCGTTACTTGCGCGGCCTTAGCGAGACGGACTTGATCGGATGCCGCGATGGATGATGAAAACTTGGTGAAAGGTTTATAGAGAGGACTGGCTTTCGGATCGCTGACGATTTGATGATCGATTTGGGCTGGAACTCGTTGCACAGCGATCTTCGGAAGAATAATTCGCTCCTTCATTCCGGTCCGCATCAGAGCAATCGTTTGATCGACGCGGACGGGGAGCGCTTTTAGCCGCGCCAGCCAGTCTTCGTAGTCTTTGAGGGTGTCGAAGCGAAGCGTTTCGGCGAGTTGGTTTACCGTGTGCACTCCGCCCAGCTGATTGAGCGGCAGCAGATACCAGCGATACTGAAAATCCTCGATGTCGTTTTCATAGTCCTTCTTAAACAGGTCGTAGTTCAGCTGATCCGACGGTGACAGCGCGGCGCGATCGATTTTCGTCAGTTTGGCTAACGTCGCGATATCGTGATCATGCCGTTTATAAATCGCATCGAGACTGCTATCGCTCCACCGGTCGTTCCAGCGCCGGTCGCCCAGGCTAGAGGCCCAAGTTGGGTGCTGCTCCATTTGATAATCCCACTCGGCGGCGAAGAGGTCGTGCAGCGTCTTAGCCGTCTCGTTAACGGGCGAATCCTGCGCGAACGCGCCGGCGCAGAGCAAAAACAGAAAAACGATAGCGCGCCCGCCATATTTAACTGCTCGCAACATTAGATTCCATCGAACCGTTTAAGATTCTTAAGATGTTAACCGATTCTTAGCAGTTTGCGCGCGTTACCATACATCATCGCTTCGCGTTCAGCATCCGTGCAATTCATCGCCTGAATTTTCTCCGCCGCCATCCAGTCGCCGAGATCGAATGGGTAGTCGGTGCCGACCATCACGTGTTCCGCGCCGACCATGCGTTTCAGGTACTCGACCGTTTCAACCCGGTAGACCAGGTTATCGAAGTAGAGATTCTTCAAATATTTGCTGGGCGGTTGTTTGGCCGGTATTGATGATGAACCGGTGCCGCCGCGCATGCCGTTATCGAACCTGCCAAGATGGTATGGAAAGAAACCGCCGCCGTGAAGCAGCGCCAGTTTTAGATTCGGAAAGCGGTCGAACACACCGCTGTAGATCATGTAACCGACGGAAAGCGTCGTGTCCGCCGGATTGCCGCACACCGTGCGCAATCCGTAACCACCCATCTTGTCGCCGCCGGCGATCCATTCCGGATGCATGATCATCAGAACGTCCAGCTCCTGCGCCTTCGCCCAGAATGGGTCGAAGTCTTTGCTGTCAAAATATTTGCCGACGACGTTGGAAGCGATGGTCACGCCGGACATTTTGAGATCGTGGATGGCATACTCCAGCACTTTCGCTGCGCGCGGCGGATCTTGCAGCGGCACCGTGGCAATGCCGACGAAGCGGTCGGGATGGCGCTTAACTAGATTCATGATCCCTTCGTTATAAAGCTTCGACCAGGTTTCGCCGCGGCTGCCGTCGAGTTCGTAGCCGACGCAGGCGGTGTGCACTTCTACCGTGGCGATGCCGATGTTGCCTTTGGTCATAACGTCGAGGCGATTGTTGACTTCCGCCATACGCGGATCGGGGTTGAGCCGATTGCCCTTGGGAAATTGGATTTGCAAAGGGTTGTCTTTGTCGGTCTTCGGCGGAAAGTATTCGACCCCAAGCGCTTTGCCGTTGCGTTTGACCTCATCGATAAGCTCCAGCGGAATGTAATGATGATGAATGTCGATGGCGCGCAAACCGCCGCCAGCGTTTGTCGATGATTGCATCGCGGTCTGCGCACATCCCGTTAGTAACGCTCCCGCTGAGACGGCCGCGGTCTTGCCGGCGAACTGCAGGAAATCGCGCCGGGTCATCGTTGAGGTTTGGCGCTTCATCATTCTCCTCCATTGAGCTGGTAAACGATCGAGTTCATGTCTTACATCGTCGACAATTTCAGCAGCGCCCGCGCGTTGCCGTGGAGCATCGCTTCGCGTTCGCTCTCCGTGCAATTCATCTGCTCGATTTTTTCCACCGACATCCAATCTCCCAGAGTGTAGGGATAATCCGTTCCGACCAGGACATGATCTGCGCCGACCACGCGTTTAAGATACTCGACGGTATCTACCCGATAGACCAGGTTGTCGAAATAGAGGTTCTTGAGATAACGGCTCGGAGGTTGCGAAGCGGGGAAAGGCTCTCTTCCGCCGCTCCGTTTGAATCCTTGGTCAAAACGACCGAGATGGTAAGGAAAAAAACCGCCTCCATGGAGCAGCCCGAGCTTGAGTTTGGGAAACCGGTCGAAAACTCCGCCGTAAATCATAAAGCCGACCGACAGTGTCGTGTCGGCGGGGTTGCCGCAAACGGTCCGTAGACTATAGGCGCCCATTTTGTCACTGCCCAATATGGAGTCCGGATGCATGATCATCAGCACGTCCAGCTCTTCGGCCTTTTTCCAGAACGGATCGAAGTCTTTGCCATCGAAATACTTGCCGTTCACGTTCGATCCGATCGTCACGCCGGAAAATTTGAGCTCGCGAACCGCGTGTTCCAGGACGCTTGCGGCACGCACGGGATCCTGCAGCGGCACCGTCGCCATACCGACAAAGCGCTGCGGATAGCGTTTGACCAGGTTATGAATGCCTTCGTTGTAAAGCCGCGACCAGGCCTCGCCCTGTTTTCCATCGAGCGGATAACCTTGAGCACTGGGTTGCGACTCGACGGTCGCGATTGCGACCCTGCCGTCGCGCATTACCTCAAGACGCTTGTCCACGTCCATGATTTCAGGATCGACGCCGGTTCGATTTCCCTTACCGAAACTCAGCAAATGTGCATCGCCCTTTGATGGCAGATATTCTATGCCCAATGATTTGCCGTGCTGCTTGATCTCGTTGATAAGCTCGGCAGGAAAGTAGTGATGATGAATATCGATGGCGCGGGCCGTTTTCTTGCTGTTGTCCGTGGCCATGGTTGCGCATCCGGTTAGAAAAGCGGATGAAACGACCGCGCTTTTCGCTGTGAGTTTGAGAAAATCGCGCCGGGATAGCGCGGGAAAATTGTTATCCATAATCGGTTGCCTCGTTGAGTGGCCAAGTGAGCTAATCCGCCGGTGGCTTGTTGAGCAATCCGGTCATGCCGTTTGCGCCAGCTCGTCCCATCGGTTTCCCACTTCAAATGATTTGTATAGGCGGACGTGAGATCGGCGATGCGGCCGTCTTGTTCGCCGTCGATCAACGCACCGATCCGGCGCATCGGACCGAGCCAAGTTTCGATTGCGAAGCTTACGAGTTTCATGGTTGCCCCGAAATTAAGCAGACCGTCAGCGCAGGATTAACTTGCTCCTGTTATCCTGTCAATGGTAGCATTCGCTTCGCTTTGGAAAATTTTCCGACGAAACGTTGACGACGATTTTCGTTCTTAGCACTAAGAAAAGCGATGGCTGTTTTTGAATCTTCCAGCGAGATTGTCTGGCGGCCGAGCGCCGATGTCGTCGCGCGCAGCCGGCTCAAAGCATTCATGGACCGCCACGGCATCGGCACTCTCGCGCAACTGCAAAGCCGCTCGACGGCGGATATCGAGTGGTTTTGGCAAGCGATCTTTCGCGAGCTCGACATCGAATTTTACCAGCCCTACGAGCACGTGGTCGATTTGTCGCGCGGCATCGCCTGGCCGCGCTGGTGCGTCGGCGCCAAGCTGAACATCGTTCACAATTGCCTGGACAAACGACGTGGCACAGAGAGGGGCCAGGGCATGGCGATTCGCTGGGAAGGCGAAGAGGGCGTGGTCCGGGTCCTTACCTATGACGAGCTGGATCGCGAGGTTTGCCGCTTGACGAATGCATTGCGCGCCCTCGGCATGCAGAAGGGAGATGTCGCCGCGCTCTTTATGCCGATGCTGCCGGAGACCGTGGTGGCGCTTTTTGCGACGGCGAAGCTCGGCGGCATCATTCTGCCGCTATTTTCCGGCTACGGCGCAGTGTCCGTCGCCGAGCGATTGCGCGACAGCGGAGCGAAATTCCTGTTCACCGTCGACGGCTTTTATCGCCGCGGACAAATTGTCCGGCTAAAACCCGTCGCCGACGAAGCTTTGAGCGCCGCGCCCGGCGTCGAGCACACGCTGGTGTTTAAGCGGCTTGGGATTTCGATTCCGTGGAATGCCAAGCGCGACCGCTGGTGGCATGAAGAAGTCGCCCGGCACAGCGATGAAGCGGCGACTGAGCGAACCGACGCGGAAGATCCGCTGATGATCATTTATACCTCGGGAACCACCGGCCGGCCCAAGGGTGCCGTGCACACCCACTGCGGCTTTCCGATCAAAGCGGCTCAGGACATGATGCTTGGCTTCGACGTCGGACCAGAGGACATCCTTTACTGGGTGACCGACATGGGTTGGATGATGGGGCCGTGGGAAGTTTTCGGCACGACCCTGCTCGGCGCTACCATGGTGCTTTATGACGGCGCGCTGGATTATCCCGCAGCCGATCGCTTGTGGTCGTTGGTCGAGCATCACCGAGCCAGCGTTCTTGGGGTCTCGCCGACGCTGATTCGCGGTCTCATGCGCCAGGACGCGCGATGGGTGGAGCAGCGCGATCTTTCCAGCTTGCGCATTCTCGGTTCCACCGGCGAACCGTGGAATCCCGACCCGTGGCATTGGTATTTCCAGACCGCGGGTAAAGGGCGTTTGCCGATCATTAACTATTCCGGCGGCACGGAAACCTCCGGCGGTCTCGTGAGCGGCAACGTGCTGACGCCGCTCAAGCCTTGTGCATTTTCCGGCGCGGTTCCCGGCATCGCCGCCGACGTCGTCGATGAGTCGGGAGCCTCCGTGCGCGGTCAAGTCGGCGAGCTCGTCGTCCGTAAACCCTGGATCGGCATGACGCGCGGATTCTGGAACGATCGAGAGCGCTATCAACAAACTTACTGGAGCCGTTTCCCGGACATTTGGGTGCACGGCGACTGGGCTGCCATCGATGAAGACGGACTTTGGTACATTCTCGGCCGCTCCGACGACACGATCAAAATCGCCGGTAAGCGGCTCGGTCCCGCGGAGGTCGAGTCGGTGCTCGTCGGTCATTCCGCCGTCAGTGAAGCGGCAGCGGTCGGAGTTCCCGATCCGCTCAAAGGCGAAGCGCTGGTTTGCTTCTGCGTGTTGAAGCCGGGCACCGCCGTGAGCGAAAACCTGCGCGAAGAATTGCGCGCGCGGGTCGCAGGAGCCCTCGGCAAGCCGCTGCGGCCCGAGGTGTTAAAATTTGTCGACGACCTGCCCAAGACGCGCAACGCCAAAATCATGCGCCGCGTCGTGCGCAGCGCCTATTTAAATCAAACCGCGGGCGATCTCTCGGCGCTGGAGAATCCGCAAAGCGTGGAGGCGATACGAAATGCGCTTTAGCCGCCATCGACAACTATTAGTCATTTTCTGCGCCGCCGTCAGTCTCTTTGCGTTTTGATCGATTGACGCGCATGGGGCAGCGCCGTCGAAAGTGGTCATCGCCCACGCGGGCATGAACGCGCGCACCGTGATGCTCTGGACGGCGGAGGAGCAAAAGTTTTTCAGCGAGTATGGCACCGACATCGATCTCGGCAAACGGCGCGGCATCGCCGCCTTATGCATCGGCGGCGGCGAAGCGGTGGCGTTGGTGGTGGAGCGAGTCGATTGAGGGGTCGCTGCGCCCACCTTTTTTGGGTTTGCCAGTTATCCGATAAATTGTCTGATCGCCCGGTGCGCTGCCGCTGGACGAGTCGCCAGGTAGTGGTGGCCTTCGCCTTGGAGCACGACCAGTTTTGCGTTGGGAATTTCTCGCGCCAGCTGTTGCGCTGCGTCCCAATGAGTGCGATCCGCGGCGCCATGGCGCTCATCGTCGCCGACCAGGACAAGCGTCGGCACGCGGATTTCCTTCAAGCGATTGGTGTGGTCGTGTTCCTGACGCGCTAGAATAAAATGCAGATAGTTTTCCAACGGAGCGATCCCGGACATTCTGACTTGGAGAAACTTTTCGATCAGCTCTGGATTCGCCGCCACGAACTCTTTGGTCCAACCGGTTTCGATGGTGTGCTCGCGAATGTAGCCTTCGAAGCCTTGACGCACCATGTCGCGACACATCGCAAGCGGAATGCCGTGAGCGCCTGGGTGCGAGGTGCCGCTCGAAGCCAGAACCAACTTCTTGACCTTGCGGGGATATTCGATGGCCAGAAGCTGCGCGACGACGCCTCCCATGGAGTGGCCGCAGACGATAGCTTGCTCGGCGTCCAAGTGATCGAGCAGCGCGGCAGCGTCGTCGGTGAACATCTTGATCGAATATTTCTGGATCGCTTTACTCGACTTGCCGGTGCCGCGATAATCGAAGACGATAACTTTGTGATCGCGGGAGAATTCAGGGATCTGGTGAAATTTCCACGCCTGGTGGTCGAGGCCGGTGACGCTGCAGAATAAAAACGGCGCGCCGTTACCGTGAACTTCGTAGTAGATCTCGGTATCTTCGAGTTTAAAATTGGGCATGATCTCATCAAGGGCGCAGCATGCTGCGCCCCTACCTCCTTTATTTGGAACTTGCGCCGTAGGTGGCGTACAACTTGTCGATAAAGCCGCTGTCTTCGAGTTTGCGCATGAGCCGGTTGTCGATGACGTCTTCGGGTTTGACTTCGCCGACCTTGGGATTGCGTGATTTTAAAAGCCGCTGGGCATTGCGCAGTCCTTCGAGGGACGCGAAGGGTTTTCTATCGACGCCGCGCACGAGGTCCAAGTACGCGTCCTCGGCGCCCGACGCATCGACCTTGAGCCAGCGCGCCAAGGTCTTGAGCACGATCGGCTTGTTTTTCGGCGCCAGAGAAAATACCAAAGCTTCGATCTCGCCTTTTAAATAACTTTCCGCGACATCGGGGCGCTGTTGCAACATCGCGGTCGGAACGACCATCGACTGGCCGATGAGCAAGGATTTGAGGTCGCTGTACTCGCCCATGACAGTCATTCCCTTGTTTTTGAGTTGGCGAGTAAAGACGCCATCGACGGCGGCGGCATCGCACAAACCGCCCTCGACGCACTGGACTTGGACCGCTTGGTCGCCGATGACTTGCAGGCGAATATTGTCGCGCTGTTGGTCCAGACCGAGATGCTCCAGCCAAAGCAATACGCCCATCCAGCTGGTGCCGCCGATGCTGGTGATGCCGAACGTTTTGCCGCGCAAGTCCTCGGCGCGCTTGATGTTGGGACGGACGACGAGGTCGTAAGTGTTGCGCGTGTTAAACGCGGCGAGGAGTTTGAATTCATGTCCAGCGGCAACGGCAGCGAGCATGGCGCTGCCGCCGGTGCGACCGATATGAATGCTCCCAGCGGCTAATCCTGCGACCAGAGTCGGCGCGCCCCGGATGAATACCGGGTCGACTTCGATGCCGTACTTGGCAAAAAAGCCCTGCTCTTGGGCGAGCCAGAGCGGCACGATCCGCGCCGTGTAGGTGGCATAGCCGACGACGTATTTAGACGGCGCTGCTGCGAATACGGAAACTGCCCCTAGGAATTGCGCCGCGGTTAGAACGATCGCGATCGAAACAAGTCTTGCTCCATTCCGCTGTTCCTGTGTGCGCATTGGTTTTAGTCTCCGTAGGACGTCGATTCGTTTCGCTAATCTGGCACGGGGTCCCTCAGGACAGAAAAATTTGCGCCGCTCTCACAAATTATCTGCATAGATGATCCGATGGTCGACCGCCGGTCGCCCCTACACTTTTTTGCGTTCTTTGTGGTTATGCGTTATTTAAAACTCGCTCCTTGGGCCGCAAAGGCGCGATCGATAAAGCCGCTCTCGTCCAGCTTGCGCATAATGCGATTGTCGACGACATCTTCAACTCTGAGGTCGCCGATTTTTGGATTTCTGGGCTTTAGCAACCGCTGCAGATTGCGCATGCCCTCCAGGGAGGCGAATGGCTTGCGATCGACTCCGCGCAGCATATCTGAGTAGCCCTCCTCGGCAGCCACGGCATCGACTCGCAGCCGGCGCATGAGAGTTTTAATCACAGCAGGCTTGTTCTTCGGCGCTGTCGCGAAAGCGATTCCCTCGATTTCTCCCTTCAAGTAGCCTTCTGCGACATCCGGATGCTGTTGCAGGAAGGCGCGTGGCACGACCGTCGATTGACTTACGAGCGGCTGCTTGAGCTCGCTTGATTCGGCGAGAATGGTCATGCCTTTTTGCTTCAGAACTTTGCTGTAAACGCTGTCTACGAACACGACATCGACCGTGCCTGACTCGAGCGCCTGAGATTGCACGCCTTGGTCGCCTATCGATTGCAAAAGGATCTGATCGCGTTGCGGGTCCAGTCCGAAATATTCGAGCCAGAGCATCGCGCCGATCCAGGTGCCGCCGCCCACGCTATTGATCGCGAGCTTTTTGCCGCGTAGATCTTCGGCTTTTTTAATATTCGGGCGAACGACGACATCATACGAATTGCGGCTCGAGAATGTCGCCAGCATCTTGATTTCATGACCGGCGGCCACTGCGGATAACACAGCGGCGCCGGCGGTTCGGCCGATCTGGATATCTCCCGAAGCCATTCCCGTCACAAGCGTTGCGCCGCTGCGCAGGAGCACCGGCTCCGACTCGATGCCGTATTTTGCAAAGAACCCTTGATCGCGCGCCATCCAGAGCGGCATCAGGCGCGGCGTTGTCGAGGCGTAGCCGATCACGAGTCTCGAGGGCGCCGCGGCGGCGAAAGCGTTAGTTGGGCTTGCAATAAGCGCCAGCGAAAACCAAAAAATCTTGAGAAGAAGAGGGGCGTGAAGACGATTCATCGTCTAGTTTCCTTTTGTCATCAGCTATCAGCGCCGAGCCAACAGCACAAGGGAAAAAGTTTCAAGCTATGGCTTCGAACTCATCCCTTGCGCGGCGTAGGCTTTGTCGATGAAACCGCTGTCGTCGAGCTTTCGAACGATTCTGTCGTCGTTAAGGTCGTTGATTTTGACTTCGCCGATTTTAGGATTCTGCGATTTCATCAAGCGCTGCACATGAACCATGCTCTCCACGGTCGGCAAAGGCTTGCGTTCCATGCCGCGAAT
>Ga0207701_10004181_pt1 | contig 14704 bp, 9 predicted proteins | sample KBSSwiSSwithPhiX_FD_184294 | JGI IMG/M metagenome (GOLD analysis project Ga0207701, IMG submission 184294) | Switchgrass rhizosphere bulk soil microbial communities from Kellogg Biological Station, Michigan, USA, with PhiX - S5 (SPAdes) (version 2) | ecosystem: Environmental > Terrestrial > Soil... | reverse complement strand
TCGCCACGGCGCCGTATGTCACCGGCCAGGCGATGCTCGCGTCGGGCGACGTCAATCGTGGCACGCTGCTGCGCGGCATCGACCCGGCGCAGGAAGCGACGGTTGCCGACATCGGACTGCACATGCGCGCCGGCACGCTCGACTCGCTGACGCCTGGCAGCTTCAACATCGTGCTCGGCACCGAACTCGCACGTGCGCTCGGCATTCGGGTCGGCGACAGCGTCGTCGCGATCACGCCGCAGGGCAACATCACGCCGGCGGGCGCGTTACCGCGCCTCAAGAGCTTTCACGTGAGCGGCGTCTTCGAGGTCGGCATGTTCGAGTTCGACAGCGGCCTCGCGCTGATCAACCTGGAGGACGCCGAGAAGCTCTACCGGCTCGCCAACGCGAGCGGCGTGCGCCTCAAGCTGGACGACATGTTCGCGGCACCGGGCGTTGCCGCGGAGCTGTCGCGCACGCTGCCGCCGGACGCCGAGGTCCGCGACTGGACGCGCAACCACGCCAACTTCTTTCGCGCCGTCGCGATCGAGAAGCGTGTGATGTTCATCATCCTGACGCTGATCGTCGCCGTTGCCGCGTTCAACATCGTTTCTGCGCAGGTGATGGTGGTGACGGACAAGCAGGCCGACATCGCGATCCTGCGCACGCTGGGGGCCGCGCCGTCGTCGGTGATGGCGATCTTCATGATCCAGGGTGCGCTGATCGGGATCATCGGAACGCTGATCGGCGTTGTCGGCGGCGTGCTGCTCGCGCTGAACGTCGAGACGGTCGTGCCGGCGATCGAACGCACGCTGCACATCCAGTTCCTCGACAAGAGCGTCTACTACATCAGCGATCTGCCGTCGGACCTGCAGAGCGCCGACGTGATCACGATTGCATCGATTGCGCTGGTGCTGGCGCTCGTCGCGACGCTTTACCCGAGCTTCCGCGCATCGCGCGTGAATCCTGCCGAGGCGCTGCGGTATGAATGAAGCCGCGATGGCCGCGGCGGACACGCCCGTGATCGCGTGCCGCGGCCTGCGCAAGACTTATCGCAACGGGCCGCTCGACGTGCCGGTGCTGCTCGGCATCGATCTCGACGTGGCGGTCGGCGAGCGGCTGGCGATCGTCGGCGCATCCGGTTCCGGCAAAAGCACGCTGCTGCACTTGCTGGGAGGGCTCGACCTGCCGACCGGCGGCGAAGTGCGTGTCGAAGGCGCAGTGCTGGCGACGCTGTCCGAGGCACAACGCGGGGCTCTGCGCAATCGCGCGCTTGGGTTCATCTACCAGTTCCATCACCTGCTGCCGGAGTTCACTGCGCTGGAGAACGTCGCCATGCCGCTCGCGATTCGGCGAGTGGACGAGGGCGCGGCGAGGGCCAGTGCCAACGACATGTTGACGCGCGTCGGCCTCGAGCATCGCGTCCGCCATCTGCCGGGCGAGCTTTCGGGCGGCGAGCGCCAGCGTGTCGCACTCGCGCGCGCACTCGTGACGTCGCCGCGTTGCGTGCTGGCGGACGAACCCACGGGCAATCTCGATCGCCGCAACGCGAACGCGGTGTTCGACCTGATGCTCGAACTCAATCGGGTCGTCGGCACGGCACTGATCATCGTGACGCACGACGCGGATCTCGCTGCGAAGACCGACCGCACGCTGCACCTCGTCGACGGCAAGCTGCAGTAAGCGCGCCGCCGCGCTTCGTGTTGTGGCCGAGGCAGTGGGGAGGCGCGCCGCTTCGCCCCTCAATACTCCACCGGTATCGGGTCGAGCGAGCGCCACAGGTACCACGTCGCGACGCTGCGGTAGGGCTGCCAATTCTCGGCGACTGCGCGCAACTCGGCGAGCGTGGGTCGCCGGCCGTCGAAGTAGTGCACCGCTACCGCTTTCTGCAGGCCGATGTCCGCCACGGGCAGGACGTCGGCGCGCAGTTCGTGGAACATCAGGAACATCTCGGCTGTCCAGCGGCCGATGCCCTTGACGTCGACGAGCGCTTCGATGAGGGCCTCGTCGTCGAGCGCCGGCCATTCCCGCGGATCGAGACGCGCCGACGCGAAATGCTTCGCGAGATCGCGGATGTATTCGGCCTTGTTCAGCGACAGTCCGCATGCGCGCAGCGTTGCGATGCGCTTGCGCTGCACGCGGGCCGGGTCGAGCGGTCCGCGCGGGCCCGCCTCGCAGGCTTTCAGGACGCGCTCCCAGATCGTCTGCGCGGCCTTGACCGAAATCTGCTGTCCGACGATCGCGCGCGCCAGCGTGGTGAACGGGCCGCCCCGGCGAGTCGCGTGGAGACCCGGAAATTCGGCGATCAGCTTGGCGAGCACGCGATCGCGCGCGGCAAGCGCCTGGATCGCATCGTCCCAATAGGGCGGCTTGGTCATCGAGGGCAGGATCCGTCCGTCGCTGCCGGCGCGCCGGCGATCGGGCGACGCCGGCTTCCTTCGCCGGCAGGCAACGATCCGCCGTCGGCGCGGTCTTATCGCGGCAGTGCGAAGTAGGGGAATTTGCGGCTGAAAATGGTACATTACGCCGCTTTTTCATTCTCGGAGCGTGAGTGTCCAAATTCCTGCGATTGGCAAGTGGGTTGGTCGCGCTGCTGATCGCCGCATCCGCCACCGCGGCGGACCCCGCCAAGCTCCTGCGCATTTCCTTTCCGGCCGCCGAGACAGGTTTTGACCCCGTTCGCGTATCCGACCTGTATTCGAACATCGTCAACGAGGCCATTTTCGAGCGCCTCGTCACATACGACTACCTGGCGCGCCCGGCCAAGATCGTGCCGCAGACGGCCGAGGCGATGCCCGAGATCAGCGAGGGCGGCCGCACGTACGTGTTCCACCTGCGCCGCGGCATCTATTTCGCCCCCGACCCCGCGTTCAAAGGCCAGCGCCGCGAGCTCGTGGCCGAGGACTACATCTACACGTTCAAGCGCTTCGCCGACCCCGCGAACCGGTCGCCCTGGGCGTTCATGATCGAGGGGCACATCGAAGGGCTGGACGAGCAGATCGAGGCGTCGAAGAAAACGGGCAAGTTCGACTACTCGGCGACGATCCCCGGGATGATTGCGCTCGACAAGTACACGCTGCGCTTCAAGCTCAAGGCCGTCGACTACCTGTTTCCGTACACGCTGGCGCACGCGCCGTTCGGCGCGATGGCGCGCGAGGTCGTCGAAGCCTATGGCAATGACGTGCAGGCGCATCCCGTCGGCACCGGGCCGTACACGCTGAAGGAGTGGCGCCGGGCGGCGAAGATCGTGCTCGAAGCGAACCCGGACTACCGGCAGGTCATCTGGGACTTCCAGCCGTCGGACGATCCATGGGACAAGGCGGCGGTTGCGGCGATGAAGGGCAAGACGATCCCGCAGATCGGCCGCGTCGAGATCTCGATCATCGAGGAGGACCAGTCGCGCTGGCTCGCGTTCAACCAGAAGGAGCTCGACTGGCTGGCGCTTCCGGCGACGTTCCGGCAGGAGGTATTCGACGCGGCGAACAAGATGAAGCCGCAGTGGACGCAGCAGGGCGTTGCGCTGTTCAAGGCGATCGATCCCGACATCTCGTACACGTTCTTCAACTTCCGCGATCCGATCGTCGGAGGCTTCTCGAAGGAGAAGATCGCACTGCGCCGCGCGATCATCATGGGCTACGACCTCGAGCAGGAAATCCGGGTCGTCCGCAAGTACCAGGCCGTGCAGGCGCAGATGCCGATTCCCTACGGCGTGGTCGGGTTCGATCCGCGGTATCGCAGCATCAACCAGTACGACCCCGAGCTTGCCAACAAGCTGCTCGACTATTTCGGCTACAAGCGCGGCGCCGACGGCTATCGCACGCTTCCCGGTGGCGCGCCGCTCGTCATCCTCCAGGCGACCGGGACGACCGGCAGCGATCGCGAATTCAACGAGCTGTGGAAGAAGTCGATGGATGCGATCGGTATCCGCATGGACTTCCGACCCGGGAAATTCGCCGACCAGTTGAAGGCGACGAAGGCCTGTCAGCTGATGATGTGGGGTGCCGCCTGGCTCGCCGACTATCCTGACGGCGACAACTTCATGCAGCTTCTGTACGGACCCAACACCGGGCAGAGCAACAACGGCTGCTATGAATCGAAATCGTTCGACGCGCTCTACGAAAAGTCGCGCGTGCTGCCACCCGAATCGCCCGAGCGCAGCCGGCTGTTTCTCGACATGACGCGGCAGATGGAAGTCGACGGCGCCTGGAGCCTGCACGTGTCGCGCGAGCGCAACCAGATGCTGCGGCCGTGGGTCAAGGGTTACAAGAAGCATCCGGTGCTCCAGGCCGAGTTCGTGTACATGGACGTCGAAGGCCGCAACTGATGCGTCGCGCGTTCGCGTTCGTCGGTGCGCTCGCAAGAACGGGCGCAATCGTCGCCATTGCTGCCACGTCGACCGCCGCCTATGCGGCAGCCGATCCGTCGAAGGTGCTCCGCCACGTGTTCCCAGCCGCCGAAACCGGGTTCGATCCCGCCGGGGTGCAGGATCTCTATTCGGCGACGATCGAGCAGATGCTGTTCGAGACGCTGCTGACCTACGATTATCTGGCGCGTCCTGCGAAACTCGTGCCGCTGACGGCGGAAGCGCTGCCAGAGGTCACCGACAACGGCAAGACGTACACGGTCCGGGTGCGCAAGGGTATTTATTTCATCGACGACCCCGTGTTCAAGGGCCGCAAGCGCGAGCTGACCGCCGCCGACTACGCGTACGCGCTGAAGCGGCTGATCGACCCGAAGCTGCGCTCGCCGTGGGCGTGGCTCGTAGAGGACAAGATCGTCGGGCTCGACGCGGTCGCGGAAGCGGCGAAGAAGACCGGCAAGTTCGACTACGACGCGAAGGTCGAAGGCCTGGAGACGCCCGACCGCTACACGCTGCGCATCCGCCTCAAGGACACCGACTACAACCTGCCGTACATCCTCGCCCACGAGCCGACGTCAGCAGTCGCGCGCGAAGTGATCGACACCTATCGTGACGAGAGCGGGCGCGCGATGGCAAACCCGGTCGGCACCGGCCCTTACCGGCTGAAGCAGTGGCTGCGCAGCTCGAAGATCGTACTCGACGCCAATCCCGACTATCGCGGGTTCACCTGGGATTTCAAATCGGACGACCCCGAAGACCAGCCACTGATCGCCCAGATGAAGGGGAAGCAGATGCCTCTGGTCGGGCGCATCGAGGTCAGCATCATCGAGGAGGACCAGGCGCGGCTGCTGGCATTCCAGAACGGCGAGCTCGACCTGATGGACCTTGGCGGACCGCTGGCGCCGAACGTGCTCGACGGCGGCAAGCTCAAGCCGGAGTTCGTCAAGAAAGGCGTACAGCTGTCCCGGATCGTCGACCCGTCGACGATCTACGTGTACTGGAACATGCAGGACCCGATCGTCGGCGGCTTCGAGAAGGAAAAGATCGCGTTGCGTCGGGCGATGGCGATGGCGTACAACGTGGACGACGAGATCAACGTCGTGCGCAACGGGCAGGCGGTGGCGCTCGAGTATCCGATTCCGCCGGGTGTGGTCGGTCACGATCCGCATTACCGGTCGCCCGTCCGCTACGACCCGGTGCTCGCGAACAAGCTGCTCGATTACTTCGGCTACAAGAAAGGTGCCGACGGCTGGCGTAACCTGCCGGATGGCAAGCCGTTTACCATTCGCTATGCGTCACGTCCCGATTCGCTGGGCCGCCAGCTCGACGAGCTGTGGAAGAAGGCGCTGGACAGCATCGGCGTGCGGATGGACGTGCAGAAGGACAAGTTTCCCGAGCTCCTGAAGCTCGAGCGGCAATGCAAGCTGATGATGCGCACCGCCTCGTGGATCGCGGACTACCCCGATGCCGACAACTTCATGCAGTTGCTGTACGGCAAGAACATCGGCCAGAACAACAACGGCTGCGCGAAGATTCCCGAGTACGACAAGCTGTACGAGCAGTCGATCCGGATGCCCGATTCGCCGGAGCGCAACCGGATCTACCACGACATGGCGCGCATCATCGAGGTCTACGCGCCTTGGCGCCTCGACACGGCTACCTACCGCAACATGCTGATCCAGCCGCGCGTGCAGGGCTACAAGAAGCATCCGATCCTGCATGCCGAGTGGGCGTACGTCGACGTGGCAAAGCCGCAAGGACAGGTGCCGAGCGGCCCCGGTGGCAAGGCCGTTCCGGACTAGAGCCTTTCACACAACAACCGTTTTCGCGCGTGATCCGCGCCTAGGAGGCACCACATGGCTGCCTATATCGTAAGACGCCTGTGGCAGATGCTGCCGACGATGCTCGGCGTCATCCTGCTCGTGTTCTTCCTGTTCAACTGGGTCGGCGGCGATCCCGCCTACGTGCTGGCGGGGAAGATCAGCAACCAGGAGCAGATCGACAATATCCGGCGCCAGCTCGGCGTGGACCAGCCCTATTGGGTCCAGCTGTGGATCTTCATCAAGCAGGTCGTCACCGCCGATTTCGGCGCGAGCTGGAGCACGAACGAGCGCGTGTCGAACATCCTGATGACGCGCCTCGGCCCGTCGCTGACCGTTGTCGTGCCGCTCGTGATCATCGCCACGATCATCTCGATCGGCCTGGCGCTTGCGGTGGCCTACGTTCGCGGCTCGCTGACCGATCGCGCCGTGATGATCGTATGCACGATCGGGCTGTCGGTGTCGATCCTCGTCTACATCATCGTGTTCCAGTACGTGTTCGCATACAAGCTCGGCTGGTTCCCGGTGCAGGGGTGGGGCGACAGCTTCTGGGAGAACCTGTTCGTCTACTCGTCGCTGCCGATCCTGATCGGACTCGTCGTCAGCATCGCACCCGAGTTGCGGCTGTACCGGACATTCGTGCTCGACGAGATCAACCAGGACTACGTGCGCACGGCACGCGCGAAGGGCGTCTCCGAGAACCGGATCATGTGGATCCACGTGCTGCGCAATGCGTCGATTCCGATCATCACGAACCTGATGGCCGGCATCCCCGGATTGCTGCTCGGGTCGTTCCTGATCGAGCGCTTCTTCTCGATCCCCGGCATCGGCCGCGAGGTGATTCTCGCCGTCGAGCGCTCCGATTTCCCGGTGATCAAGGCGATCACCGTCTATGTGGCGTTCGCGACGATCGCCACCAACCTGCTCGCGGATCTGACCTACAAGGCAGTGGATCCGCGCGTGCAACTCAAATAAAGGAGCGCAACGATGGCCACCGACATTGCCACGCTCCGCGACGGAACGGGCGCACTCGTCCGCGACAACCGGCACGCCGTATCGCCGGGCCTGTGGGTGCTCGCCTGGCGGCGCCTCACGTCCGACACCGTCGGCATGGTCGCGCTTGCGATCGTTGCCGCGTTTATCCTGATGATGATCCTGTCGGGTGCAGGGCTGCTCGCGGGAGACTGGAACCGCGAGGTGGGCGTCAACTACGCACCGCCATCGTTCGTCGATGTGGAGGCGCCCGCCACCGCGACGCAGCAAACGATCACGACGACGGAGACGGCGCCGGCCGGCACCGAGTACAAGTCGACGATCGTCGACCCCATCGGCGACGTGATCGAAAAGCTAAAGGGCGGCAAGGCCGAATCACCGCCTGCCGCCGTCCAGCCGGGCGCGGCCGAGGAAAAATCCGTCGACCCGCTCGCCGACGTGATGGCGGATATTCGCGCCGGCAAGGGTGTCGGCGCCGCGGTGAAGCCGGAGGAGCGCAAGGCGACGCTGCCCCTCGGCGGCGACAAGTGGGGCCGCGATGTGCTGAAAAAGACGATCAAGGGCTCGGAGACGTCGATCTTCGTCGGACTCGCGTCCGCGGCCGTCGCGACGTTTCTCGGCACGCTGTTCGGCGCGCTCGCCGGTTACTACGGCAAATGGATCGACGACTTCTTCAACTGGTTCTACAGCGTTTTCAGCTCGATACCGTACCTGCTGCTGATCCTCGCCGTCGCGGCGGTGCTGCAGCAGAAAGGGATGCTGACCATCATCCTGATCCTGGGACTCACCGGCTGGACCGGCGTATTCCGGTTGATCCGCGCCGAATACCTGAAGCACAAGTCACGCGAGTACGTGCAGGCCGCGGATGCGATCGGCGCGTCCAACGGCCGGCGGATGTTCATCCACATCTTCCCGAACATCTCGCACGTCGTGCTCGTGCAGTTGTCGATCCTCGTCGTCGCGTTCATCAAGTCCGAAGTGATCCTGTCGTTTCTCGGCTTCGGCGTTCCCGTCGATGTCGTGTCGTGGGGCTCGATGCTGAACGAGGCACAGAACGAGCTGATCCTCGGCAAATGGTGGCAGCTCGTCGCCGCGACGGTCGCGATGGCCACGCTCGTCACTGCGTTCTCGCTGTTCACCGACGCGCTGCGCGACGCGCTCGACCCGAAGCTCAAGGGAAGGCTCGGAGCATGAGCGCATCCAAGCGTTCGAACCCGCTGATGTCCGCGAGCAGTCAACGTCGATCGAGGGCCGCATGAGCAACACCAAGTTCACCGGCGATCCGCTCGTCAGCGTGCGCAATCTGCGCATCTCGTTCCGCCTCGATCGCCATACGACGTTCGAGGCGGTGAAGGGCATCTCGTTCGACATCCCGCGCGACAGCACCGTAGCGCTGGTCGGGGAGTCCGGATCGGGCAAGTCCGTCACGTCGCTGGCGATGCTGGGGCTGCTGCCACCCGAGAACTCGATCATTGATCCTGCGAGCGAAGTGCTGTACGGCGGACGCAATCTGCTTGCGCTGCCGATCGGCGAGCTGCGCAAGCTGCGGGGCGCCGACATCTCGATGATCTTCCAGGAGCCGATGACGTCGCTGAACCCCGTTTTCACCGTCGGCTGGCAGCTCGAGGAAGTGCTGCGGCTGCACATGGGAATGTCGGGGCGCGCGGCACGCAAGCGCGCGGTGGACCTGCTGCGCGAGGTGGGCATTCCCGAGCCCGAGCGGCGCATCGACTCGTTCCCGTCGCAACTTTCGGGCGGCCAGCAGCAGCGGGTGATGATCGCGATGGCGATCGCCTGCGAGCCCAAGCTGCTGATTGCCGACGAGCCGACGACGGCACTCGACGTCACGATCCAGAAGCAGATCCTCGAGCTCATCGCCGATCTGCAGAAGCGTCACCAGATGTCCGTGCTGTTCATCACGCACGACCTTGCCGTCGTCGGCGAGATCGCCGACTACGTCGTCGTGATGCGCAACGGCGAGATCCGCGAGCAGGGTCCGGCGAAGGCGGTGTTCGAATCGCCGCAGGACACGTACACGAAGGCGCTGCTGATGTGCCGCCCGCAACTGGACCGGCGTCCGTTGCGGCTGCCCGTCATCGACGACTTCATCCACGGTGCCGGGCCGAAGAACCTCGAGGACCGCAAGCGTGGCATCAAGCCGAACGACGCGATCGTGCTCGACGTGCGCAATCTCGGCAAGAGCTTCTATTCGCGCGAGGGGATCTTCGGCAAGCGCGAGTTCAAGGCGGTGAAGGACGTGTCGTTCCAGTTGCCGAAGGGCAAGACGCTCGGCCTCGTCGGTGAATCGGGCTCCGGCAAGACGACCGTCGGCCTGACGCTGATGCGGCTGCACGAGGCGACGACTGGCGAGGCGATCTTCGAAGGCCGCGATCTCCTGTCGATGTCGCCGGCCGAATTCATGCAGTACAAGCGACGGATCCAGATCATCTTCCAGAATCCGTACGCGTCGCTGAACCCGCGCTTTACCGTCGGGCAGATCATCGTCGAACCGATGCAGATCCACGGCATCGGCAATTCGGCACAGGAACGCACCGACATGGCATTCGAGCTCCTGAACAAGGTGGGTCTGGCGGAGGTTTCGTTCTACAAGTATCCGCACGAGTTCTCGGGCGGCCAGCGGCAGCGGATCGCCATTGCGCGCTGCCTGACGATGAAACCCGACATCCTGATCTGCGACGAATCGGTGTCGGCGCTCGACGTGTCCGTGCAGGCCCAGGTGCTGAACCTGCTGCAGGACCTGCAGGACGAGTTCGGCCTGTCGTACATCTTCATCTCGCACGACCTGGCCGTCGTCAAGTACATCTCCGACCAGGTGATGGTGATGAACGACGGCGAGATCGTCGAGATCGCCAATTCGGACGAGATCTACCGGCACCCGAAGATGCCGTACACGCAGCGGCTGCTCGCGTCGATTCCGAAGGGCTGGCACGGCCAGCACTCGCGCGCGAACGACTGAACGCCGCTAAGGCGGAATGACGATGCGAATGACCGGCGTGTTCCCGATTGCCCCGACGCCGTTCACCGATGCCGGTGACGTCGATCTCGACGGCCAGCGCCGCGTGCTCGACTGCATGATCGACCAGGAAGTCGACGGCATCTGCATCCTCGCCAACTATTCGGAGCAGTTCCTGCTGGCGGACCGCGAGCGCGATGTGCTGCTCGACGTGTGCCTTGCGCATGTGAATGGCCGCGTCCCGGTCATCGTCACGTGCAGTCATTTCAGCACGCGAATTGCGGCGGAGCGCGCAAGTGCAGCGGCGGCCGCAGGTGCCGCGATGCTGATGCTGATGCCGCCGTATCACGGCACGGGACTGCGCGCCGACGACGAAGGCGTCGTCGAGCATTTCACGCAGGTCGCCGAAGCGGCCGGCCTGCCGATCATGGTGCAGGACGCTCCGTTGAGCGGCGTCCAGTTGGCCGTGCCGCTGCTCGCCAGGCTTGCGCGCGAGGTTCCGCACGTCCGCTATTTCAAGATCGAAGTCGCCGGTGCCGCCGCGAAGCTTCGTGCATTGATCGACGCGGGTGGCGACGCGATCACCGGTCCGTTCGACGGCGAGGAATCGATCACGCTGATGGCCGACCTCGACGCGGGCGCCACCGGCACGATGCCGAGCGCGCTGTTGCCCGACCTGATCAAGGCGGTGGTCGTGCATTTCCGCGAGGGCAGGCGCGCGGAGGCGGAGGCCGCGTACGCGCGGATCCTGCCGCTGATCAACTACGAGAATCGGCAGTGCGGCTTGCGCGCCACGAAGACCGTGATGAAGGAGGGTGGCGTCATCGCGAGCGACGCCGTTCGTCATCCGCTCGCGCCGTTGCATCCCGCGACGAAGGCCGGCCTGCTCGCGCTCGCCGCGCAGGTATCGCCACTCGCGCTGCGCTGGGGACGCTAGCGGGGTTTCAGGCCGTCACCAGCGTACTTCCTGGTCCGGCGTGGACGAGATCTTGTGGATCGTCAAGTCGGCGCCGTTGAACTCTTCTTCTGCGTCGAGACGCAGTCCGACCGTCGCCTTCAACGCACCATAGACGAGAAATCCGCCGCCCACGGCGATCGCAACACCCAGCAGCGTTCCTGCAACCTGCGCGCCGAATGCGACGCCGCCCAATCCGCCGAGCGCGCTCGCGCCGAAGATGCCCGCGGCGATGCCGCCCCACGCGCCGCATACGCCGTGCAGCGGCCACACGCCGAGCACGTCGTCTATTTTCAGCCGGTTCTGCGTGTACGTGAACAGCGCGACGAACAACGCGCCCGCGAGCGCGCCGGTGACCAGCGCGCCGATCGGATGCATGACGTCGGACCCGGCGCAGATCGCGACGAGGCCTGCCAGCGGACCGTTGTGCACGAAGCCCGGATCGTTGCGCCCGACGACGAGTGCGGCGATCGTTCCGCCCGCCATCGCCATCAGTGAATTGATCGCGACCAGCCCCGAGATCTTGTCGAGCGTCTGCGCACTCATCACATTGAAGCCGAACCAGCCGACCGACAGGATCCACGCGCCGAGTGCGAGGAACGGAATCGACGACGGCGGGTGCGCGGCGATGCCCCCGTCTTTCGAGTAGCGACCGCGCCGCGCGCCGAGCAGCAGCACGGCGACGAGCGCGACCCAGCCGCCGAACGCATGCACGACCACGCTGCCGGCGAAGTCGTGGAACTCCGCGCCGAACGTTCCCTTCAGCCAATTCTGGAACCCGAAGTGCCCGTTCCACGCGATGCCTTCGAAGAACGGATAGACGAATGCAACGAGCGCGAACGATGCCGCGATCTGCGGGTTGAATCGCGCCCGCTCGGCGATGCCGCCCGAGACGATCGCCGGGATCGCGGCGGCGAACGTCAGCAGGAAGAAGAACTTGACCAGCGCGTAGCCGCTCGTCTGCGCGAGCGCCTCCGCGCCCGCGAAGAAATGCACGCCGTACGCGACCGTGTAGCCGATGAAGAAGTACGCGATCGTCGACAACGCGAAATCCGTCAGGATCTTCACCAGCGCGTTGACCTGATTCTTCTTGCGCACGGTGCCGAGCTCGAGAAACGCAAAGCCGGCGTGCATCGCGAGCACCATGATGGCGCCCAACAGGATGAACAGCGTGTCGGCGCTGGCGCGCAGTGACTCCATCGGTCGTTACCCCTTGTCGTTCTGCGGTCGTCGAACGAATCGCTACAGCGTGAAATTCAGCTCCGACATCAGCGCACCGGGAAGCGTCGCGCTGGTCAGCATCCGCGAGCCGTACGTGCTGGACGACAGCAGCAACTCGCGCTCGGTCGTCAGCGCTTCGAGGTTGTCGCCGAGCATCCGGAACAGGGTATCGTCGAAGCGCAGCACGTCGACCGGTGCCACGACCTTCCCGCCCTCGACCCAGAACGTCGCGAAACGCGTCATCCCGGTCATCCGGCACGCGGGACGGTCTGAATAATTGAGGTACCACAGGTTGCCGACGGCGAGCCCTGTGTCGAGCGTGGCGAGCGCATCGTGCGTTGCGACCGTGCCGCCACCGATCGACAGCGCTTCTGGCGATTCGGCGCCGTTGGCGCCATTGGCCTCGAGCGCGAATTCGCGCGCGGTCCGCGGCGAGACGAGCGCGCCGGACAAGCGGCCGTCGACGACGAGAGGCACGCTTCCCGGTCGCGCGAATCCTTCCGCCTGAAACGGTGGCGCGACGCCGGCCGCGTAGTCCTCGACGATCTGCACGCGCGGATCGAGCCGCGCATCGACGCGCATCCTCGACAGCGCGCTTTGCTGCGTCTCGAGGCCACGCGCCGAGAACCCGCCCCACGCAAGCAGTTCGACGATCTCCTGCATCGCCGCCGGTGCGAGATACGCTCGATACTTGCCGGGTCGAAGCGCCTTCGGCGGTGCGCTGATCAACCGGAACTGCTCGATCGACGCACGCATCCGCTCGTCGAGCGCCGCATCACTCCACGCGACGTCGCTGTACGAAGCCTTCACCGCCTTGTCGGCGCGGTGGTAGAGGCTCCATTGCAGGTTGAACGTCGTAACGACGTGCCAGTTGCGCTGGCCGTCAGAGTTCGCGAACCCGCGATACACCGGTCCCGCCGCGGCGAGACCGACAAGATCCAGACCGGCGGCGGCATCGAGCATCCTGGCCACGATCGCTTCCGTTGGCGGCAGCGTCGCGCCGCGTGTGGTCCTGCTCGAGGCAACGGTGGTCGGCAGCAGCAGATGCGGATCGTCGGCGAGTTGCGGCAGAACATCGCGCAAGCCCGCAACTGCTGCGCCGATTGCGCGCGAATCGGAATGCAGATCACCCGACAGCGACAGCGAGTGCGACGCGTGGCGTGCGCCCCGGATCAGCCTGATGTCGATGAACCGTTGCGACACCGTGCCCGGTTGGCGGACCTTGCCGCGGTTCATCCGGACGAAGTCGGAGTCCTCCGCGGAGAACCACGTTGCATGGCGCTCGCCGGCGACGAGCGCGTTGTCGACGGCTCGGGCGAGATCGTTGAAATAGCTCTCCACGTCAGGCGCTCGCGCCTCGCCGGCCGCGCTCATGCTTCGCCGCCGAATACATCGACGTTGGTGAACACACAGGCGGGCGACGTGTGGCCGACGCGAATCGTCTGCGACGGCTCGCCCTTGCCGCAGTACGGCGTGCCAAGCACGCGGACGGTCTCGGCATTGCCGACACGGGCAAGGCTGCGCCAGAACTCGGCGCTGATGCCGCGGTAGTTCGGGTTCTTCACGACGTGGCCGAGGCGGCCGTTCTCGATGACCCTGCCGCGCTCGCACCCGAACTGGAACTTGTTGCGCGAATCGTCGATCGACCACGACGCGTTGGTCTCGAGCAGCACGCCGCGCTCGATGCCCGCGACGAGCGCGTCGAACGTCGCGTCGCCCGGCTCGAGGTTGAGGTTGGCCATTCGGTCGATCGGCGGGCGATTCCAGCTCGCCGCACGTGCGTTGGCCACGCCCGGGAGTCCCGCACGACTTTGCGAGATCGCGCCCCCGAGCGGACGCTCGAGGATGCCGTCGCGGATGAGAAAAGTCCTTTCCGCCGCCGTGCCGTCGTCGTCGAACGCGTAGCTCGCGAGCTCCTCGGGGCGTGTCGGGTCGAACGTGATGTTCAGGTGCTCGGAGCCGTAGCGGTAGGTTCCGAACATGTCAGGCGTGACGAAGCTGGTGCCGGCGAAATTGCGCTCGTCGCCGAGGATGCGGTCGAGCTCGAGCGGATGTCCGATCGACTCGTGGATCTGCAGCACCATCTGGTCGGGTGCCAGCAGGACGTCCATCCGTCCCGACGGGCAATTCGGTGCGAGCAGCAGTTCCAGCGCCTCTTCGGCCACACGCCGACCGCTTCCTGCGAAGCCGACACGATCGAGGATTTCGACACCACCCTGCTGGCACATGCCGCGCTGGCCATTCAGCGAGCGCTGCTGGGTGACGCCGTCGGCATGCGCCGTCACGCTGATCGACGGGTACAGGTAGCGATGCCACTGCACGACATCGCCGCCCTCGCTGGTGATGAGACGATGCGTCGCCTTCAGCACGTCGACGAGCGCTTCCCAGTCGACGATGCGCGG
>Ga0207701_10004180_pt1 | contig 14705 bp, 13 predicted proteins | sample KBSSwiSSwithPhiX_FD_184294 | JGI IMG/M metagenome (GOLD analysis project Ga0207701, IMG submission 184294) | Switchgrass rhizosphere bulk soil microbial communities from Kellogg Biological Station, Michigan, USA, with PhiX - S5 (SPAdes) (version 2) | ecosystem: Environmental > Terrestrial >... | reverse complement strand
CAGATCAATTTGCCGCTCGGTTGAGACGCCTCTTATTTGCTAATATTCGTGACGAGCTTCAGGCGGCACACCGCGTGCGAGGCGACGACTAACGGAGGGTTGGAGAAAATAGATTCTGACGTTGATTAAACGTTTCTGATTGCACATGACTCAAGAGATCCCGAATAGCCCGGAAAACACAGCCGACACAGGTTCGCCACTTCCCTTTCCCTTCAACCAGCAGACCTATTGCCGCTACGAGTCGATTGAACCGCAGATCGAAGAAGCGCGCGTGCTGGTTGTCGATAATCTTTTGCGCGATCAGGACGATCTTTCCGTTGTTGCGAGAAATGAACTTGGCGACATGGTCGAGAGTCAATTGAAGCGCGAGCGGATGATCGCTGACATGGCGATCGAAAATATCGTCAACAACATCTCTCGTTTGGTTAAGCAACCGGCAACTAAGGTTGCTCATGTTTCCGAGATCGCATCAGCGGCCGCTCAATTTCAGCCAGACGCTATTGTCTTGGGTGGAACGCTCCGTGACTTTGACTACTACGAGCAGTCGATTCTTGAAAGCTTTAGTAAGTTCATTCGGTCTACTCGAATACCCGTCCTCGCAATTTGCGGTGGCCACCAACTCGTGGGATTGAGTTTTGGCGCGCGCGTTATCACGCTCGACAAGTTGGAACAGCACGAGCAACGACAGGATCGACCGCAGGAGTATCAGTACCGGTTCATACGCATTACCGATCCGAATGATCCGATATTCGATCGCGTGCATTCAATCGAGTCGGGAATGAACCAGGCGAAGAAACAGGCTCGCATCCTTCGGGTTTGGCAGAATCATGGCTTACAACTCGATCGCATACCGAAAGGATTCAAGCTCCTCGCAACATCTTATCTCTGCCGCAACCAGATGATGGTGAAGCGTTCAGGCGGTCAGTTGATCTACACAGTGCAGTTTCATCTCGAGAAGTCGTTTGAAGATTGGAACAAGAGCCGCACGCGCTGGGAACATCCAAACGAATCACGCGATGGTCGATTGCTGTTCGAAAACTTCCTGATGCTGGCGGTGAAGCAAGACTAGTCTGGGATCGCACGCGTATCTCATTCACCCCAGGCTTCAGCCTGGGGTTTTGCGTTTCTAAATGGACTTCCGCGTATTGGACACAGTTTCCCTCGCTAGTGCTGCGCAACAACTCGCGCTCAGAGATCCACATCTGTCAGCGATTCTCGAAACACACGGTCACCCTCCGCTTTGGCGCCGACCCGCGACATTCACAACTCTGGTTCGCATCATCCTCGAGCAACAGGTGTCGCTGAAGTCCGCGGATGCAATGTTCCGACGGCTACGAGCTGCGATCACCCCCTTTACACCCGAGAGAGTCATTACTGCCGGCCCAGGCTATCTGCGACGGCTTGGAGTCACACGACAAAAGACTGCCTATCTCCTGCATTTATCAACAGCAATTGTCGAAGGTAGTCTGAACTTACGAAGGCTTGCCCGAATGTCTGATGCAGACGCGAAGGCAGAGTTGATGGAGATCAAGGGATTGGGTTCCTGGAGCGCCGATGTCTATCTCTTAATGGCGATGTGTCGCGCTGATATCTGGCCGGCGGGAGACCTTGCGTTGGCGGTTGCGGTAAAAGAATTAAACGGGCTGAAACAGAAGCCGACGTTTGCAGAGCTGGAATTCATTGCCGAGAAGTGGCGTCCGCATCGGGCTGTGGCTGCCAGGATGTTGTGGCAATACTATTTGGCGAGACGAACCCGTAATGGACGTAGCGAATAGCAGCGGCGCAGAGTGCGAGGTCCAAAACAGCAACACTCAACTTCACAGAAACCAACTCAAGCTAGACACACGCAGTAAGGAATGGGGGCTTGCCCGGCTAAGATCCACAACCTCCAGCTCCCACTGAACAAAGCGACGTGCGAAACAATCAGCACTCAATCTTCATCGAAACAACTCAAGGTAATAGATTGTAGGTTGGGAAGGGTGGCTTGCCCCCGCTCAATGTCCACCACATTCGACGTTGAGTGTAAGGCACATTGAGCGGGGGCAAGCCACCGACTGCATGTATCTGAGCTTGAATTATTTCAGTGAAGATTGAGGACTGATGATCCTGTCCGTTGAAACTTTCAGGTGGGTTGCGCTGATGTGGACCTCAGCTGGGGGCAAGCCACCCTTCCTACGGCACTTACCAACTTAAGTTATTTCAGTGAAGCTGGACCGCGGAAGTTCTGTGCGTCGAAATGGAACTGAAGCTTCAACCCAGGAACCGTTACTACTTGGAAATCGTCGAAACAGTCGTTACTGGTAGTGGAGTGCTCACCTCGGTGGTGAGAGGTACGTTCTCCATAGTCATTTCGATCAGCTTATCCACGACAGCCTTGAGATCGTTCGTCTCCTTGTAGACCTCCAACTGCATATCCGCCGACGTTCCTCGTTGCAAGATCGTATGAACGTGGTCAATCTCTTTTCGTGATCCCAATTCATCCACAACGTCGTCAACAAACTCCAGCAACTCCAGAATCAGACTCCTGACCGGAACCTCCGTCTGCTTGCCAAAATCGATCATTTTGCCATCGAGTCCGTAACGAACAGCGCGCCACTTGTTCTCCTGAATCAACATGCGTCGATACAGTCGGAATCCAAGGTTCTTGTCGATAAGCGTGTTCAGCTTCGCGACAATCGCCTGGAAAAGAGCAGCAATGGCAATCGTATCGTCGACTCGCGTGGGAATGTCACAAACGCGGAACTCCAGCGTTGGGAAAAACGGATGCGGGCGAATGTCCCACCAGATCTTTTTGCCGTTGTCGATGCAACATGTTTTCACAAGGAGATCAATATATCGCTGAAATCCTGAGTAGGAGTCGAAGTGATCCGGAATGTCTGTTCTGGGAAACTGTTTAAAGATCTCGGTGCGATACGACTTCAGACCTGTGTTGTGGCCCATCCAGAATGGCGACGATGTCGAAAGCGCGAGGACGTGAGGCAGGAAGTAACGCGCTGCGTTCATGATGTGAATAGCACGCTCGCGATCCGCCATGCCGACGTGGACATGGAGACCGAAGATCAGCAACGAGCGCGCGACCGTCTGTAACTCCTGCACGAGTAATTCATAACGTTCGTCATCAAAGATCTTCTGATCCTGCCAACGGGAAATTGGATGCGTTGAGGCTGCGACGATTGCCAATCCATTCTTTCGGGCGAGTCCGGATATGATCGACCGCAATCGCGTGATGTCTGTTCGGGCCTCTTGAATGTTGCGACAGATCCCCGTGCCGACCTCAATCATCGACTGGATCATCTCCGGCTTGATTTGCTCGCCAAGGAGCATCTTGCCCTCTTCAAGAATTTCCGCGACGTGAGACCGCAGCTCGCGAGTCGTTGGGTCGACGATCTGAAATTCCTCTTCTATTCCCAGTGTGAATTGGTCAAACATTGTGTGTTTCCTATTAAATCAGGCTTTCAGGCATTTGGCGATCATCTGCCAATCCGGCTTAACTTTTCCGATGAATTCATGGCGTAGATGCTTGTACGCACTTGTGAACGAGTGAACTGGACTGTGAAGGTCGAAGTGCACATACCAAAGGCGCGGTTCCCCTTCCTGGAAAAGAAAATGGAGGATGGCTTCAGCTCGCTGCTTTTCGTAGAACCCGCCGGTGGTATCGTTGTGATTTGCAAAGCGACGCGTGAAGTCTGGACGTCGCTGCAACGTTGATTCGATCATGGGCCAGGCCAGAAACTGAATACCAACTCCGCCCTCACCATAAACGTTTGTCACCTGCTTAACCAAGCGCCAAAGGCCCTTCTCGTTGAGACGCCGGGCCAACAAGATAAGCGCCTGTTGCTTGTCGATCGGCCATGAGTCGAATGCGGCTTCATCACTTGGCGCTCCCCATATCCCTACAAGTCTTCCCGTGAGAAGCTCGCGAGTTTCGTGAGATAGGCTTCCCCAACTCAACTTCCTCTCCTGCAAAACGCTTTCAGGCATGCCAGATTTCCCGCTCCAACACCGCTCGCGCTTCGTCTGACAAATCGATAAAGCGGACTCCAAGACCCAGGCCCGGGTTTCTATAAACAACTTCGGCCGAACAAACTATCTCCTGCGTTCCGATCGGAATCCGGATCATGAGGGTTTGACCATCCGGAATTTGCGCGTGTGTATTCATGTAAAGACCACCGAGACTGATGTCTTTCGTACTGGCCACGCCAGTCGAATCCTTGCCGTCGAAGAACACATCGATGATCAGTCGCGACCGATCATGCTTGCGTCGCTCTTCGTGATCCTCCAGCTTATCTTCTCTCTCATCGTCCATTCGTGATGCTCCGGGGTAGAGTTTATTTCTTGTTAATGACGTAAGTGGGAACCATCCCTCCGCCTGACGTAACATTGGCCAACTCCGTAAACGACAACCGGGTGAAGGCTGAACCAACTTTTCCGTTGAACAGTAGTGGATCGAGATCTACAAGCTGCTCCGCAAACTCGATCCGGCCATCGGCAGTCAACGCCGGAAAGGTCTCGCGCGCAGTGGGCACACGCTCCTGCACCAGATAGTCGCCGTCCGCCAGTGCCGCTTGCAGGGCCTCGTTCCACTGCGTCTCGTTTGCATTCCAACCGATAGAGATTCCGTGACCTCCGTAATCATCATTTGGCTTTAGCACAAAACGATCTCGATTCGCCGCCACGAATTCCAACAGTTCGATTTCTTTGCCGAAGTAATCCGTTGACTCGTCTTTAACTGTTCGTGTCCAGGGAACGTGCGCGGCGATTGCTTCTCGTTCATTTGCCGTGAACAGATCTTTGTGCCGCTGGTTAGTTAGCACGGCAAACAACGCCTTCTTATGAATCAACTTCGAACGAAAACTGTTGACCATGCAAACTGCGCCGGCTCTGTAGGCATTGAGTAACGCGGGATAGTCCAACATGATCGGCAGATACTCGTTCAAAAGCAGGCGCTTATACACGATGTCAATCTCGAAGTCTTTTCGGCGGAGCCGTCCGTCAGTAAACTCCAACTCTTGTGGAGAACAGATAATTGCGGAGTATCCGTTGTGCTCGAAGAATTCTTTGAATAGTTCAAATTCTGTTTTTGTCGGCAGATCTGCGAGGTCAACAATCGCAATCGTCGGCCGTTGATCAGGCTTACGACCCAGGTACTCGACATACGAATCCAGCAAGACCTCCAACATGTATCGCCGCCCGTAAAGAGCTTTTACCTCATACTCTTCCGCAAACTTTTTCATCACCGGTAAGCTGGAAAAAATGTCGTAGGCGGCGTCCGCGTAGGCGATCCCTGCGGGGCTTTCGCCATTGAGCTCCACAAAACTGTAAGCGCTACTCGTAAGAAAGGAATCAAGGCGGGCGGTCGGTGAAACGGCTGAATACCCGGGATCGATTCGCACCAATTCGCGTTCGATTTGAGTCAAACCCAATTCAGTAACGATCGAATCGTTGCTTACCGCCGCATCTTTCACTTTTTGGATTGCTGACCAAACAGTTTCACAGATTGAGCGAATTCGCTCAAAGTCGTCAGCCGATACAAAATGAGGTCGGAGGTATGGCGATAGTCGGCGCCCACCGAAGATGAGCTTCGCGCGCTCTAAACCTTCGTCGAGCATTGCGCGCGAACTTTCAGCGAGCGTTGGATCAGACAGGAGTTCGTGGTAGCGACTAACCGCCTCGGGAAACATATGCCGGAGGTAGCAATCCTCTTCGAGATGTGTGGAACGGACAGGTAGCGTATCACACTATCAGCCGCAGATTTACCCGATAACGCTCACAAGAACAAACGAGGATACGGGCGACCAACCGATCCTTTTTGCGCTGATTCTGCTTATCCGCGTGAATCCGCGGCTGATTGTATTAGTTCTTCTTGGCGGGTTTCGCGACAGAAACAACCACCTTCTGTTTTTTGCGAACCACTTCGAATTTTGCAGGTGTTGTGGAGTTGCCAAATACTACGTCGCTGATGGGTCCGAGTGCCGGATTTCCATTTATCGACTCGATGACGTCGCCCGGCTGCAAGCCAGCTTCGAACGCGGTGCTTCCCGGTTCAACGTAGACAATCAAGAGTCCTGAAGAGGAGCCCCAGCGCTCTGCCACTAACCTTCTCAAAGCGATCACTTCCAGGCCCTGATTAACCAACCACCGATTCTTTGGTCCGGTCAGTTTCGTCGTTGCAACGGCCATCGTTTTCTTGGGCGAGGCAGTCAGCGCTACTTTGACTAACTCTTCTGCTTTGTTTTCAGGACGCGCGACCGTGAATTCCACATTGCTGCTTGGACCAGCTTCTTCGAGCATCCACGAAAAGACCTCGGCGCTCTGAATTGCTTCATTGTTCATTTTCAGGATCACATCGCCGGCTTTCAATTCCGCAAGCGCGGCTGGACTGTTCGGCGCGATTGACGTGACCAGGATGCCCCAATGGTGTTGCACGAAATTGTTGAACCTCGCAGCTTCCCAACCGAATTGTTGCATCTGGCTAGGTTCGAAGAAGCCAACCGGATTTCCTTTCACGCCGAGCCAGGGTTTTGGGACACTCGCCTGCCGGGCCAGAACTCGTTTCGCCGCTCCACGAATTGAAGAAGCCGGCAAAATGCTCGCCTCGGTGCCTTCAACAGAATCGACGATTCCCAACGTTTCCCCTCTCGCATTCACGGCGACACCACCGACGTTCGCAGAAGATAATGAACGGAAGCCGCGTGCTTTGAAACGCGCGACGCGACCCTTTCCGGCGAACGTCACGAATGAAACTGTTCCTTGTGACTCCCCCATCCGCACGAACAAACTGCCGCCCCCGCTGAAGCGACGTGGTGGCGCCTGCTCGGGGCCAAGTAAACGAACGCCAGCACCGACGTCAATCGCGTTGTCATCTCTCATCGGTTGTGCGGGTGCAGTCAGCTTTCCGTTGAGCTTGAGGATCGACAAACCAGTCGCGCCGTCTACACCGACGAACTGGGCCAACATCTTCTTGCCTTCAGAATCAATCACCGTCAGATCGGGAGATTGAAACAAGCTTCCCCTATAGCTAAAGAACGGGTCTGGCGCTGATGGCGTTGGAGTCCGCGGTGGTGGTGGCACTGGAAATGTGAATTCAACATCGACTTCCGGCAACCGCGCGGCGATCGTTTGACCATCTTCCAAAGCGAGTCCCGCAATGACGTTTGTGTGAACGTCATCCATTAGCGTGAACGTGTTGTCGAGGTTGGCAATCCCTTCTACTCCCTGCTCACTATGCAGCAGCAGTCGAAACATCTTCAGTCCGTTTAGACGATGTAGCACCGTCACAACTTGAGGAGTCGCGGCTCGATTCTGGGGCGATACGGGCGGAATTGGACTCATGGGAGAAACTGGCTTGGGCTCTCGCGGGGAAGCAGGAGTTTGCCCAAGTGCCGACGAACATCCGACAACTACGATTAGTGCTACAAAACTGAACGACTTAAAAATCATGCTAATCCTGCAAACCTTCGTTAATTACCAATCGCCCTTCGGTGCAAGTTGGTTCGATGCCATTGTGGGTGTTAGTACTCGACGAGATCCAAAACTCACCGTGGGTACTGAAATCGTGCGAGACGAGCCACGTCCATCATCAAGCGATACCTTGAACGACGGCTGCGAAACGTCAATGGGAAATGTTTGGTCAATGCTAACCACCGGAGCCGGCGTATTGGCGGGTTCCCATACGCCTGCGGGTCGCTTAGTCGCAGCAATAACCTGACGACGCTGAGTACTCTTCTTCACCTCGGCGGTCGACTCAGGTGCCGCATTCGGTATTACGGCTAGTTCGGGAGGCGCCGTTGGTGACTGAGTTGCCTTTGCGGGCTCCGTGTCATTGCGGGCGGTAGTTGTCTCGTTGGAGCCAGGAGTCGAGGGTACTGGCTGGTTTTGACGAATCATGTAGACCGTTGCTGCAAAGATGAGCAGCATCGCAGCCACAGCCGCACTTCGCATGCGCCACACACGCACTGCCGACATCGACCGATAACTCGCAACCGAGCGATCGTTCGCCAAACGCGCACGCAAGCGAAAATCAAAATCGGCAGGTGCGTTTACTGGTTCCAAACTACCGACAATTTGCCGCAACCTTGTTTCCTTGTTTTGAAACTCCTGACATTCGCTGCAATCTCGCAGGTGTTCCATTGCGCTGGTGCTCAGCGCTGCGGTCAAATCTTTTTCGTCGATTTCGAATCGAACTTGATTACAAATTGTGTGATTCATAATTCCTACTCACAAATAAGCTCTCATCTTTTCCCTTAAGAACCCCCGTGCTCTACTGATGCGCGACTTCACCGTACCTTCACTGGTCTCTAGAATCCTCGCGATCTCGTCGTAACTTCTTCCATCCACATCACGCAGTATCAAAGGTGCTCGATACTTCTCGGGTAACGTTCCTATTGCTCTCTGCACGGCGTTTCGTCGTTCGGTGTCGACTAACTCACAGTCTTGAAGCGGTCGTTCGTCTGGCGGATTCAATTCTCTCGCCTCTGTTCCGTCTTTCGACTGAAAGTATCCAGTTAATGAAACCAGCTTTCGTCGTTTTCGCTTTCGCAACTCGCTGATCGCGAGGTTAGTCGCTATCCGATAAATGTAAGTTGAAAACGCATAACTCCTTTGGTACCGGTCGGCTGCCCTGTAGACCCTCACAAACGTTTCCTGTGCTAAATCAACCGCGCCGTCGTAGTCGTTCGTCATCCGGTAGATGTAACTCGTTATCTGGTTACGGTATCTACTCACGAGCTCCGCAAATGCATCCTGATCGCCGGTCCGCGTCGCTTCCAGGAGCGCGTGATCGGAGGTCCTGTCTTCTATCGACTCCTCCTGCAACGCAGGCGCGAACTGCAATTCATCGATGGTCGATAGAGTACTCATCAGGGCAGGCAGGCTCTCGTCCATTTAGGGAACGTTCTCTTCCGAGAATTCTACTTCTTGCGGGCTCGATAGCGAACGGCCCGCCGGGAGTCGATTATACCTACCCCGACGACCGCCCGGAGGTTATACACGCTTCAAGGGGGCTAGAGTTCCCGAGATGAGAACAAAGGGGAGCTGGGGCAGCAGTCAGGAGCAGGAAATCAGGAACAGGAGCACCAGGCCGGAGCAGCATTGAGTGACTCCTGACTCCTGCTTGGTGCTCCTGCTCCTGCCTACTGCCCCTGCTCCTGTTTCTTACGCTTCGGGATTCTTGAAGATTGAATCGTCGACCTTGGAGCCGTAGGTAACGGTCAGCAGCCGGGTTTCCTGGATTTCCCGACCATCTTCCAACAAAACAGTTCGGTAAGGCACGAGCGTTTGCTGAACAACTCGATAGTCCATGAACTTCTTGGTGTACTTCACCGGAGTGGCTCCTCTGACTGGCGCTTCTTCATACTCCAACCAAAGTACACGAAGGGTCTTGGTGCTGATGAAAAACCGCGTCTTTCTTTTCTCTTTGTCCTCGACGTCGATGATGTAGAGATCCAGGCCCTTCTGCTTCTCTTGGCCGGCTAGAGTGATTGTGGAACCGTTTTCCTTGTAGCGGAGCAGCGAATCTAGACTGTGATGGTGCTGTGATAGGAAGCTGGCTGCCGTATCCTCGCGCGGAGTGAATGCGGTCCCATTAATCAGTCCCCAGATCTTACCGCCTCCGTAAACCAGCGAATACTCCATGGTGGGAAGCCGTTGATCTAAACGGATCTTGTCTTTATCGAGATTCTCACCTCGCACAAAACGACGCTCATAATTCGACTCTTCAGTCGCGCCTTCCGGCATATTGCGAGTTACTCGACCACGCTCTACGCCATTTCGCCGAATCTGCTCGAGCGCAGGGCGGCTGCCATACGCGATGATGACGCCCTCACTGATCTGTTCAGCCGTGAAGACACCCTTTGGCTGGTCTTTTTTGGGCTGATCTTTCGGCTGATCCTTCGGTGGCTCTTTCTGCTCTTTTTGCGGATCTTTCTGCTGATCAGCGGAGTTGACTTTAGTGGTCGGAACCGCGAGGAGGACGAGGAACGTAAATGCAATAACGAGAGCTGAAAATAGACGAGGCAAACCAGTAAATCTCCTTAAGGGCTCAGACTTCCGCGCACACGCGGCAGCCTGATGGTGCGTATCAAAGCGGCGAATTGTAGCATAGGCAGTATGAAAACCCCCGCCGCCCTCAGACCCTTTCGGCTTAATTGATGCGGTCATCGCTGTGACCGGATGCCTGAAGAAAAGTTGTCACCGGCGTCGCCGTTCGACGAGTTTGACAAGCTTTGGAGGCACAGGTATGGTGCTCAGTTTCAATCGGGCAACGAATCAACAACTGTCGAGGTGCGAACCCGGTTTGGCAATAATCTAAATCGCCCCACGGGCGTGCTTGAAAGGACAATTTCGAGAATGAAGCGAGTAGGTATTCTGGTAGGCCGCGAAAAAACATTTCCCGAAGCGCTAATCGCCGGGATAAACGAGCGCGGACAAGGCGAGGTCGTCGCCGACTACATAAAGTTGGGTGGAATTCAACACGACGCACCGCCGAAATACGACCTGGTGATCGATCGCATTTCACATGAAGTTCCATATTACCGCGCGACCCTGAAGCGGATGGCCCTCGAGGGCACAATCATCGTCAACAACCCGTTTTGGTGGTCGGCTGACGATAAGTTTTTCAACTATTCGCTTGCAAGCAAACTTGGTGTGGCGGTGCCCAGAACCGTTTTGTTACCGCAGAAAGATTACATGGAAGGTATCGTCAGCGAGAGTTTGCGAAACCTTGAATTCCCGTTGGATTGGGATGGCATCGTTGAATACATCGGATTCCCGGCCTTCATAAAACCATTCGACGGCGGCGGCTGGAAAAACGTTTCAAAGGTTAACTCAGTCGAAGAACTGCTGACCGAGTACAACAAGACCGGCACACTCTGCATGACGCTCCAGGCTTCTGTGGAGTTTGACCAGTTCGTCAGATGCTACTGCGTCGGACAGGAAGACGTGATGATCATGGCTTACGATCCACGCAAACCTTACCTGTCGGGTGAACAGTACGTTCATAATCCGGATTATCTTTCTCCGCAGTTGGCTGAGCGAGTCAGGAAGGACGTCAGAACGTTATGCACAGCTCTAGGCTATGACATTAACACCGTCGAGTTTGCGATCAAGGACAATGTTCCCTACGCAATTGATTTCATGAATCCAGCACCTGACGCAGAGTTGGCGTCGGTCGGTGAGTTCTATCACAGGTGGATAACTCAAGCGGTGATCAATCTCGTCTTCAAGCGGCTCGGTGAACAGCGGGAGCGTCCGCGATATCGTTGGGATGCGCTGTTGAACCCAGAGCCCTCTCGTGCGTATGCAGTAGCTTCTGCGGTTGAACAGCAAGCGAGAACGATAAACCCCAAGCCGCAAACCTCTGCGACATCCGCAGCCGCTCCGCAGGCAAAGACCGTTAAGAATTCAACCGGCGGAGAATCCGGTAAGCGAACGAACAGCCGACGAAAGAAGTCTGACGCTTAGAACATAGGGAATCATTGGTCATATATCATTTGACATTTCTCATTTGTCATTTAAGAGATCCGCGGCGCCGCCGGAGTTGTTATATACGAGACGCGCGCCAGTGCTCCTAAATGAGAATTGATCAATGTCAAATGATATATGACCAATGATTTCCCTTTTTACCCTTTCCTCAAGCGATCGACCTTGGCTTCGATCTCTCAAATAACATTCGCGTCGCCACCAGTGTCAAAATCCACGCGATCAAAGATGAACAGGCGATTGACCAACCTACGCTTGCCATTGTGATATCGACATAAGCTCCGGCAAGCGCGACAAGAATGGCTGCGCTCGTTACCCTCGCCGCAAGTCTTCGCACGCGTGTTATCGTTTGCAGCCAATTGATACGACGGAGTTCGGTCGCTAGATATTCCTCGTCGTTATTCAAGCGGATGTAATAGTCGGCTTCCCTGCGCGCATATCGAGCCAGCGCTTGTTCAGAACTCACGCGCGCGGCTTCATGATAATGATGAATCACGTGCGCCAGTTTCCCCTCGCGCAAAGCCAGATCCGCAAGACACAATCTCGCCTTGTAGTTGTCGCGATCTATATCGACAGTTTTTTCAAGCACTAGTCGGGCTTGACGAGCGTCGCCGCACTCCAACAAGCACTCACCGATCAGCGGCAGTAAAACAAGATCGTTTCCTGCTCTGGTGCATGCCAGACGCAGAGCCGCACGGGCACGCGAAAGTAATCGCGCATCAGAGTGGGCACTCGCCTGAGAACGTAATAAACGCGCGAAGTCATAGATCAGCCAGGCCCGCCGCGGCGTAACATTCAGCGCACGCCGAAAAGCTTCACCCGCTTCACGTAAACGGCCAGAAACACGAAGTTCGTTGCCAAGGCGGCGTAACAGATGTGCGCGTTCGACGTCTTCCGCAGAAACTTCATTCAGCAAAGTATCGGGCCGGTCAGTCCCCTTCCCACCGACCCTAAAATCCGACTTCGCCAGGTCCAGAACATGCTCCGGTGCCAATTGTGAAAGCTTGGTCTTACGATTCAAGGAGCCCGGTTCATTCAAATAATCGCGAAGGTCACGACTACGATTATCCAGTTTGTCTTCGTGGATTAAGGGAAAGAGTTCGCGCACTACCCGTCGATAGTTTCGGCCGCCGGATGCTATGACAAACTGCTTGCCTTTGCCGTTGATCTCAGTGCGGTAGCGATAACGCACGCTGCCGCCGCGCCTCAGAGTCCGTACGGCTGAAGTCTCTACCGTTTCGAAGTCCGCTACATCAAGATGGTTTGGATAGATTCGAAAGAGGCGCAGGACTGAAGTGATTGGACCTTGCCGTCGTAGTGAACTGCCATCGAACGCAATGCGGTCGAAAAAGGCGAATAGCGGTATTAGCAACCAGGCCGAAGCGATAAGGATGAGAGCCCAGGCATCGTGATCGGCACGCAGAAGCAGCGCAGAACAAAACGTAACGACACCCGCAAGTGCAAGATAAGGTCCCGGTGAAACTCGCACCGTGGCAACCGCCGGTTTCGCACGAGCGCGCGCGCGCTGGGCTTCCGCTTCGGCAATAGCGCTTAGGCTGTCAACCTGTTCTGTTTCGCGCATCTATCGACTGCTTCTCAAGCTTCGACAATCCACCGGTAATTCGATCGTAAAACTGGCTCGCTGCCGGCCTGGTTCAGTGTAACGTAAGTCAGCGAATTGAACGAGAGTCTCTTCTGTGCAAGCTGGATCTTGGAGACGCGCTACTGGAAAGCGCGCGAAGTCGAGGAAAATCTTGAGTCTTCGGTCTTCAGCGATCTGCTGAATCGCCGCCGCCAATTCACCTTCTGGCTTTGGATAGCGGATTAATCGATCGATTGTTCCAGCGTTTTCTAGAATGCCGAGCCTGAAGCGATACGTCGCTCCATTGGTCTCAAAAGTGGAGTCCCACCGAAAAGGATTTGCGAGCGTCGGCATCACCGCGAGACGTGCGAGAGCTTCCTGATACTGACTCGCGATGGCGTTCGCCTGGTTTCTCGCAATCGAAACAGCTTGCCGATGCGCGACCGATAATCCAATCCAGTAAATCGCTACCAGAGTCAATCCTCCGATAGCGATCCGTGTACCCCATTTCTGACCAGCTTTAAGAACAAACAAAAGAACGAGCATCACCACAACGCCAAACCACAACGCGATCAATAAATTCGGGTTCGAGATGTCCGCGCGTCTGCCTGGACCAAACGCAATCATCCAACTGAGGATAATCGCCAAAACCAGCCAAAAAATCTTTTGCAGCCTGGTTCGCACCGTCAACAAAAACGAAGCGCCGCCTAAGAACAACCACATGAACGGGTCAACGATGTAAAGTAGATCCCCGTAGAACCAACGCGAATCAAACGGCAGCAGTGGACGAACGCCATAGTTGTTTAGCCAATCAAGGAATGGATGTGTTGCAGTGGCGACCAAAGACACGAGCAATAATCCACGTAGCTGCGCCGTTGGCTCACGACCACGCCACCGCGCAACAAGTCGATCGGTAGCGTAGACGAGCAGAGGTAACAGTAGCGCGAGACAAATTGTACCTACGATTGAGTGTGTAATGCCTCGATGATGATGAAGTAAAGTCCAACGATCGGCGAAGAGGCCGACGACGACGTCGGAATCAGGAGCATTGGCTGCGAGAATTGAGACTGTGGTCGCTGCGGGCGATAGTCGATCGAGCCCTGCCTTCGCCAACGTGAGGCCCACCAACGAATGAGTCAGATTGTCCATGGGTGAGCTGAGATTAAAGAACCACCTGTACAAAACAGGTGGTCTTCGGATTTATGCAACGGATGTAAAGTGTATCGAATACGTCAGCTGGCTTCGGGGGGCAATTTGGCGAAACGATCTGGATCTAAACTCTGCAGTGCAGTTGCAGCCTCGCGCGCCGCAGCTGACGGAGGCAGCGGCAAATTATCCGGTCCCTTGGCCTTGCGCGAAGCATCGACGAGATTAAAGAGCACGTCAGCTGCTTCTTTTTTCTTTCCCTGTTTCTCGTAGACCTTCGCGAGCTTAAGGTTGGCGGTTTCAGCCGTAACGGCCGGATTGTTTGCACTCGCAAGCGACGCAAAAAGCTGAGCCGCCTCGTCCAGCTTGCCGTCGCTCTCTTTCGTTTGTGCCAGCGCGAACTTGGCCAATGCCGCAACTTCAGGCACGCTGCTGTTGCTTAGGTCGTTCAGGTCGCTAATCCCTTTCGACCGGTCAAGCACGAGCTTGTTCGTTGCAA
>Ga0207701_10004179_pt1 | contig 14705 bp, 10 predicted proteins | sample KBSSwiSSwithPhiX_FD_184294 | JGI IMG/M metagenome (GOLD analysis project Ga0207701, IMG submission 184294) | Switchgrass rhizosphere bulk soil microbial communities from Kellogg Biological Station, Michigan, USA, with PhiX - S5 (SPAdes) (version 2) | ecosystem: Environmental > Terrestrial >... | reverse complement strand
AAGTTCATACAACTACATTAATAGATTGCGCAAAAGATTTTGCAGGGAAAGTTTTCAGTTCACCTTCATTAGTTATAATCGGAGATGTGGTTAAATTGCATGAACAATTTAATTGGTTCAACAGCACTGAAGCCGGGACAGTTTTTCATGATATGGAAAAGTGAATTTATAGTGAAGTAACATACCCTTCCAGCCATTTTAAAACCGCAAGAGATATTAATAGCCACAATAAGCCAATAATAAAACCGGCTGCAACATCACTTGCATAATGCACACGGAGATATATACGGCTAAATCCAATCAATATAATTAACACAGTTACCAAAACAGTAACAAGCCATTTCAGCCAGTCAATTGTAATGCTGTGTTGTAAAATATAGATCAATAGCCCATAAAACGTAACAGCCATGATCGCATGACCACTTGGAAAGCTTAATCCCTTCGCTGCTTTCAATAAAGGAGATAGAGGACGTTTGCGCTGAAATAGTTGTTTCAATAACAACATCAACACTAAACTGCTTATGGCGATAGTAATAACCCGGATGGAGAACCATGTTTGTTTTTTTATAAGCAAAAAATAAAAGATAAGAATAAGATTAGCGGGAATAAGAAACTGGTGCTTACCTAAAAGGGTAATAAACAACATGGTCTTATTGTTGTTCTCATTTACCCGGGGCTTGATCTTATCAAAGATCAGCATATCGATCGGCTTATGTTTTCTTATGGGTTTGCGTATTAAAAAAACTATTAGAGCAATAATAGCAGAGAAGACAGCAAGCGTAAGCAACACTTCACCAATTATTAACATGGTAATTTCCCAGGCACCCATTAGCTCTGCAAATTGCAAAACTCAATCCAAAGCGAAAAGGAAACGAGGTGTTATTAATGGCGTTTGAAATATTGCACCTCTCGCTCATGTTTTTGCGCAGCCGCTAAAGATGAAAAAGAACCAAGGTTCCTTCGCTTATTTGTTTTTGGATTTTTCTTTCTTGAGTAAAGCCTGTATTCACCTGATTTCAGTTTCCTGATCATAACGTCTTATTTTATAATTCATCAGCACAAGGTTTATGCCGTCGCATTTAACAGGAATAATTTTTGTACATAGTTTTAAAACATTTTATGAGTGACTATATTCAATTTGTTGGTATATCAGGCAGTTTGAGAAAAGGGTCATACAACACAATGCTTTTAAAAGCTGCCCTGCAACTGTTGCCCACTGATATTTCAATGGAAATTATTTCAATAGAAGATATTCCTTTATATAATGCTGATCTTGATCTGCCGGCTGCTAAACAACGACCCGAAGCAGTGGAGCATTTTCGAAAAATGCTAACAGATGCAGATGGAATACTTATTTCATCACCGGAGTACAATTATTCTATTCCCGGTGGATTGAAAAATGCGATCGATTGGGCATCAAGGGGAGAAGATTCCCCATTGCTGCGAAAACCGGTAGCGGTGATTGGTGCTACAACAGGTTTATGGGGTACAATAAGAATGCAATTAGCCTTTCATAATGTATTTCTTTATTTAGATATGAAACCAGTGTATAAACCTGAAGTATTGGTGGCCCAAGCTGAAAAAAAATTTGATAAGAATGGGAACCTAATCGATGAAATGACAAAAAAACTACTGAAACAAAAATTAGAAGCTCTAAAAGAAATGATCCAATTGCATTTACAGGTCGGAGATATCGTTGACTCTAAAATTATTTAGATAGTATCAATGATACAAAAGGAATTGTAAAACTATCAAAGCCCTTCTAATATATTCACCAATGTCTTTTCGACAGAGGATAAACCATTTTCTGTTTTAGTAGTATTATCTTTTTTTGAAAACCATTTATCCAGCTTACCATTTTCGTATAGTTCAAGCAAAGAAGGATGCACATAATATTTTTTGCATACAGTTCTTGTATTACCCAGTTGTTCAGACACTTTATCTAGTACTGCAATTACTTTTTTCTTTGGATCGCCATCTGTTGCTAAACCATTTTCAGAAATTGCTGTTAGTGCTGCTAACGTACCACACCATGTACGGAGATCCTTTGCCGTAAAATCTTCACCTGCAAGTTTTCGGATATATTCATTTACCATTCCTGAATCAATTGATTGCCGGTTACCTTCCTCATCTATATATTGAAACAATTCTTTACCCGGAATATCACGACAGTTCTGTACAATCTTCGCCAGTTTAAGGCTTCTTAATGATACGGTGTGTTCAACACCTTTCTTACCGCGAAAACAAAATTTCAGTTGATTACCTTTTATTTCTGCATGTTTATCCTTTAATGTCGTAAGTCCAAATGAACCATAAAGCTTTTCATAAAATTCATTGCCAATGCGAATGCCGGTTTTTTCCATTAAGCTCACTACAGCAGCAAGTACTTTTTCTTTTGGCAAACCTGGCAATATAAGATCAGCATTGATTTGCTTACGGATGACGGGCAACAGTTTTCCTAATTCAGGCAGGCGATAAAATTTTGTCTTGTTGCGTAGCTCATTCCACAATGGGTGGTAGCGGTATTGCTTTCGATTCATTAAATCCTGGCCGGTTGCCTGCAGGTGACCTTCAGCAATGCTACATATCCAAACGTTCTTCCATGCAGGAGGAATGACTAAAGAACGTATGCGGTTTAATGTTGATTTGTCTTTAATGGTCTTGTTGCGAAATAAATATTTAAACCCTTTTCCTGCTCCTGCTCTTTCAATTCCTTCGTCCTTGCTATTTACATATACCAGGTGTATTGCTTCAGCGGTAGCAACTGGATCCTGCGCCAACTTCTTTAATGTGCTTTTTTTAAGTGCAGGGATAGACGAAGACATTAGTAACTATTTTATTGAGCATTTTTTATAAAAAAATAACCACAGCGGGCAAAGATCCTGTCACTACCGTGCCCGCCGTGATCTCAATTCATTTATTAATTATGAGAAAAAATTTCAACACAAAATTTATCATCCTTCTATTGTCACTCTGAGTTTGTCGGAGGGTTAGCAGTGTATATAACCCAATAACCAAAACACAATTATAAAAACAACGATACCTCCAAAGCAACCACCTCCCCATTTCCATCCGGCATAGCCTGCGATCAATGATCTCCAGAAATTGTTCATAGCTGATTTTTCAATCAGTATAAAAAAACTGTGCCAAGTCCAAAACAATTGTCAATAACTCGAAATAGCAGTGTGCAGGACTCAGTTGTTAAAGGTTAGCCATGTTCACCGTGCTTAAAAAGAAAAGCACCCTATTGAGTGCTTTTCTTAGTTTTTAATTCATAAGTGTCATTTATTTCTCTGCAAGCACAGTTTGCTCACGAAAGATCTTTGCAAATTCAATAAACATTTTTGCCTGTTGTAAATACTCATTAGCAAATGTCTCAGAAGGTGGCACATCATTCATATACATTACCGCGGTCTTAAAACCTCCGGGTATATATAATCCTTTATCACTGAAATGAGTGTCGAAATCTTTTAATATACCATGTTGTGTATTGCATTGCACACCCTGTTGCAATAATAATGCTTTTGCAGTATGTATTTGTGCAGCATAGGCATTATAGATCCCATCAGCCCACTTTGAATTGGATAAGCAATCTTCACTAGCTGCAATTTTTTCTTCAGCCTCCATAATTAATGTGGAAATAAGATCGATCATCACACCAGCACATTCGCCTACACCAATTGCAGTTGCAAATTTTTCTTCCTGGCCCCAATCGATATAATCTTCGGCAAGTAATGTTTCAAGACTTGCGAGGGGCTTTAATAAGTCATAATAATATCTCTCACCTTTACTCTGACTATAATTCAAAAAAGTCTCCCCGTTTGTTGTATTGGTTTTATAATCATTCAACACAACTCTAATTACATCGGGTCCGCGTTTGCTTGGTACTTTTAATACTTTATCAGCAATGCGACCCTCACCACCACCTAAAACACCGCCACCGATCAAAACCTGCAACGCAGGAAGTATTTGCCCTTTTGCTTTCAATGAACTTCCATGAAAACCAATAGAAGCCATACCATGTTGTCCGCAACTGTTCATACAGCCGCTTATCTTGATCGAAATTTCTTTATTGAATAAAAATTCCGGAAACTCTTCTTCGATCACTTCACTTAAAGCAATCGCGGTGCTTGTGCTATTACTGATACCGAGATTACAAGTATCGGTGCCGGGACAACTTGTTACATCGGCCACGGATCCAAAACCTGCAGCTGCAAAACCTTCTTCATCCAAAACACTGTATACATATTCAAGATGCTCGGGTTTTATAAAACGGAATTGTAAACCCTGGTTAATAGTAACACGAACATCATCTGCAATCACATCTTTTAATTTATCGATCAGCCGGCGACTGGTGTGAGAACTGATATTTCCATTTGCCACACGAACATAAACAGCAAAGTATCCAGGTTGCTTTTGTGCAAACACGTTTGTTCTTTTCCATAACTCATATCTAAATGGGTCCGGAAGTCCGGAAGTCGGGAAGTCAGAAAGAGCATAAGATTGTGTCTGCGGGCTTTCGGTCTTTCCCACTTTCTGACCGTATTCTTCCACATCAACTTTATATCTCTGATGCGTCAATGCCAACTGCTCTTCAACTACCAATTCATTAAACGCATCGATTCCGATCTTTTGAATAAGGAATTTTATCCTTGCCTTATGACGGCTATTTCGTTCGCCATGACGATCAAAAACTCTTAATATAGATTCGAGATAGGGAATGAGTAAATCTTCTTCTAAAAATTCATAAGTAGTAATGGCAAGATGTGGTTGTGCTCCAAGTCCGCCGCCAACTACGGTCTTAAATCCTCTTACTTCCTTCCCGTCGATAATTTTTACTCTTGGAATAACGCCAAGGTCATGCATGAATACTAGTGCTGTATCTTTTTCACTGCTGCTTAATGCTATTTTGAATTTACGTCCCATTTCCTGGCAAACTGGTTTGCGAAGAAAATATTCAAACATTGCATGCGCATAAGGAGTAACATCAAATGGCTCATCCGGATCAATACCTGCAATATCTGATGCTGTTATATTTCTAACTGTATTACCGCATGCTTCTCGGATTGTCACATCATCTTTTTCTAATTCACTCCACATTTCAGGAGTACGATCAAGACTTACAAAATGTATTTGAATATCCTGTCTTGTTGTTAAATGAAGATTTCCGGTTGAATATTCATCAGAAACATCGGAGATGCGTTTCCATTGTGCCAATGTCATCTTACCATAAGGTAATTTGATACGTACCATCTGCACGCCTTGCTGGCGTTGTCCATATACACCACGAGCCAATCGCAGGCTACGGAATTTTTCTTCATCCATTCTTCCTTCACGGAAAAGACGGATCTTTTTTTCTAATTCAAGAATATCTTTTTCAACAATCGGATTCTCTAACTCGGTGCGGAAACTCTGCATACTCGTTGATTTCGTTTATAAACTTATATTGTCGGCAGCAACTCTTGTGGTAAAAACCCTACTTTTTAGGTAGACTAAACAAAAGTAAGAATGGAAAGCTGTTTTATCAAATATTATTTTGATGAACGAATGTAAGTATGATGACTTTTGAGTGACATTTTTGTTAAAATATTTTAATTAGTCTACTAATTAAGTAGGGAAATCTATTATCTTTACCTTTCATTTTAGCTATGGATTATCAATCATTCTTAAACCAACGACTACAAGAGTTGAAAGACAGCGGGGCTTACCGCTATTTTTTGGAAGTGAATAAGAGTGCGCAGCATTTTCCCAGTTTTTATTATGGTGATGAAAAAGGGCAGCAACATGCGGCTGTTAACTGGTGCAGCAATGATTACCTGGGTATGAGTACTAATGAAGACGTGATCTCTAAACTTGGATTCGTTACACACAGAAGTGGTACGGGAAGCGGAGGCACAAGAAATATTTCAGGAACTACCAATTATCATAAAGAATTAGAAGGAACATTGGCGACTTGGCACAAAAAAGAAGCGGCATTACTATTTAATGGAGCATACCAGGCTAATGTAACGACACTTCAGACACTTGGTAAAAATATTCCTGACCTTGTTTTCTTTTCAGATGAAAGAAATCATGCATCAATTATAGAAGGTATTCGTGGGTGTAAGAACGAAAAGAAGATATTCAGACATAATGATGTGGAGCAGTTGGAAGAACTACTGCAATCCGTTCCTGCTGACAATCCAAAACTGATCGTATTTGAATCAGTTTACTCGATGAGCGGATCAATATCACCGGTTAAAACAATTACTGAACTTGCAAAAAAATATGGTGCTCTTACTTATATAGATGAAGTTCATGGTGTGGGATTATATGGTGAAAGCGGTGCAGGTATATTAGAGCAGGAGGGCCAACAATATTCAATTGATATCATTAATGGGACTTTGTCAAAAGCAGTAGGTGTGTTTGGCGGTTATATTGCATCATCGGCAACCGTTATTGATTTTATAAGAAGCTTTGGTAGCGGGTTTATTTTTACTACTTCATTACCACCTGCAATTTGCGCTGCTGCCAATAAGAGTATTCAATTCATTCAGCAGAACGATCAGTTAAGAAAACATTTTTTTGAAAATGTAAAACAATTAAGAACTGCTTTTGGCAATAATGGAATTGAATTCAAACCTAACAATTCACATATTACTATAATTCCGATGGAAGATGCAACTCGATGCAGGCAAATAGCAAACCAGCTATTAGAGAAGCATAGTGTTTATTTGCAGCCGATAAATTATCCCACAGTACCTGTTGGAGAAGAATGCCTGCGCATCGTCATTACGGCAAGACATTTACCAAAACATATCAATCACCTGGCGTATAGCCTTAAAAAGATTTTGCATGGAGACAATCAAACTGATTGGAAGGAATTCCCGGCTGTCTCTCTTGCAGATTGATGTTGTGAAATGGGAGTCTTTGCCAAATGTAAAAATAGAAGGCTCATTGTTTTCCTCAACAGAAGTTATGAAAGGTTAGTTTGATTATGAATGGAATGATGATGAAGTAAAGATTGAAAAGCCTGTAGTATTTGTAGCAAATTATAAAGCCATACACTTATGCAGTGAAGAATGCAAAAGAATGGATCGATAAAATGGACTATTAAAATAAGCTGATGGATAGTAACGAGCATATACAAAATAATTCTTCCGAGCTTGACAAAAAAAATCAGCTTTATCCTGTTTTTCTAAAATTGGATCAGTTGGAACTATTGTTGGTTGGTGGAGGTAATGTAGGATTGGAAAAACTGCATTCTTTACTGGCAAATTCTCCTGAAGCAAAGGTTTCAATCGTGGCACCGGAAATAAAAGATGAAATAAGGAAACTTGTTTTGAGACATCCATCTTGCAAAATTATTCAACGGGAATTTCAACAGGAAGATTTAAATGGTAAAGACCTTATTATCCTTGCTACTGATAACAAGGAATTGCATGAAGAAATAAAAGTTCAGGCTACAAAAAAAGGAGTTTTAGTAAATGTTGCGGATACACCTGATCTGTGTGATTTTTATCTTGGTAGCATTGTACAAAAAGGAAATTTGAAAATTGCAATTTCAACTAATGGAAAATCCCCAACTGCCGCTAAGCGAATAAAAGAAGTATTGCACGAAGCATTGCCGGGTGAATTGGATGATGTGATCGAGAATCTGCATAAGGTAAGAAGCAAGCTCAATGGCAACTTTGAATACAAAGTAAAAAAGCTGAATAAACTTACCAGGACTTTGGTTGAGAATGATAATAGTTTCAATGCTAACCGTTGGCGCCGCATTGCCACCTATTCTTTATTAGCTTTCGCGTTTATGCTTATTGGATATTTTATTTTTTCTTACCTCCCCTTACAACAAATGGCAAGCGACTCCTATAAATGGTATAAAACATTGGATAAAGCGTTTCCTATTATGGTGCTTGCTGGTTTTTTAGCACAAATGGTAGATGGTGCTTTGGGAATGGGATATGGGGTAACAAGTGCAACGATATTATTATCTGCAGGTGTCAACCCGGCTGTGATTAGTGGAAGCATTCATACTGCCGAAATGTTTGCGAGCGGTGCTTCTGGTTATACGCATTATAGATTTGGCAATGTAAATAAAAAGTTATTCAAGGCATTATTGATACCGGGGATATTAGGTGCTATAGGCGGAGCTATTCTTCTTGTGATCATGGGAAACAAGTATGGGAATTATATACGTCCTGTTATTGCAGGATATACACTTATACTTGGAGTAAAATTTATTTTGAATGCTTTCAGGGATAAGAAACCACCAAAGAAATTCAAGCAATATCGTTTACTTGCCGGCGTTGGTGGATTTTTTGATTCATTTGGCGGCGGTGGCTGGGGACCGATCGTTACAAGTACATTGATCAATTCCGGCAGAAGTCATAGGTATGCGGTAGGTACCGTAAGCCTTACTGAGTTTTTTGTAACGTTGGCCAGTGCTTTTACTTTTTTTACTATGATCGGGGTAAGTCATTGGCAAACTATCCTTGCATTGGTCATTGGCGGTTTAGTTGCTGCGCCCCTTGCAGCAACGCTTGCCGGAAAACTTCCCAAAAAAACAGCTTATTTATTATTGGGCATCCTGGTTATTATCTGGAGCATACGAATCCTTATTAAAATAGTTTAACTAATAACTGTTCAGGAAGTGAAATAATTTTTATAAAATAGTAGTCTACTAATTTGGTAGGATAATAGACGCCTCTTATTTTTATTTTATCATTTTAATTAAACATAAAATGAAATACTCATCAACGAATGCACCATTTCTGGAAAACAACTTAATGAAGCGATGTTGTTTTTAATTTTTTGCTTGCCAATGGAATTATTACAAAATTTTTTTTAAATCAACTGAAAGATCAAACGATGAGAAATTTATTCGCCGCTTTATCACTATTATTTATCAGCAATTTCATTTTTGCCCAGGACAATTTGATCATTGAAGTCTCCGGCAGAGTTACAGACCAGGAAAAACAATTACCATTACCTGATGTCAGCGTACAGGTAAAAGGAACTATTGCTGGTACCATTACTAATTCATCAGGAAGTTTTGTTTTAAGTACAAAAACCAAATTGCCTTTTACATTGGTATTTTCATCTGTCGGCTTTCAGCCACAGGAATTCGAAGTAAAATCACTTGGATCAAATGTGCAGGTTGCATTAGCAACACAAGCTGTGTTAGGAACAGCAGTAGTTGTTACTGCATCAAAAGTGCCTGAAAGCATTTTAAAATCTCCCGTTGCAATTGAGAAGTTAGACATTCGTGCCATAAAAGAAACTGCCGCTCCAAGTTTTTATGACGCATTGGAAAATGTGAAAGGAGTGCAGATGATAACATCAAGCCTTACTTTTAAAGTACCTAACACAAGAGGATTTAATATTCCAAACAATTTTCGTTTCATGCAATTAGTAGATGGAGTGGATATGCAAGCAGCCACCTTAGGTGTGCCGCTTGGTAATGCGATTGGTCCAACTGAACTCGATATTCAAAGTGTAGAGATCACTCCCGGTGCTGCTTCTGCTTTGTATGGTATGAATGCGATCAATGGAATGGCAAACCTGATCACCAAAGATCCATTCTTACACCAGGGACTTAGCTTTTATCAAAAGACCGGGATCAATCATGTGGATGGTACCGATCATGATCCTGCTTTTTTAACTGAATCTGCTGTTCGTTACGCAAAAGCATTCAACAATAAGTTTGCCGTTAAAATTAATTTTAGTTACATGCAGGGTATTGACTGGCGTTCTAATACCCGGCTTGACCAGAATACAAATAATTTAAAAAGCGCTAATCCGAATTTCCCCGCACTTAATGGAGCTAACAATGTTGCCTTCGATGGATGGAATAAATATGGCGATGATGCATTGGCCGGGAGTAATGTGGTATCTGTAAGTGGCCTTACTATTAATGGTAATACAAATCAAACATTACGTGTAGCAAGAACGGGTTATTGGGAAACCGATCTTGTAAGTCCTAAAGTTGACAACCTGAAATTTGATGCTTCTTTACATTATAAACTCAGCGATAAAGCTGAATTATCTTATTCCTATCGTGTGGGTAAACTGGATGGAGTTTTTCAACGTGGAAATAAAATAAGGTTGGATGATGTGCGGGTGCAAAATCATCACCTCGAATTAAAAGGTGACAATTTTGTTATTCGCAGTTATGTTTCTATAGAAAACACAGGCAATTCATATAACGTAAAACCAACAGCAGATAATTTAGATCTGTACAGTGGAGGTTCAAATTCGGCATGGGGAACAAAATATAAAAATGCACTGAATGTTTATGTTGCAACTAATGGTCCGCTGACCAATGCAAATCTTGCTGCTGCTACCCAATATGCCCGTACGGTGGCTGATGCAGGTCGTGCGGAACCCGGCACTGCTCGTTTTGATTCATTGATAGATGTTATTACAAGTATTAATAACTGGGATATTAAGTCAAGCACTACTCCCGATGCGCCGGTAACCGGCGGATCTGCCTTGATACAAAACAGCCGTCTCTATCATACCGAAGCACAATGGGATCTTACGAAATACATTAAAGTATTTAACCTGCTTATCGGGGGTGACTATCGTTTATACGAGATTATTCCTGACGGAAATAATTTTGTTGACTTTTCTCGTCCTATCAGTGAACGAAATAAACCATTGAAAGATGGAAGCTTTGGTAAAAATGTTCATTATAATAAAGTTGGATTCTTTGCACAGGTAACCAAAACTTTTTTCGATGATAAATTAAAATTATTTGGTTCGTTGCGATTTGATGACAACTCTGAATTTAAGTCACAGTTTACACCACGTCTTGCAGCTGTTTATACTGTTAAAGAAAAACATAATTTCCGGTTTACTTATCAGCAAGGCTATCGCTTTCCCGCTTTGTTTGAAGCATTATCTTATGTAAATAATGGAAGGGTAAAACGTGTAGGCAGTCTACCATATATAAATGAAGGACTCGGTTATCTTGAAAATAGTTATACTCAAACATCAGTTATTGCGTTTAATGCTGCAGTAAGTTCACAGGGAAATACGGATGCAGCGGCATTGGCAAATAAGAATTTACTTGTTTGGGCTAATCTTCCCGATGCCCGTCCTGAAAAAATAAATTCATTAGAAATAGGATATAAATCTGTTTTGCTTGAAAATAAGCTGGTGATAGATATTGATGCATACAGTAACGTCTATACTGGATTTCTTGGACAGGTGCAGGTATTTGTTCCCATTGGTGAAACGGTGGGTTCAGATGCAGCCATGATCGCAATGCTTGATCGTAATAGGGATGCAACAACTGCAAGCGGTGGCAATGCAGCAAACAAAGGACAGGAACGCTACCGTGTTTATACAAATGCAAAAAACACCTATCACAATTTTGGTTCTGCTTTAGGGATCACTTATAATATTTATAAAAAGTATACCATTTCAGGTAATCTCAATTTCAATAAAATGAAAACAAATGAAACCAATGACATTTTTGTTACTGGTTTTAATACGCCGCAGTGGTCTTCAAACGTATCATTTGGTAATCGTGAATTGACAAAGAATATTGGATTCAATATTACCTGGAGATGGCAGAATGCGTTCTTATGGGAAAGCCCATTGGTAACTGGAAGTATTGCTGCATATAGTACTATTGATGCGCAAGTCACATTCCGTGTGCCAAAATTATATTCTCATATAAAAGTTGGTGGTGCAAATATTCTTAATCACCGGTATCTGCAATATGCTGGTGGCCCAACAATTGGCGGACTATATTATGTGGCGGTCACGATTGACGGGTTACTAAAAAAGAAATAGCATAAGAGAAAGATTTTTCATATGGCAAGCAATCGTTGAAAAAGCGGCGTCCCGATTCTTCGGGATGCCTTTTTAATTAAAAATTATAGAATATATTTTATGAGCCGGGCTTTATTACTACTATCAGAATTCGTTGCGTCGCACTCTTGTACGTTCAGATCAGTATTCAACATTACCAGAAAGTACTCCTTAATTATATTGTTATCGTTGTTGCTAAACCCCAATTTATTTTCTCAAACAAAACAAACCGAAACTGTAGAGCAAATATGGGTTGCTTATTTCAATCAAACTCGTTTCAGTAATAAATGGGGTACCTGGACTGATATACATTTAAGAACTAAAGAAGACTTTGTTTCGGATCTTTCACAAAGCATCCTTCGTTTTGGTTTAACTTATTATCTTAATGATGATACAAAGCTTACTGCAGGTTATGCTTATGTAAGTCATTACCCGGCCGATAATCACAAAAATGTAGCAATGCCCGAACACCGGCCGTGGCAGCAAATACAATGGCATAGCAAGTATTCAAAACTCAGGCTTATGCAGTGGTTTCGTTTGGAAGAAAGATTCAGAAGAAAGATTTTAAATGACAGCGAACTGGCCGAAGGGTATAACTTTAATTTCAGGCTTCGGTACAATTTCTTTTTCATGGTTCCCTTAAGTAAAAAAAGATTTCAGCCAAAGTCTCTTTCGTTTGTTGTTAACGACGAAGTGCACATTAATTTTGGAAAAGAGATCGTATATAATTATTTTGATCAGAACCGTTTTTTTCTTGGATTTGCGTATCATGTAAACAAACATGATAACTTACAGTTTGGCTACATGAATGTGTTTCAACAATTGGCGGCAGGAAACAAATATAAGAGCATTCATGTGCCAAGAGTTTTTTACTTTCATAATCTTGATCTGAGGAAGAAAACTGAATAATATCTAAAAACAAAAAATATGAGATCTAAAATTCTTCTTTTAATAATACCGATCTTCCTGATGGTAAATGCCAGGGCACAGGATAAAAGCAGTTATTTCACCATTGAGAATTATTATAAAGTAAAATGGGGCTTTGCTGATGAGTTCATCAATCTCTGGAAAGTGAATCATTATCCTTTGTTGAAAAAAGCGATTGATAAAGGAGATATCATAAGTGTGGAGGCAGAAAAACCCAAACTTCACAGCGGTGAGGACACACGGTTTGATTTTAAAGTGACCATTGTTTTTAAAACCGAAAAGCTTGCATTTGATCCGAATCTTACAAAGCAATACGAAAAACAATTATATCCTGACCTTGAAAAATTAAAAAAGGATGAACAGCATCGGTTTGAATTACTTATTGCTCATTGGGATGTGATGATCGAGAAGATCGAATTATGATCTCTAATTTATTAATTATTAATAATGGAAAAGATTTATCTAAGTGATTCAGGACCGAAAGTATCACCAGCTGTATATGGTTTTTACAGATGGAAGGGCAATTATGTAAATGAAGACAAAATAGAGCAGATCATGAATCTTTGTCTTGAACTTGACATCAATACATTTGATCATGGAGATACGTATGGTGATTATACATGCGAAGAAATATTTGGGAATGTTCTTAAAAGAAGCGGTATTAAAAGAGAAAGCATTGTTCTTTTTACAAAATGCGGCATCAATATTCCGCATCCAGCTCGCCCGGAATATCGTGTAAAACATTATGATACTTCAAGGGAACATATAACTAATAGTGTAGAAAACTCTTTGCGCAATCTGCGAACCGAATATATAGATGTTTTTTTACTTAACCAGCTTGATCCGTTATCTAATTTAGAAGAAACGGCGTTGACATTAGAGAAATTGAAAGATTCAGGGAAAATAAAAAATGTGGGTGTCGTTAACTTTTCCGTTTTTCAGCACCAGTTATTGAGTTCTTATCTCCGCATTCCAATTGTAACCAATCATATTGAACTGAATTTGCTGAATACATCTGCATTTGACAATGGCCAGGTTGATTATATCAAACAAAAATATATGCGGCCTTTGGCAACTTCGCCGTTGGCAGAAGGAAAGCTCGCCAACAGTAATGAAAAAATTCCTTTGCGTATTAGAGGAAAGCTTGAAGAATTTGCCGGAAAATATAATTCGCATTTTGAATCGGTAGCCATTGCATGGCTGGTTAAACTTGGCGCATTGCCGCTTATTGGTACAACTGATGAACTTCGCATAAGAAACATAGCTGAAGCTTTCAAGATCAATCTTGACCGGCAGGATTGGTATGAATTGTATGCAGTTTCGAGAGGTGAGTTATGAAATTCTATTTCCTTTTTCTTAATTGCTGAAGCAATGCTCTCAGATCTTTAGGTACTGGAGCTTCCAGCTTTATCTTTTCACCATTTGTATTTATAAACTGTAAACTCAAAGCATGTAACGCAAGCCGGTTGAGGATCGGTCTTTCTTCCAATTCATTTTTTGAAAGTTTGAATTTATGTTTGAGTGTAGAAAGTAAAATTGGTTTCCCATCACCATAAAGTTCATCACATACTACCGGGTGACCAATATGTTTTGCATGTACTCTTATCTGGTGTGTGCGGCCTGTATGAATTTGAAATTGAACCAAGGAGAAAATTTTAAAATCTTCCAGCACTTCGTAATCAGTTAAAGATTCTTTTCCTTTTTTATACACAGTCATTAATCCTCTTTTTACGGGATGCTCAGATATGAGAGTATTAATGCTTCCTTTCTTTTCTGTAAGCGAACCGATAAGCAGCCCGAGATAAATTTTTTCTGTCTGTCTTTCCTCAAATTGTTGAGAAAGCAGTTTGTGGGTCGTTTCATTCTTTGCAAACACAATTAAACCGCTTGTGTCCTTGTCAAGACGATGAACGGTGAATATGTTGCCATATTTTTCGATCAATAATTTTTTAAGGGAAATATCTTTTCCTTCACGG
>Ga0207701_10004176_pt1 | contig 14709 bp, 12 predicted proteins | sample KBSSwiSSwithPhiX_FD_184294 | JGI IMG/M metagenome (GOLD analysis project Ga0207701, IMG submission 184294) | Switchgrass rhizosphere bulk soil microbial communities from Kellogg Biological Station, Michigan, USA, with PhiX - S5 (SPAdes) (version 2) | ecosystem: Environmental > Terrestrial >... | reverse complement strand
GTTGTTTATCTTGGTCAATTTGAAGAAGCAGAGAAGCTGGCACGACAAGCGATTGAACATGACCCACTGGCCTATCAAGCCAGTCAAAGCCTGGCTCGCCTCCTTTTTGTCCAGGGAAAGCTTAATGACGCTGAAGCCGCAGCGCGGAAGGCGGCGGAGCTGCAGCCAACGGCGGCCGGATGCCGCCGATGGCAGGTATTTGTGGCGATCCAGAGTGGCGATGGCGAGGCGGCCCTGCGCGAAGCTCAACTTGAACCTAACGAACGCTATCAACGTTTCGAATTGGCACTTGCGCACTATGCTCGCGGGGACCGCCCAGCAGCAAACGAATCTCTCGCTGAGCTGATCGCCAGGGACAGAGACGTTATGGGGTACCAGATCGCCGAGGTCTATGCCTGGCGAGGCGAAAAGGACAAGGCTTTCGAGTGGTTACAGGTCTCCCTGGACAATCATGACACCGGCTTGCTGAGCCTGATGATCGATCCATTAGTGCAAGGCCTGCGGCATGACGCCCGCTACAACGACGTGCTCACGAAAATTGGTTTGCCGGCGCGATAATGAATGTCGCTACGAACTACTCACATGGATCCGCTTATGGCGTCACATCGCACGCCGACCGGATGTAATCAGAATGAAGTGATCCATGCGAAAGTACCCATTTCAAATGATCAGATTCCACACAGCCCGAACTGCCGGATGAGAAATTTGTCGACTTCTAACAAAAAGGCAGTCTAAGTAAACTAAGAATCGAGTGTCATGAACAGCGTATTGAGCCCCTCAGCCAACGTCGGGTGCGTGAAGATGCCTTCTCTTAACGCGGTGTAAGGCAGCTTGGCCATCATTGCCACCTGGATAATGGCCATGATCTCGCCACCTTCCAGTCCCAGGATGGCGCAGCCGAGAATCTGCTGTGTATCAGCATCGACGACGGCTTTCATGAAGCCGCGCGTCTCGCCGGTTTCGAGCGCACGGATCACGGCGTTCATTGGTAATTTCGCCACACGAATGTTGCGTCCCTGTTTTCTAGCTTGCCCCTCGCTCATGCCAACGCGCCCAAACTGCGGGTCGATGAAGATGGTATATGGTACAACACGATCACGAGTGCTGGCGCTTCCATATTCCAGCAGGTTGGTGCGCAATATGCGAAAGTCATCATAAGACACATGCGTGAAAGCTGGACCACCTTTCACATCACCCATTGCGTAGACGCCAGGAACGTTCGTTTCCAGTCGTTCATCGACCTGGATGTAGCCCTTCTTGTCCAGGTGAATGCCAGCAGCTTCGAGTGTGAGCGCTTCGGTGTTGGGAACACGACCGATTGCCGCCAGCAAATGTGAGGCAGTAACCTCCTTTTGACCCTCAGGCGCGTGCACGGTCAATTGAACGCGCCCACCGTTGAGCAACTGAACCTGTTGCGGCGTAGTTCCCGTCAAGACGGTTATCCCCTCCCCGCGAAGGATCTTGGTTACCTCATCAGATACATCTTCATCCTCGTTCATTAGCAAGCGCGGGTGATGCTGAATGATCGTGACTTCGCTGCCGAAGCGGCGAAACATCTGGCCAAACTCCAGCCCGATGTAGCCGCCACCAATGATCAACAGGTGTTCGGGCAACGAGTCCAATTCCATGATCGTCGTTGAATTGAGCACCGGAACGCTATCCACGCCTTTGATCTCGAGTTGCTTTGGTCGGGCGCCAGCATTGATAAAAATCAATGGCGCGGTAATCGTTTTCCTCTCACCGTCCACGAGAGAGACCTCAAGCGTCTTCGAAGCGACAAAACGCGCCTCGCCCCTCAGCAGATCCAACCCCGACAGCGGTTTGATAAGGCTCTCGAAATTGTGGCGAGCGCCCTCGATCATGGCTTGTTTGCGTTTGCGTACGGCGTGCAGATCGACCGAAATAGGACCAGTGCGTACGCCGTACTCAGCACCACGCTTCGTCAGATAGGCGACACGCGCGCTGGCAACCATCGTCTTAGTAGGAGTGCAACCAGCGTTAACACAGACACCTCCCAGGTGACCGCGCTCGATCACCGCTACCTTGCAGTCCGCCTTCGCGAACGTAACCGGGAGGAACCTGCCACCCTGACTGGTACCGATGACGATCACGTCATAATTCGCGGATTGTGGCATGCCGACGTTCTCCTTCTGCCTCTACATACATCGATCATAGCATCACATCCACAAGCGACAATACGTGCGGCCCGCTCGCGTTTAGTAATTTATTTTCGCAAGAATCCACGTTACCGAAGCTGAGATTTGGCGCATCAGTCACTTGCTTTCCGTTTTCTTGGGCACAGGGTAAGTGGCACGGTGATCAATCCAATAGTACCATGAATCTTCGCAGTGAATCCGACTCTCTGTTCAATGCTTTGCGACAATCGGCAAAGCCGGAACCGGCGAGTGCGATCGAAAAACTCATCCAGGGCGGGCCGGACCGCGAGCTTCGCCGTATCAACGCCCTCGCCTTTGCCGCCAAGCATCAGCTTAATGAGGAGGATGTAATCGCGGCTTTTCTACACGGCGCGCGAATCGGCATCTTCGATATGTCCTGGAACATCCTTTGTCCCGCTTGCGGTGGCGTCCTCGATTCAGGCGCGACGCTTAAGACCGTAAACCAGGCCGAATACAGATGCGTCCTTTGCGCTGATGAGTACGAACCGACGCTCGACGAAATCGTCGAGGTTACCTTCACCATCAGTCCGCGGGTGCGAAGAATCGCGGCGCACGATCCGGGCAGCCTTTCTTTCATCGAATACTACAGACAGATTTTTTGGAGTTCCGGTGTCGATTTGCCCGATGACGAGGCATTGGCGAAATGGTTTAAGGAAACTACTCTGGACGCCGTCGAGCTTTCAGCCGGTGGGAAGGTAGTGCTCTCGCTCCAGTTGCCCGAAGGATATGTGATCATATTCGATCCGGTCCTTCACATGTCGCAGCATATCGAGGTGAAGGGCGAGCCTGCGCGTGAAAGTCAATCGCTATCCTTCATCATGACCAGGGATCACGCGCCGGCCGGGACCGTCCAGATGCGCCCCGGCCCTATGCAGTTGACGTTAGAAAACCGCCTAAACGTACGCACGCTGCCCGCTATTTGGATCGTTAGCGATAAGGTTCACGAGCTCGTCAACAAACGTCGCCCGTTCTTGACGGCGAAACGTCTTCTGACCAACCAGACATTCCGCGATATTTACCGTACTGATACGCTCGACGTGGATCAGAGACTCAAGATCACCAGTCTCAGTTTTCTGTTCACCGACCTCAAAGGCTCAACGGAACTTTACGAACGGGTCGGAGATTTGGTCGCCTACGATTTGGTGCGCGCCCACTTCCGTATCTTGAATGAAATCGTCGCGGCGGAAAGCGGCGCAGTAGTGAAAACAATCGGCGACGCCGTGATGGCGACGTTCCCGACGCCAGACCGAGCGATGGCAGCGGCACTAAAGATGCGAGAAGCAGTGAAGGACTTGAAAGGCGATTTGCTGCTTAAGATCGGCATCCACGAGGGGCCTTGTCTGGCCGTTTCGTTGAACGACCGCCAGGACTACTTCGGACGGACCGTAAACATCGCTGCGCGCGTTCAGGGACTCGCGACCTCGCGCTCCATTTTCGCTACCAGACGCGTCGTTACCGATCTCGAAGCATCGAAGCTCTTGCAACTAAACGGCATCGCCGTGACCCCCGAGAAGCGCTCACTCCGCGGCATTGCCAAGCAGATCGAGATTTTCGAAATACCCTAAAACAATGCCTGGCCGAGGCTGCTCTCATCTCGACGCAATCGCTTCCGTTAAACAACCCGAACGGCGCGAATGCGAGGAATGCGTAAAGATCGGTTCATCCTGGGTCCATTTGCGGACCTGCCAGACGTGCGGCACGACACTCTGCTGCGACAGTTCACCAAATCGTCATGCTAGCAAACACGCTGGTTCGTCCGGTCACCCTGTCATTGCGTCCGCTCAGCCCGGCGAACGCTGGTTGTACTGCTATCCCGACGACGCGTTTGCGGAATATTAGTCACTAGCGCGTTCCTTATCTGAATCTGTTCGTCGAACCCGCAGAACAACGGCGGATCGATAATCGGGATCCGCTGCAAAACTCGCGATTGAACTATGATCGCGGCGCGATGAATCTACATCTCCACTTATGAGCGGCTTCTTCGAGGAGTTGCAGCGGCGGAAAGTCTATCGCGTCGCCGCGGCTTACATCATCGCTGCAGGATTCATCATTCAGATCGGGTCGGCGGTTTTTCCGGCGTGGGACTTACCAAACTGGACGTTGCGTCTTGTGGTCGTGGTCTTGCTCATGGGATTTCCAATCGCGCTCATCCTAGCCTGGGCCTACGACGTCACACCGCAAGGGATTCAGGTTACCAAAGCTCCGCCAGGAGTGCACCGACGACGTAATATTATTACTCTTATCGTAGCCGGACTCGCGATTTCAGGCGTCGCCGGATTCTTCCTGTTTCCGCGCGCTTCCGGGCGCCACGTCGAGAAATCGATTGCCGTCCTACCGTTCCAAAGCCTCAGTGATGAAAAGGAAAACGCCTACTTCGCCGATGGGATGCAGGACGATATCCTCACTAATCTTTCAAAGATCGGCGATTTGAAGGTCATCTCACGCATGTCTGTGATGTCCTATCGCGACGCGGGCATTCGCAACGCTCGCGAAATAGGCAAAGCGCTGGGCGTCGCCACGCTTCTGGAAGGGAGCGTCCGTCGGATCGGCAATCGCGTCCGAGTGAACGTGCAGTTGATCAATGCAAATAATGACGAGCACATTTGGGCGGAAGATTACGATCGCGATTTGACCGACGTCTTCGCGATTCAAACCGACCTCGCGCAAAAAATTGCGTCGGCCCTTCAGGCGAAACTGTCGCCAAACGAAAAAGCGCGGCTTGATCAGCGGCCAACCGAAAACTCCGATGCGTATTTGCTTTTCGTTCAGGCGCACGATTACGCAACGCGGAGGGACATTTTTCGCGACACGTCGTTGAAGGCGATACCGCTTTTCGAAGAAGCCATCAAGCTCGATCCGAAGTTTGCGCTCGCGTTCGCCGATCTCTCCATGGTGCAGAGCTGGATCTATCATAACTCCGACCCAAATCCTGCGCGCCGGGAGAAAGCGCGTCTCAACGCGAACGAAGCGCTGCGGTTGCAACCCGACCTCCCCGAGGGCCATCTCGCGCTCGGGTTCTCTTACTATTATGGCGACCGCGATTACGACCGAGCTCTCGCCGAATTCGAAATTGCCAGGCGCGGACTGCCCAATGACGCTCAAGCCTATTTCGCAATCGGTGCAATTCAGCGACGACAGGGCAAGTGGGCGGAGTCCACGGCGAACTTGGAAAAAGCCGCCGCCTTGGATCCGAGAAATACAGAGATCCTGAGCAATCTTGTTTTCACTTACGTAGCGCTGCGCAACTTCGAAGCCGCTGACAGAACTACTGATCGTATAATTAAAGCAGAACCGAAGTCATTACAGGCGGCTGCATTGAAAGGACTCGTGACGGTCAAATCGAAAGGCGATCTTACCTTCACCGAGAAACAATTCTCTTCAATTCCAACTGAAACCGACCGGGATGGGCTGATGACTTGGGCGCGGGTTTGGATTCTCACCCTGCAGCAGAGATTTTCAGATGCTCTCCAAGTCTTGGAACGTTTTCGCGGGGAAACAATGTTTACCAGCACTACTGCGCCATCCCCAACGGCTTATGTGAAAGGCATGATTTACCTGCTGCAAGGCGATAAGGTCAGGGCGCAGCCTGAGTTGGAGCGGGCACGTTTGGTTTCGGAACAATTGCTGCGTGAAGTCCCTGACGATTCCGCTAGACACGCCCAACATGGTCTGATCCTGGCGGCCCTCGGCCAAAAACAGGAAGCCATTGCCGAAGGCAAACGGGCCGTCGAACTGCTGCCGGAATCGCAGGACGCTCTTGATGGACCGCGAGCAACTGAGACGCTGGCCCAGATCTATGCTTGGACTGGTGAATCGGATGAAGCATTTCGTCTCCTCGATCATTTGCTGGTCGTCCCAAGCGGCCTCACTGTCCCAATGCTCAAGCTCGATCCCGCCTGGGATCCGTTGCGCAAAGATCCTCGCTTCCAAGCGTTGATCGACAAGCACGGAGCGAAGAGTTAACACACGTTTTAGCGTTGATATGAAAAACATCTTCGGACTCAGCATACCGCAAACGCTAGAAGAAGTTTGCGATCCACAACGTGTCGCCCTGCTCATTTATGACATGCAGGTCGGTATTTTGAGTCAGATTAAAAACCCAGAGCAAATTACGCTACAAGTTCTCAAGGTGTTAAGCGCGGCCCGTCATGCCGGAGTGCGCATATTGTTTTCGCGCCATCTTTCATTACCAAAAGAATTGATGGGTATGTCTCAATTCCGCATGGCCATGGCCTGGCAACGAACGGATTCACCCGAACAAATCAAACCATGGTTTCTGCGCGACGATCCTTCGTTTCAAATTATTACTGAGTTGGCGCCGCGACCGACCGAAGGGGTATTCGATAAATTGACGATGTCTGCCTTCGAGGGTACCTGGCTCGACTTCGCTTTGCGAGATTGTGGCATCAGCGCCTTTATCATCGTGGGCGTAGCGACAGAGATCGGGATCGAACCGACAGCGCGTCACGGCGCCGATTTGGGATATATTCCTGTGATCGTTACGGACGCCTGCGGCACCGGCAACGAAGAAGCGGCAATGCGGTCGATCGAAGGTTTGAAATTTGCGGGCGACGCTTTGATTACGGACACCGAGACGATTTGCGACATTCTCAGAAAGTAATTCGGTATTCCGACCACATTAAATTTCAATCAGACGCGAGGCAAAAATTCTTCTCGCACGATCTTGCCGTTCTTTACGGTGTAAACGCCGACTTCGGAAATTTGGCGACGCTGTTTCGACTCTTTTTCGGTCACGTCGGCGTCGTATTGCACGACGAACCGATCATGCGCGACAAATGGTTCGCTGGCTTTGAAGCTGTGAACTTCCATCGCGCTCACCCACCAATCGATTTTGCTGCGTACTGCTTCTTTCCCGCGACTCTCAGGCGCTGTTGCTTCCACGCTCACGATGTCTTGGTCGTAAAGAGTGTCGAGCGCTTCGTACCACGCTTGTTTCCGGACTAATTCCACAACTTTTTTGGCTACTTCTTCCGTTGTCATTTTTCCTCCTGTTGTTTGTATCCAAATTTTACTTCCCCACGTAGGGCGTCTGTGCAGCCCCGAATGCTTTCGGGGTTCACAGAATGGAGCCGCGGGGACGCGAGCGACATAGACGGGCAGCCCCACCCGGGCGAGAGAGCGGGACCGAACGAGTCAAACGCCCTACAATAAAAATTTCTCCACTTTATCGAGCACACTGTTCCAGCCTTGCGTGTGATCGTCGCGTGACGCTTCGTTTGGAAGTTTTTCGTGAGTCAGGCGGATCTCCGTACCGCCCTCGCGATCGAAAAATTCCACGGTGACGGTACTGTGGTTTTTCCAATCTTCGTCCCCTTCCAACCTCCAGGTGAACACGATCTTCTTGCCGGGCTCTACCTCGCGGTATTCGCCGGATATGGTTACCTCTTTACCTTCCTGGTCAGTTAAGTCCCAGCGGAACTCTCCCCCAACCCGCACGTCGGCGATCAGATTGCGAGTCTGAACACTTTCCGGACCGAACCACTCCTTTAGTTGCGCGGGATCGGTCCAGGCGGCATAAACCTGATCTCGCGGCGCGCGAATGAGACGTTTGATTTCCAGTGAGAGCTTTTCCGCTTCAGCCATAGATTCTCGTTTATCGTTAAGAATGTGTATGGTTTAGCGTCGACGTGAACTGCGCTATTGGGTGGTGTCGCCAGCCACTCCGGCTGCGCGGCCCCGGCGGACTTGTTCGAGGACTTTGGCGGAGGCTTCGTCGTTGCCGTATTCGTCGTGCCATCTCCACCACTCGTACGGCGGCGTCTGAGGATAGCCCTTCGGCGAGTCCTCCCACTCCTCCTGACGTCCGAGCGCGGTGATGTCCAGGTGATTCCAAGGGTTCCCCATCTGCTCGTCACCGCGGCTGTTAATGAAGTACGTGCGGAACACGCGGTCGCCGTCGCGTATGAATGCGTTCGTGCCATGCCATTCGTCAACGTCGAAGTCTTTGTCGAAATTGTCCGTAATCGTGTACCAGGGAATGAACTCCCAACCCATTCGTGCTTTCAGGCGCTCGATATCCTTCTGCGGCGCGCGAGATGCGAAGGCGAGTGTGGTGTCGCGGGCGTTCAAATGAGCAGGGTGAGTGACCTGGTCGGCCATCAAGGAGCAGCCGACGCATGCATGTTCGGGCCAGCCGACCACGCCCGGCTCAAAAAAGGCGCGGTAGATGATTAGCTGCCTGCGGCCGTCGAACAGATCGAGCAGACTAGCCTTGCCTTTGGGGCCCTCGAATTCGTACTTCTTCTCCACGGCCAGCCATGGCATCCGGCGACGCTCGGCCGCCAGCGCATCACGGGCTTGGGTCAGTTCCTTCTCCTTCACGAGGAGTTTTTGGCGCGCAGCTTCCCATTCTTTCGACGACACGATTCTGGGGTGATCCATCTTCTTTTCGTTGCTTTTCATTTTGATTGTCCTTTGTCTTTACTCGTTTGCTACTCCCATAAAACTTGTTGAAAACGAACGCCGCCACACCTCCGCCTGACGTCGCGCCGACGGTCAAGACGGCAATGTTAGCAATGCATGCGGGACACATGTGGATCTTCCTTTATTTCGTTTTCCTTTTTGCCGATGGCCGGTTCACATTTTCGAGGTATTGGGCCAGGCGATCGAGTGATCCCTGCCAAAACTTACGATACTCCTCCACCCATTGGCCAGCCTGCCTGAGCGGTTCGGCATCGAGCCGCATTTCGTGAACGCGTCCATAGCGCCGGCGCCGAAGCAACCCGGCCTTCTCAAGCACGCGCAAGTGTTTGGAGACGGCGGGAAGCGACATGGCATGAGGCTTCGCCAAATGCGTCACACATTGATCGCCCCGCGCCAGATGAGCCAGGATCCGCCGGCGAGTGGGATCGGCCAGAGCGGCGAAGGTCCGGTTCAACGTTCTCGAAGAATATTTAACCATCTAGTTAAGTAATAGAGTCGATCCGATTGGCGTGCAAATGAAAAATTTCAACGTTCGCTTGAACCCGTAAGGACGGGAAAGCACACTGTTCTCTGTGCTGCGACGCCCGAAAATGTAAGGCCATCATGTTTACATCTGTCTACGAACCTTGTGACGAGAGCGTCATCCGCTCGCGTCTGAGCAGCGCGCCTTGTTCGAAAATTGCCGGGCGCTGGGTGCTTGTCGCTACCACCCTCGCTTCGAGTATGGCCTTTATCGACAGCACGGTTGTCAACGTGGCGCTGCCAGCGCTGCAAACGAACCTGAACGCCACGATAGTAGACGTGCAGTGGGTCATCGAGGCTTACTCGCTTTTGCTTTCGGCGCTTCTGCTCGTCGGCGGATCTCTCGGAGATCACTTCGGACGGCGCAGAGTCTTCTTGATTGGCGTTGCCCTCTTCGCTTTGGCGTCCACGTGGTGCGGCCTCGCTCCCAACATCGATCAGCTGATAGCGGCGCGCGCAGCACAAGGACTCGGTGCAGCGCTACTCGTTCCGGGCAGCCTCGCAATCATTAGCAGTTCGTTTCCAGAAAACGAACGGGGACGCGCGATCGGTACCTGGTCGGGTTTTAGTGCGATCACGACTGCTATCGGGCCAGTAATCGGCGGCTGGCTGATCGAGCATCTTTCCTGGCGGGCGATTTTCTTCATTAATGTTCCAATCGCGCTGTTGATAATCGTTATCTCACTGTGGCGTGTTCCGGAGAGTTCCGACAAGGAGAGCAAGGGACTGGATTGGTTAGGCGCAATTTTGATAACGTTCGGCCTGGGTGCGCTAGTTTATGGTTTGATCGAATCTTCACGGCTCGGCTTTGGGGATCGATCAGTGCTCGCAGCGCTCATTGCAGCAGCCATTCTGCTAGCCGCTTTCCTGATAATCGAGGCGCGGCTTCCCAATCCAATGCTGCCGCTCGCTCTATTTCGATCGCGAACATTTGCCGGAGCGAATCTGCTGACGTTTTTGCTTTACGGTGCGTTGGGCGGCTCCCTGTTCTTTTTTCCGCTCAATCTGATTCAAGTCCAGCATTACTCGGCCACTGCAGCTGGGGCGGCTTTCCTCCCGTTTATCTTGATCATTTTTCTTCTTTCTCGCTGGGCGGGCGGGCTCGTCGAAAGGTACGGGTCTAAAATCCCGCTGATTATCGGCCCGTTAATTGCAGCTTTTGGCTTTGCGCTTTTTATGTTGCCGGGTTTGAACGCAGGTTACTGGCAAACATTTTTCCCTGCGGTCGCTGTGCTCGGAACAGGCATGGCTGTCAGCGTCGCGCCTCTGACCACGACGGTGATGAATTCAGTCGCACCGAATCGTGTCGGCATTGCATCCGGCGTGAACAACGCAGTTGCACGGGGAGCCGGATTGCTTGCGGTCGCTGTCCTTGGAATCGTAATGCTCCACTCATTTAATCATGCGATCGATCGGCGATTGACGGAGGTGAACGCGCCACCCGCGGCATGGGAATCGTTGCAACCTCAACGTGCTAAACTCGCAGCCGCCTCTCTCCCTGAAGAATTCGACCAGACAACCCGACAATTGATCGGACAATCGATCGGCGAATCCTTCGTGCATGCTTTCAGACTAATCATGGCAATTGGAGCAGCACTGGCCCTGATCAGTGCCATTGTCGCATGGGTGCTTATTGGCACCCGCGGAGATTAAAACACGGTCGAGAGCGTAACGATATTGGCCCAATGAGTTCAGCATTCCTCGTCCGTTCCATTCCTGCTTCAACCTGGCTGCGGACTTATAATGCCACCTGGCTGCGCGGTGACATTCTTGCCGGCATTACGCTTGCGGCATACTTGCTGCCTGCGGCGTTAGGCGACGCCTCTCTCGCCAATTTGCCTCCCGAAGCCGGCCTTTACGCATGTTTGTTCGGTGGGCTTGTCTTTTGGATTTTTTGCGGTTCGCGCTACACCGCCATTTCGGTGACTTCCGCCATTTCGCTCGTGATTGGCTCTTCGCTTGCGGAGATTACAGGCGGGAACACTATGCGCTTCGGCGCCCTAGCGGCCGGCACGGCGCTACTGGTCTCGCTCATCGCATTCATTGCCTGGCTCGCGAAAGCTGGAGTCATGGTACATTTCATTTCGGAGAGTGTTATGACCGGCTTCAAATCCGGCGTGGCACTTTTTCTTGCCAGTACACAATTGCCGAAACTTTTCGGTTTCCACAGCGCTCATGGAAGTTTCTGGGAGAACACGAATTTTTTCTTCAAACATCTAAGTGAAACTAATCCGATGTCACTTCTGGTTGGCGGAATCGCGCTGGCGCTGCTGATCCTTGGAAAAATTTTTCTCAAGCACAAACCGGTCGCGCTTTTCGTCGTAATCGGCGGCATTGCTGCCGCCTCGATGCTTTCGTTGGAAACGCGTGGCGTGAAAATCATTGGGACAGTGCCGCAGGGAATCCCACCGCTGCGAGTTCCTGCTGTTCACTGGGATGATTTGAACGACTTGCTACCACTGGCGTTGGCCTGCTTTCTCCTCGGTGCGGTCGAAACAGCCGCGATTGGCCGAATGTTCGCCGCGAAGCACGGCGGACGATTCGATGCTAACCAGGAAAATCTAGCACTCGCGGCGTCGAACCTGGTCGCCGGACTCGGCGGCGGTTTTCCGGTTAGTGGTGGTACATCACAGTCGCTCGTTAACGAAGAAGGCGGTGCGCGCACGCCACTCTCGACCGCCATGGCTGCCGTCTTCATCCTTGTGGTTGTACTCTTTTTCTCGCATCTCTTGAGTGCCTTACCACAACCGGTCCTCGCGGCCGTGGTGTTGGTTGCAATAGCGGGTCTGCTCAAGCTTTCAACCTTGAAAGAACTCTGGCGCAGTGATCGATCCGAGTGTGTAGTGGCGATGGCAGCCTTCATCGGCGTGCTTACGTTCGGCCTGCTCGATGGCGTGATGATCGGCGCCGCAATCTCACTCGTGCAGCTGGTACGCGCATCGTCTCATCCGCACGTCGCTCTTCTAGGACGAATTCCGGGTACGCGCCGTTTCTCCGATCGCGATCGCCATGCAGATAACGAACTGATCCCAAACGTAATGATTTTCCGGCCCGAATCGGGCCTAGTCTACTTTAACGTCGACAATGTTTGCGATTCGATCCTGACTCGTGTCCGCGCCGCGCCGAAACTGCCCAAGCTCGTGGTGCTCGATCTTTCCGCCGCGCCGCTCGTGGACATGCAAAGTGCCTATACGCTTGCCAGCATGGCGGAAGAACTCATTGCTGAACGCATTCGGTTCCAAGCGGTTGAACCGCGTTCGTCGGTGCGCGATCGGCTCCGCCATGAAGCCGTCGACAGCAAATTGGGCGGTGTAAACCGCTTTATGACTGTGGCCGACGTGATCGACCACTTCTTGAACGAATCCACGCCTTGAGCGCGTGTGATTAAAGCACCGCCCTAAATCGATCCAAGGTTTTGCGATGAACAAAATGCGGTTACGCGATTTCCCCGTAGTGATTGTCGGCTAGGGCGATGAATCCGTAGTTTGGCGTCATATCTCTGACGTTCGTCCTCGCGATCATCTCCTCGTCTGCGGTATTTTTCTCCCATGCTCCTCATCTACAGGATTTTTCCAGATGGCCGCCGAAACCAAAGCGCATGGCGGAAAGCAGCCTGTCGGCGTAGTCTGCTTCACCACGTGACGAGAACCGCTCGTACAAAGCCGTCGTTAATACCGGTACCGGCACGCCTTCATCGATGGCTGCTTTGATAGTCCAGCGGCCCTCACCGGAATCGGAGACTCTCCCGCCGAATTTCACCAGCTGCGCGTCTGCCGCGAGCGCAGTTGCGGTCAGGTCGAGTAACCATGAAGCGATAACGCTGCCGCGCCGCCATACTTCGGAAATATCAGCCAGGTTAAAGTCATACTGATAGTGCTCAGGATTGCGCAACGGCGTGGTCTCGGCATCTACTTCACTCTGGCTCTTTCCTGCATCAGCGGCTTTTAGAATGCCGATACCTTCGGCATAAGCGGCCATGATTCCGTACTCGATGCCGTTGTGGATCATTTTAACGAAGTGACCGGCACCGCTCGGCCCACAATGCAAGTAACCTTGTTCCGCCGTGCCACCAAGTTTCTCACGGCCAGGAGTGCGCGGCACATTGCCAATGCCGGGCGCAAGCGCGGCAAAGATAGGATCCAAACGTCGGACTGTCTCCTTTTCACCGCCGATCATCATGCAATAGCCACGTTCCAGGCCCCAGATGCCGCCGCTGGTTCCGACATCGAGATAGTGAATACCTAACGAGCGCAACCCCTTTGCCCGTTCTATATCATCTATGTAGTAGGAGTTGCCCCCGTCGATAATGGTGTCGCCAGCTTCCAGCAATTGTGATAGCTCACCAATCGTCTCATCGACTACCGCCACTGGAACCATCAGCCAGACAGCTCGCGGCCGGTCTAGCTCAGTCACCAGATCCGCCAAGGAAGTAGTTCCTATTGCTTTTTCTTTCACGAGGTCTTTGACCACATTAGGTGAATGGTCGAACACTACGCATATCTGTCCGTCCTTCAGTAGTCGGCGGACCATGTTTGCCCCCATCCGGCCAAGACCAATCATTCCGAGTTGCATAGTTTGTTTTTTGGTTCGGAGGGATTCTAAGATTGCTGCCTAGGTGCGGACGCCTCGAAGATACTTTGAATGGATTTGTCCAGCATGGCGTTGAACTCAGCATCGGATTGCTGCGCCGAGAGCCCTTCTGCAAGCGCCCGCGAAAAGCTAGCGACAATGCCGTGATTTCGGTGCAAGCGATTGTTGGCTTCTTCCCGCGAATAACCGCCCGACAGCGCGACCACCCTCAAGACTTTGGGATGTTTGACGAAATCTGCGTAGAAGTTGTCTTGCTCTGGTAATGTGAGTTTGAGCATGACCAACTGGCCCGCCGGCAGTCGGTCAAGCTCCTCAAGAATAGCCGCTTTAAGTAACGCTTCGGCCTTGGCCTTTTCCGGACAGTGAATGTCAACTTCCGGCTCAACGATGGGCATCAGTTCGGCCGCAATGATCTGCGCAGCTAGCTCAAACTGTTGGTTTACGATGTCTTTGATGCCTGCTGCGTTGGCTTGCTTAATAACTGAGCGCATTTTCGTTCCAAAGATTCGCCTCGATTTAGCTTTCTCGAGTAACGTAGCCAGTGCGGGGATTGGCTTCATCAGTTGGACTCCCTTCTTCTCAGCATCGAGACCCTTGTCCACTTTTAGAAACGGCACCACACGTTTTACGTTCCAGAGATAGTCAGCCGTAGGTTGGCCATTGATTTCCCTATCCATAGTATTCTCGAATAGGATGGCGCCGATAATCCGCTTCCCGGTAAAGGCATCGCTGGTAATCATGCGGGCGCGCATCTGGTGCACGATCGCAAACATCTCGTCCTCGTTCGACCAGGCGCCTTCTTTGATTCCGTATAGGGCCAGCGCTTTCGGCGTACTGCCACCGCTTTGATCCAGTGCGGCAATGAAACCGGGATGTGACTTCATTTTTTGTAGTTGTTGTTCGTTCAAGCCGATCGATTTCATAACACCTCCTTAAATTGTCGATATTGTCGAATCAGGTTATTGGTTGAGCTATC
>Ga0207701_10004174_pt1 | contig 14710 bp, 14 predicted proteins | sample KBSSwiSSwithPhiX_FD_184294 | JGI IMG/M metagenome (GOLD analysis project Ga0207701, IMG submission 184294) | Switchgrass rhizosphere bulk soil microbial communities from Kellogg Biological Station, Michigan, USA, with PhiX - S5 (SPAdes) (version 2) | ecosystem: Environmental > Terrestrial >... | reverse complement strand
TGATCGTGGATTTCTGGTTTCGGATTTCTCTTCCGTTATCTCGGCGCATAATTGGTAACCTCGGCCCGCGCTGTTAGCGGCGCGTAATTTGCCGCCCATGAGCCGGATCGGCTCTCGAACTGAACAACTGCCGGCTCGCATGTTCCAGATGGCCAGAAAATCCATTCCGTTGGATGCTTTTTCCTCAAAGCCGCCGGCAGCGAAAGTTTCAGAACCTCTTCACGACCCAACGCGAACTCTGCCGTTGCTTTAACTTCCTCGCCTTCTGCGAAAGCTTCGGGCCGCGCCACGACATTATTCTTGCTCCAAACGAGCAGGTAAGGCCGGCGCTCCACTACGCTGCGTTCCTGTGCGTGCCGAACAAAATTGTTGAACCCATCCAGGGAACGCTTCAGTTGTCTGTCCGCAAGCACGCCGGTCAAACTCGGTACTGCCAGCACAAGCAGCAACATGAGTATGAATACAGCGAGGACAATCTCGACCAGCGTAAAACCTCGCAAACGTTGCACCGGCGAATTTACGCGATTGGGGCCAAATCACAACAGCCTCCGGCACCGGGCACAGGCTCCTGCCTGGGTTCGGTAGTCAATCTTGCCTGCCGGATGTATAAGGGCTGCGCCATTGTCGCCGATCGCTCTGCGACGGATGGCGTCGCAACCACTTCAAATCGCGTTCCAGTGTAGGGCCGCTCGCCGCGGCGACCGAAGGATGCGCTTTTCCTCCCCACGGCTTCCGGAAACATCGGCATCGGCGTCAATGCCGGCGTCAACTGGTCATTCGTTATCGCCTATCGACCGAACATTGACGCGGGAGCCGCGGCCTCTTGTTCATCATCGGTTCCGGGTCGGCCTCCGAAATCTATCTTGATCCCAGCAAGCGCGAACACCTCCACGTCGGGCGAATCCAACGTCGCGCCAACGAGCGGTGCGACAGTGACAAAGCTCCAGCGTGTCGGATGAACATTGACGCTTGGTCCGATCAGGAACTCGTATTCCGGATGGCTCCGCGATTCCTTTTCGGTCTTACGCTCCCAAAGCATTTCGACACCGATATTTAACGTTGGATCGATAACCGCATACGTGAGCGCGCTGCTCAATGCGACTTCCCTTTCGCGCCCACCACCAGTCTCCTGCTCAAACGTGAAATTCGCGGCCCAATTCCAGCGATTGGCGAAGCTTTGGCCAAGAAGCAGCTTCAGCTCCAATACGTCGGGCGCATTGTCATTGAAATTCCATTCGCCGTAGAGCGTAGGATTGAGCGGGATTTTGCCCCACTTCGCGAGCGCGTACCGCAATTCCACACTGGAGCCTTTGTAAAAAGATTTGCCGTCTGCAACTCCCCAATTCTGATAAAGGTCGAGCTGGAAACGATACGGCAGGCCAATCTCGATTTCGTGCCGGAAAGCGTGCTCATCCTCGCCATCCTTGAATTCCGGCGTCCAGAAACTATTGATCGCGATCGAGCCTGGCGGCCGCACGTAAACACGGCTCGTCCCAAATGTGCGTGTGGTTGTCCATTCAGGTTGTTGATTTGGCCCAACTAACGTCTGTTGGCTGTATCTCTCAATAGGGGCGACCCCTGTAACTGTTACGCTTTCGGTTGTTGACTCTCCTTGAGACGGCGTCGCGGCAGTATGCTGAGCGACAGATTTTTCCAGGGAACCGAAGAATGCGACTGCGATGAATGCGCAGAAGCCAAAAATAGATGTTTTCATTGACGGCAACCGTAGCAACATGCGGAGCACTCTGCTGCCGCTGGAATGCTATTTTTTGACGCTCAATTGCGCCGTACAAATTCGCGCCGAGAATGTTCGCACTGAATTCCTGTGATCGAAGGACACGCTTCCGCCCTGTCCTGGTCGCCAAGCAGCCTACTTGTGGCGAATAAACAAAATCGGCAGGCTGGCAGTCTGCGGGGCCGAGTCAGGCAAGATGCCTGACTTCCCCGCCGCAAGCTGCCGCTAAAAAAAAGCAACCCACCGCCAGCAGTCAAAGCATGGATATGATAAGTTCCAAGGCAATGAAGGCCGCTTTGCGCATCGGCGTCGTTATAGCTGCCCTTTTCGTCGTTGCGATGCTGATCTGGCAGGGAGTCACGGCGCATGGCGCGCCTGACCCAACGCGGCCCAACACCAGCCCGACGGTCGCGTTTCTCGACATCGGAATTCTCGTCTTCCGCGAAGGACTCGAATGCATTCTGGTGCTGGCCGCCATCACCGCGAGCATGACCGGAGCCAAGCGCAGCCACCGCCGGCCGGTCGCGCTGGGCGCAGGCGCTGCGTTTATCGCAAGCTTAATCACCTGGTTTGTCGCCGTGCGCATCGTTGGCTCGCTCAGCGACAACATGTCTGCGCTCGATTTGCAGGCCGCAACCGGACTGCTTGCCGTCGTTGTCCTGCTCGTGATCATGAACTGGTTCTTTCACAAGATTTATTGGGGCGGCTGGATTCGCGCCCACAATCGCCGCCGTAAAGCCCTGCTCGAAAGTGCGCACGCAGTCGAAATTTCCCAGCGGCATCTCTGGTGGGGATTGATCTTGCTCGGATTCACTTCACTATATCGCGAAGGATTTGAGGTTGTCCTGTTTCTGCAGAGCTACAATCTGCGCCTGGGCGGTGGGGTTGTGCTCAAGGGTGCGCTCTTGGGCATGGTGCTGACGGGTATGGTAGCGGTGCTCACGTTTGTTCTTCAGCAGCGCCTGCCATATCGCAAAATGCTGATCACTACTGGCATTCTTCTGGGCGTCGTCTTGCTCGTAATGGTCGGCGAACAAACGCAGGAGATGCAGTTGGCGCATTGGATACCGACAACACCGATTAGCGGGTTGGAAAACATGATTCCGGCGTGGATGGGAATGTGGTTCGCCGTGTTTCCGACCGTAGAAACGCTCGTCGCCCAATTGATCGCCGCGGTTTTGGTAATCGGATCCTATTATGCTGCTCGACACTTTGGAGGCGCGCTGCCCCAGAGCGCCGAGCCGGCCCAGGAAGCGCGAGCCGAAGCCGATGCCGCGATCGTGGAGAATTTGGGAAGCTCCGTAAAGGCAGGCTCGCCACGGAAAGAATCGGGCCGCCTGGCGGAAGTGCCGCCGGTGTTCAGCGGCAATGCCGACACGGCTGCGACCACAGCTGCCAGGGTTTGAGATCGAGTCGCGGTTCCCATTCGGTCCCGTCGCTCTGATCAATCGACGGCGTCCGCAGACAATGCTAATTACGATTCCGTGACCAAAATCGACAGAGTGGTATTGTTGGCGGCGGGACGCGGCACCCGCATGCGTGAAATGACAGCCGACTTACCCAAGCCGATGCTGGAAGTCCGCGGCAAACCGGTTTTGCAGCATATCGTGGAAGGATTGCGCGAGGCGGGCCTACAAGACTTCCTGATTATTGTCGGCTACCACGCCGATGCCGTGCGAAATTTCTTTGGCGACGGTTCTCGTTACAACGTCAAGGTCCAATATGCGACCCAGGTTGTTCAGGACGGAACCGGGCGAGTGGTCGATCTTGCGCGCAATTTTGTTGAAGAGTCGCCGTTCGTTTTGAGCTACGGTGACATTTTGGTCGAACGGGCAAACTACAAACGGCTTCTCGATCTTCCAGACGATGTTGAAGCAATCATCGCAGTGAAACGCGGCGAAGACGTCAGTAAAGGCGGTGCGGTCTTTCTCAACGATAGAATGGAACTGGTCGATCTTCGCGAGAAGTCGTCGCCGGGAGAGCCAACAAGTCCGTGGTACAACGCGGGCATTTACACATTTCGACCGAGCATTTTTGAATTCACGGCAAAGTTGAAACCTTCACCGCGCGGGGAGTACGAGCTGACCGATGCGATTCGTGAGCTCGCGCAGTCCGGCAAGAACGTGAAAGCGCTGGAGCTCACGGGCGAATGGGCAGACGTACGCGATCCGACGGTGTTAGCGACGCTCAATGCGCCGCGGGCGATACAACCGGTGGTCAAAACCCAGTGACTGAATTCCGACGGGTCGCAAATCACCGATCACTAATCACACCTTCGGCCGGTGGTTCCTCGCCGATCTCCTCTTCGATTTCGCGGCGCCATTCGCGCGAAAGCCATGGCCGCAGTAATCCGTATAGCAAGTAGGCCAGGAACAGAACTGCTGGCATCCACTCGTAATACATCACCGTGAAAACAATAACGAGTATGATGGCAAGAAAACGTGGGATCGACTTCTTCGTCTTCCAATTAACCGCCTTGAAGCTCGGATACTGGAACCGGCTGAACATCATGAACGAGAGAAAGAGCAGCAACGGCGGTAGAACGAAGCGCCAGTTGCCGAGGTGATGTTCACCTTCAGCAAGCCAAAGAAGAAACAACGTGATCGACGCAATCAGGCCGGCGGCCGCAGGTATAGGAAAACCTGTGAAAGTATTTTGGTGAGCGGCTCCTCCGTTTGTCGCGGCCGCGGAATTGAAGCGCGCAAGACGCAACGCGCCGCACGCCAGGTAAACGAATGCGATGATCCAGCAGGCATTTGGAAATTGATTGAGAACGACTCTGTAAACCATGAGTGCCGGCGCGAGACCGAACGATACGATGTCGGCGAGTGAGTCGAACTCGCGGCCGAATGGAGTGTCGTGACCGCCGAGTCGCGCAAGTCTTCCATCTAAAAAGTCAAAGACAAACGCGCCGAGAATGAACCAGATGGCTTCGTGAAAACGATCCGCGGCAAGATCGGCATTAGTGCCTTGTAACAGGGCCCCTTCAAGAATTTTGAGCGTGGCCGTGAAGCCACAAAAGAGATTACCTGCCGTCATCAGATTCGGCAGCAGATAAATCTTCGAAGGTTGTTCGTTCATCAACTGGAAAGGCGCGCGACGATTGTCGATCCGCCAAAAACGTGGTCTCCCACTTTCACGAGTAGTTCAGCGTTGAGCGGCAAATATAATTCCGTTCGCGAACCGAAGCGAATCATTCCGAAGCGATCACCTTTTTTTAATTCTTCGCCGACTTGCGCCCAGGCTACGATCCGTCTTGCTATGGCGCCAGTGATCTGTCGCACGACGATCGTCACGCGCGGGTTCTCGAATGCCCAAGTCATGGACTCGTTCTTCTCCGAACAGTCGGGACGACGTGCGTCGAGATAAAGTCCTTCCCGATGTTGACGATAAACGATGCGCCCATCGATCGGTGCGCGATTCGTGTGCACATCGAAGATCGACAAAAAAATTCCGACGCGGCAAGTTTTCGTTTTCAGAACTTCATTTTCGTTCATCTCCACGATTTCGCTGACCGTCCCATCAGCTGCGGCCACGATCACACTCGGATCTGTTGGCGCTGGCCGATCTGGGTCCCGGAAAAAGGCGACAGTGCAAAAAATCAGCAGTAAAAAAAGCATGGATAACCATGGCGATACGAACCAGGTGGCCACCGAAGCCAGCACCAAAAACGCAAGAATCCAGCGTGCTTCCGAGAGCGTTTGGAGGCGCATAAAGGCAGTGTATCTTCCAGGCCGAAAAGATGCTGGTCAAGGCGACAAAAATGACTGGTGACCGTTAGCTGGAGAGACCACAATATCATGGGCTACTCGGTCCCGCTGCCTTCAACCGGTAGCGGAAATAACCCGCTCGCAACCACGAGATTATTAGTTGTTTTTGGGCCAATTTCTCGGTATGCTGGTTGGTGCGGCCTCGATGGCGCACCTTTATGGCGCAAGTTCAAGAAGAAATTCCAGTCGAAAAAGCGCATGGCGGAAGCTCGACTGGGATAGACGCAACGCAAAAATACGACGCCGCTCAAATTGACAAACTGGAAGGTCTTGAGGCGGTTCGGAAACGGCCTGGGATGTTTATCGGAGACCCCGATGAGCGAGGCCTGCACCACCTCGTCTTCGAAGTGCTCGATAATTCCATCGACGAACATCTTGCCGGATTTTGCACAAAAATTGAGGTGGTCGTGCACATCGATGGATCCGTTTCGGTCCGAGACAACGGCCGGGGCATTCCTGTGGATATTCATCCAAAATGGAAGATGCCGGCAATTGAACTGGTGCTGACAAATTTGCACGCTGGCGGAAAATTCGGACAAGGCGCTTACAAATATTCCGGTGGTTTGCACGGTGTCGGGGCGAAATGCACGAATGCACTTTCGGAATGGTTCAAGGTGGAAGTCTCGCGCGATGGCAAGGTTTACCACATGGCTTTCGCCAAAGGGAAAACAACCGACAAACTCACGGTTATCGGCGAAGTCAAAAACAAAAAGACCACCGGAACACTCATCACGTTTTTACCCGACCCGACGATCTTCACGATCACAACGGAGTTTAAATTCGAGCGGCTGGCGACGCGATTGCGCGAGCTGGCGTTTCTCAATCCCGGCCTCGAAATCACACTAGCCGATGAGCGGAGCGATCCACCGAAAAAGGAAACATTTTTCTACAAACACGGCATCGAAGAGTTCGTAAAACAGCTCGGCGAAAACAAGCAGGTGCTTCATCCGAAGCCGGTAGTGATCTCGCGACAGCGCGATGAAGTTTTTGTCGATGTTGTTCTGCAATACAATGACAGCTACAACGATCAGATTTTGCCGTTTGCTAATTCCATCCCAAATCCGGATGGCGGAACGCATTTGACTGGCTTCCGCACTGCGCTGACAAAGGCCGTTAACCAGTACGCGAAATCGAGTAATTTTCTCAAGGAGAAGGATCCTTCGATCTCGGGCGACGATGTGCGCGAAGGTTTGATTTGCGTCCTGAGCATCAAATTGCCGAACCCGCGGTTTGAATCGCAGACCAAGGTGAAGCTCGTGAACACGGAGATCGACGGGATTGTAAACTCGGCCGTTTACGAAGGTCTGATGACTTACTTCGACAAGAATCCGCCGATCGCCCGGCGCATCTTTGACAAGGTGCTCACGGCAGCCCGGGCCCGCGAAGCGGCGCGAAAGGCGCGGGAAACGATTCGCAAAGGCGCGCTCACCGGTGGCGGGTTGCCGGGAAAATTGGCGGATTGCTCCGAGCGCGACCCGGAATTGACCGAACTTTATATTGTCGAAGGTGATTCGGCGGGCGGCTCGGCCAAGCAGGGTCGCGATCGGCGTTATCAGGCGATCCTGCCAATTCGCGGCAAGCTCATCAATGTCGAAAAGGCCCGCGAGGATCAGTTTCTCAAAAACAACGAGATCCAGTCGATGATCACGGCGATTGGCGCGGGCATCGGCAAACAGAAAGAGGATGGCAACGGCAAAGATGAAGGCCGCTTCGACATCACTAAGTTGCGCTACGGTCGGATCATCATCATGACCGATGCGGATGTGGACGGTTCGCACATTCGCACACTGTTGCTGACCTTTTTCTTTCGCCAGATGACCGAACTGGTGCGCGCAGGCAAGATTTACATCGCGCAGCCTCCGCTTTATCAAATCAAACGAAAAAAACGCGAAGAATATGTCGATGATGATGTCCAGCTGAACAAAATCCTCATTTCGCTGGGTGCGGAGGATGTGCGATTGAAAAACCTGGAGGATGACAAAGAGATCACGCCGGCGCAACTGAAGGACCTTCTCGAATCGCTCGAGAAACTTGCCAAACTAAGTGAAGCAGTCCGCCGGCACGGTGGCGATTTCGAAACTTATCTCGCCGAACGCAATTCCAGGTCGGGCAAGCTTCCGGGGTATCTGGTGAAGGTGAGAGAGGGGAACGAGGAGACCGTCCATTATTTTCACGATGAGAAGGAGGTTCGCCAATTTCATCATGAGAATCTCGATCTTAATTTGTTCGATGCCGAGCTCGGGCAGGAATTGCTGCCGCTTGGGGAATCGCCGGTGCGGGGAAATGGCAGCCGCAGACGCGGAAAACTCGTTGAACTACACGAGTCCGCGGCGATTCAGAAACTGATTGCCGAGCTCGCCCGCAAGGGCCTCAAAGTTGGTCATTACGCCGCGAGCGACCGGCCGATCTTCGAGCTGGTTGAAGGCGACGGCGAAAAAGCCGTTTCACATCCTCTGTTTTCGATTCCCGAAATTCTTCAGAAGATTTTGGAGATTGGCCGACGCGGGGTCCAGATCAAACGCTTCAAAGGCCTCGGCGAGATGAACGCCAAGGAGCTGTTCCAGACCACAATGAATCCGGAGAAGCGCAAACTCCTCAAAGTAGACTTGAATGACGATAACGCCGTCGATGCCGATAAAATGTTCACGATTTTGATGGGCGACGTCGTCGAACCCCGTCGCCAATTCATCGAAGACAACGCGCTCAACGTGCGGAACCTCGATGTGTAAAATTCACGATGGGGGGTCTGTTTCACAAACTGCGCCATCCGCGTCGCTGTTATGTCGTCTGCGCAATCCCGCGTTGCGGAAGCAATTTGCTGACGGACGGTCTGCACGCCACTCGCCGGGCAGGCGTGCCGAAGCAGTTCTTCCTCGCAAAGTTCGAGTCTCGCTACGGGGCGGATCACGGACTCAATCCGGCCAGCAATTACGCAGCGTACGTGCGCGGCATCGTCCACGCGAAGACGACCTCAAACGAAGTCTTCGGCTTTAAATTGATGAGCTGGTACCTGGACGATTTTCTGACTCGCCTGCGGGGAGCGGGTGTTTTCGGCGACGCTGGAACAAACGATCTCGACCTTCTTCAAAATGCCTTTCCCCGTCTCCGCTTTGTGCACGTCGTCCGGCGCCACAAACTACGGCAGGCGTTATCGACGGCGCGCGCACTTCAGACCGGGCTTTGGAAAGTGCAAAAGGGAAAGACTGCCTTGCGCGAACCGCAGTTCGACCCGGAATTGATCGAGCAATGTCTTAAAGAGGCCGAGCGACAAGAAAAGCTTTGGCAAAGCTTTTTCCAGCGGGTCGGGGTCGATTCTTTCCATGTCGATTACGAAAAACTGTGCGAAGATTATGAGACGACGATTCGTGCGGTCCTGGATTTCTTAGGAATCTCGCTGCCGCGTGATGCTCGCATCGGTTCTCCTAGAACGGTCAGGCAAGCCGATGAAATTTCACGCATCTGGGAAGAGCGTTTTCTCACGGAGCGCCGGGCTTCGTGTCCTCCCGCGCAAGCTTAGCCGCCATGTATAACGCAAACGAAAAAGTAGAGCCGATAAATGTGGCCGAAGAGGTGTCGAGATCGTTCCTCGATTACTCGATGTCGGTCATTATCTCGCGTGCGTTACCGGACGCACGTGACGGGCTCAAGCCATCGCAGAGGAGAATTCTCTATGCGATGCACGATTTGTCGCTCTTTCCAAACCGACAGCATCGCAAATGCGCGAAAATCTGTGGAGATACAAGCGGTAATTATCATCCGCACGGCGAAGCGGTGATTTACCCCACGCTTGTCCACATGGCGCAATCGTGGGCGATGCGTGAAACGCTCATCGATGGCCAGGGCAATTTCGGCTCAGTCGAAGGGGATCCGCCCGCTGCGATGCGTTACACCGAAGCGCGCATGACCCATCTCGGCGCCGCACTCATGACCGATATGGACAAGGACACGGTCGACTTTGTCCCCAATTACGACGAGACCCGCACCGAACCGACTGTTTTCCCATCCGCATTTCCGAACCTGCTCGTGAATGGCGGGACCGGCATCGCGGTTGGAATGGCGACAAACATCCCGCCGCACAACCTTCGCGAAGTTGTCGAAGGCATATGTGCACAGGTCGACGATCCTGAGATCACTCTGGAAGAGCTGATGAAGCATGTGAAAGGGCCGGATTTTCCCACCGGTTGCACCATCTACGGGGACGCAGGGATCAAACAATATCTCGAGACTGGCCGAGGCAGCATGAAAGTGCGCGGCAAAGCCGGCATCGAGGAACTCAAAGGCGGCAAAGAGCAAATCGTCATCACCGAAATTCCGTACAACGTGAATCGCGCCACTCTGGTTGAGCGCATTGCCCAACTCGTAAACGAGAAGACCATCTCGGATGTCACTGCCATCCGGGATGAATCCGACGAAAACACGCGCGTTGCGATCGAACTAAAACGCGACGCAAATCCAAAGGTCGTTATCAACAACCTTTATAAGCACACCGCGCTGGAAAGCTCGTTTGCCGTTATCATGCTGGCGATCGATCACGGCCGGCCAAAACTCCTTTCCCTGAAGGATGCCAACGCCGCTTATATCGAGCATCGCCGCGAAGTCGTCTTGCGACGAACCCGCTTTGAGCTCCGGCGGGCCGAGGAACGGGCCGAGACCCTCGAAGGCTATCTCATTGCTCTCGCCAATCTGGACGAATTCATTCGGATCATCCGCGAATCTGCGAATCGCGACGAAGCGAGAGTTAAATTGCTCGCCTTCGAATTCACTCGAAAGCAGGTCGAAAAAACCGGAGTTCTTATCCGCAGCGAAGCGCGTTTAGTGGAAGGCCGCTATGCCTTCAGCGAACATCAGGCCAACCAGATCCTCGACCTTCGCCTCTATCAGCTCACTGGTATGGAGCGCGACAAGATCGAAGCCGAATACAAAGATCTCCTTAAGACCATCCAAGATCTGCGCGACATTTTGGCGAAGGAGAAACGTGTCCTTACCATCATTAAGAAAGAGCTGCGCGAAATTGTCGACAAACACGGATCGGATCGTCTAACCGACTTCGCTCGCGACGAAGGCGAGATCAATATGGAGGATCTCATTGTCAACGAAGGTTGCATCATCAGCATCACTCACGGCGGCTTTATTAAGCGCACTGCCGTAAGCGCATTTCGCGCCCAGCGCCGCGGCGGCAAAGGCGTGATCGGCATGTCAACGCGCGAGGGCGCCACCGAGGAAGAGGAAGGCGATTTTGTCGAGCACCTCTTCACCGCCACGACGCATGACTACCTGATGTTTTTTACCGAATCAGGACGCGCTTACGTCGAAAAAGTTTACGAGATTCCCGAAATGGGACGCGCAGCCAAGGGGCGTTCCATTGCAAATATTCTGGATCTTCGTCCCGATGAGAAGATCGCTGCGACGATCCGGGTTCAATCCAAAAAATCGGGCACTGGACCAAGCGCCGTCGATCAGACCTGGGACGAAAATCTTCATATCGTTTTCGCGACGCGCTCTGGCATCGTCAAAAAATCCAACCTTTCCGATTACGCGAATGTCCGGAAAGGCGGAATCATCGCGATTCAGATCGAGGAAGGCGATTGCCTGATCGACGCCAAACTCACCAACGGCAACAATGAGCTTGTGCTGATCACGAAGGAAGGAATGAGCCTCCGGTTCCATGAAGAGCAGTTGCGCGATCAGGGACGCAACACGGTGGGTGTGTGGGGAATTCGGCCAGATAAAAAGGACCACGTAGTTGCGATCGCAATTGTTGATCCGAGCGCAATGTTGCTGGTGGCTGGCGAGAATGGCATTGGCAAGCGAACCCCATTTGATGATTACCGCCGTCAATCTCGCGGCGGCAAGGGCATCATCACCATGAAAACCGGTGAGAAGACTGGCGAAGTTGTCGGAGCCCTGACAGTCACCGATAACGACGAGCTGATGCTTATCACAACCAAAGGCCAGATGGTGAGGACGCGTGTAAAGGAAATCCGCGTCGTCGGCCGAAACACAATGGGCGTAAAACTGATGGACTTGCGCAATGGAGAAAAGCTCCAGGCGATTGCGCCGGTCGTTAGCCAGGCCGAAGAAGAAGCGCAAATCGCTGAAGCCCCCGTCGAGACAGCATAAGCAAACGTTTGATCCTGCTGGAAGCGAATGGCGCGTGGCTAACAGTACAAGAAGAAAGGAACACCGGTCCACGGTGTTCCCTTCCAATTGCTGCTGGCGCCCAGCTTAGTAACCACCGGAGCGATGCGTAGTCATTGTGCTGGTCGCTCCCGTAGTGGGCTGGGTTACGGCAGTTTCATGTGTTGTTGTTGTTGTCGTCGTCTCGGCTTCTTTCGTCGCGCAGGAGCCCAGCAGCATCACGGCGAGCATCGAAAACAGAGAAGTAAGAATGAACGGTTTTTTCATAACGATTGTTTCCTCTTTAAGAACAATTCGTCACAAGTCGCTTCGCCAGACGTATTAGAGACAAGAATTCTAGCTAAATTTCGATCTTGGCTCGCTGTCGCTTGATCTGGCTGCGCCGGCGTTTAGCTTCGAGTATCTTTTGCTTTAATGCGGCAGGCCGTCGCGACTTTCGACGGCGAGCTTTTTCGAGTTCAGCGATCTTGGCCGTCCGGTTTTTTTCCTGAGCCTGCTCTACTGCATCCAGCAAGCGTTCCCGCGCAAGTTTGCGATTTACTGCCTGCGAACGCGAATCCTGTGCGGTAACCCTGATGCCACTCGGACGGTGACGCAGCGTTACTGCGGTTGCAACCTTGTTAACGTTTTGCCCGCCCGGTCCGCTGGCTCGGGCAAACGTTTCCTTGAGATCTGCATCGCGAATACCAAGGCGCCGCATTCGCTGCGTTAACAGGTCTTCCGACATTAGTGCACTACTCCATCGCGTCTTGAGAGAAACTTGCGAGTCGTGGCTCGCGTTTTTCAAACGAACTGCCGATGGCCGGACTCGAACCGGCACGGGCCTGTTACGGCCCAACGGATTTTAAGTCCGTTTCCATCCCTCTTGATTGAACGCCAGTTGACTAATAGTTGACTAATAGAGCATTGTTGCATAACAATTCGTCACCATGCGTAAGACTGCAATTAGACTCAAAAAGGTTAAGGTTGGCGACGGGCGAAGCCTCTGTTGCGTCTTCGTTGTGATTCGATAGCGTGCTGCCGTGCCGACAAGATGCGGGAGCGCAGTGTCCGCTAGTGCGGCCAGAGAGTGGCGAGCTTTCCTTCGACCTTCACTCTCAGCTGTGCGCAGGCCTGTTCAAAGGTGAGATGAGTATACTCGTCCGGCACAGTGAAGTCTCCTACGTTCTGCCCGTGTCTCGGGTGGGGTTGTGGATGGCGATGAGGGGCGGCTTTCGCTGCATCCAGATGAACGGCGGCCAGAATCTTTCCGTTTTGGTCGTAGAGTGCTCTGATTTGCATGTTAGTCCCCCGGGACGCGAATCGCGTGGAAATTCAACAGACCCAGGTTGAGAGTCGGCCGGTCATCGGCGGCGCCGGCGTAATCGACCTTGACGTGGATTTCCACGGCCCGGTGGGGGCGCGTTGTCGGACCCGGCTGAATGATCCGCGTGACCTCCACGCGCGCGAAGTCCATGGCTGGCACCGGAGACGGCACCACGTCGTAGAACATGGCGCGTTCATCATCGGTGAGTTCCCAGCTCCATACCACCTCGGTGTCGAATGCCTGAAACAGAAATTCGGATTTGAAGAAGTCGACTCCGACACTCATGTGGCATGCTCGCTTTCTAAGAACGACTCGTCAAGTCCGCCTGCGGATGCCAGCGCGATTGAAGCCGTCACGCCCTGTTACCTTGGGGCGCTAATGTTTCAAAGTTTTCGGGCTACATCATTGAGCTCAATGGTGGATTTGAGGTTGCCGGTTGCATCCAGAATCCGAATCTCGCCAGAACGGAAGCACGCGCTACCGCCCGGCGTAGGCGATTGCAGGATCTTCATCTAAGAGAACTGGCTCGGCGCCGCGTGCTTCAAAGACTTTCCAGCCCCAACGGTGCGGTTTGATTTTCAATTACCGTCATTGCGGGTGACTCGTTCAAGTTCCATAAACGCCGTCAGCTTTTTATCCGCTTGCACAACGAAACGCTTCCCGTCGTCGCGGTGTGCGTCAGTAAGCCAGATCCTTCACAATTTCGTCACCAAAACGTCACTTGCGTTAGCTTGAGTTTCAGCGCAACACATCTGCATGAGAAAAACTTTTACGTTCCTAGAGTTTAGAGGAGCGCGAAAAAAGTTGGACTTTGTCTTGCCCGTTGATGACCTCGGTCACAATAAATTTCGCGGAGCACAGGCGTTGGTCCGGAGCAGGCGAGGCTACAGCAGAAAATTAGGCGCGGTTATTCGTTAGGCAAGGGGGTCGAGACGCACGAGCACAGGGGCGAGTTCAAGGAGCCGTGAGTTTTTACTTGCTTCACGCCGCAACTTCTCGCTAAAAGAAGTTTCTCATGATTCCGCCTTTGTCGGATTCCTCCCCAGCAAGCAAGCGGCCTGACGCTGGTTCTCGTCTCCCATGAACGAAAAGTTAAGGCTGGTACGAACGGTCAGCAATCGAATCGCGGGTGTGTTGGCGGTTCTCTTGTCTGTCATCATTCCAGCTTCGTTCTACGTCGTGTATAAGGAATACCGGGTCACCGCATTGGCGATATTCGCTGTAGGCGTGATCGGTGGAGTGGTCGGACTCCAGCGCCGCCTGAAACAGATGTCCGACGACGACCTCACGTTACTGGCAAATTCATGGCTGTCTGTCTGTCTGTCGCCGCTGACAGGAGGCGTCCTTGCCGTAGTTACCTATATTTTGTTTGCCTCCGGGATGTTACAAGGAGAACTCTTTCCCAATTTTGAGCCCGACAATTCATCGAACCCCGATATAGGGTTGCGCGTGCTTTTTGCGGTTCACTGTAAGACGGGCGCGGATTATGGAAAAGCCTTGTTGTGGGTGTTTGTTGCTGGATTTTCAGAACGATTCGTCACTGACATCATCAGTCGTTTTGAATCCAATGCCGCATCTGAGAACAAAAAGGGCGCCTAACCACGGCGTTGCAGCACAAATCGCAGATGGCAGTTCCAGAAACGCCGTCAGCTTTTCATCCGCGTGCACAACGGAACGCTTTCCATCGTCGCGATGCGCATCGGCGATCCAGATCGTTCGCCCGCGAGAATCCACGGTTGCGACGGTTCGAGCTTTGTTGAT